>Ga0209686_1000552_pt1 | contig 19146 bp, 16 predicted proteins | sample GraSoiAngelo_126_FD_185883 | JGI IMG/M metagenome (GOLD analysis project Ga0209686, IMG submission 185883) | Grasslands soil microbial communities from the Angelo Coastal Reserve, California, USA - 14_0927_09_20cm (SPAdes) (version 2) | ecosystem: Environmental > Terrestrial > Soil > Grasslands ...
CCGCCAGTAGCCGTACATCAGCATCACGCGTTCGGGCGTGCGCCGCGAGTCATCGTCGCTCGTGAAGCGGCGACCCAGCGCCGGTTCGATCTTCAGCAGCGAGAGCGTCCCATCGGTTACCTGCAGCGCCTGCACACGTTCGGGTTCGCCGACTCCCGTCACCGACACCGAGGTGTCGTCCCACAGGCCGATGTCTTCGAAGGCGCGCCCTTCCTCACGGTAGGTGAAGTAGAAGGCGGGAGACATGTTGACCAGCGGAATGTTCAATCCCGTCGCCGTGTGCCACACACCAACGAGCCGATCGGCGTCCGCGAACGGCAGCGGCTTGAGGAGAATGCCGCGAACGACGCTGAAGATCGCGGTGTTCGCGCCGATGCCGAGCGCGAGCGTCGCGATCGCGACGGACGTGAACAGCGGCGCGCGCGCCAGGCGACGAAGCGCCCGCTGGAGCTTGATAGGGACGATGCGCATACCTAAGACGAGCCTGTAATTCTAACTGGAAGCCTCGCTCGGGAGGAACCTCCTTGCGCTTGCGCGATGGAACCGCCATTGCACTTCTGACGCCTCATTCAATGCAGTTCACACGCGACGCGAGAACTCATCAGGGAGTGCACATGGAACAGCAGACACGTGGCGAGGGACTGGCCAGAGGCCTCGGATGGTTCAGCATCGGGCTTGGCCTGGCTGAAATCGCATCACCGCAGTCAGTCGCGCAGCTGGTCGGTATCGAAGATGGCACTCGCACGCGCGCGCTGATTCGCGGGTACGGTGCGCGGGAAATCGCCTGTCGCAGCCCGACGCGAGGTGGCTATGGGCGCGCGTCGCGGGCGATGTCGTCGACCTGTCGTCGCTCGCGGCTACGCTTCAACGTCCGGACACGGAAGCCCGCAGAGGCAGGGTTGCATTCGGTCTTGCGTCGGTTGCTGGCGTGATGGTGGCCGACATCGTCGCCGCGCGGCAGCTCGGCTCCGGCTCGGCGGATTCGCTCCGGCAGGACAAGCGCAAAGACAACACGGTGCGTGTATCGAAGACGTTCACGATCAATCGATCGCGAGAGGAGGTGTATGGCTTCTGGCGGAAGCTCGACAACCTGCCGCGTTTCATGACGCACCTCGAATCGGTCGAGCTTCTCGGCAATAACCGATCGCGCTGGACGGCCCGCGGACCGGGTGGATTCAAGGTGGTATGGGAAGCGGAGATGATCGAGGACGCGCCGAACCGCAGCGTCTCCTGGCGCTCGCTCCCCGGATCACAGATCGAGAACCGCGGAACCGTGCGATTCGATCGCGCGCCGGGCAATCGCGGCACCGAGTTGCGCGTGCTGCTCGAGTACGCGCCTCCGGGAGGTCGCGCGGCCAACATGCTCGTGAAGGCGATCGGTCAATCGCCGGAACAAGCGATCCAGGAAGATCTCCGGCGTCTGAAACAACTACTCGAAACGGGCGAAATCCCGACCAGCTCCGTCAGCTCGCGCAGCCCGCAGCCGGCGGGCCATGGCGAATCGCGCGCGGCAGGAGGAAGACGATGAAAGCCACCTGCTGGATGGGAACGGGGCGCGTCGAAGTACGGGACGTGCCCGAGCCGAAGGTGATCAACGCGCACGACGCAATCGTGCGCGTCACGAGCACCGCGATCTGCGGTTCGGATCTTCACCTTCTCGACGGATTCATTCCGACGATGCAGAAGGGGGACGTCATCGGTCACGAGTTCATGGGCGAAGTCGTCGAGACCGGCCCGGATGTCAAGAACCTCCGCATTGGCGATCGCGTCGTCGTGCCGTTTCCGATTGCGTGCGGGCGTTGCAACATGTGCCAGAGCGAGCTGTACTCGCTCTGCGAGAATTCGAATCCGAACGCGTGGATGGCCGAGCAGATGTGGGGATATTCGCCCTGCGGCATCTTCGGCTACTCGCACATGCTCGGTGGATACGCCGGAGGACAGGCCGAGTACGCGCGCGTGCCGTTCGCCGACGTCGGACCATTGAAGATCCCTGAGCACCTCACCGATCAGCAGGTGCTGTTCCTCTCGGACATTTTTCCGACCGGTTACATGGCGGCAGACCAGGCGAACATCCAGCCGGGCGATGTCGTCGCGGTGTGGGGCTGCGGGCCCGTCGGTCAGTTCGCGATCAAGAGCGCATACATGCTGGGCGCCGAGCGCGTAATTGCAATCGATCGGTTCGATTACCGCATGCGTATCGCGCGCGACCGCGGCGGCGCGGAGACGATCAATTACGAGGACACGCACGTCTACGAGGCGATCAAGGAGATGACGGGCGGGCGCGGCGCGGACGCGTGCATCGATGCCGTCGGCATGGAAGCGCACGCCGCCAACGCGTGGCATCTGTACGACAAGATCAAAACCAACCTGAGGATGGAGACCGAGCGGGCTGTGGTCGTGCGCGAAGCGATCATGTGCGTCCGCAACGGCGGCACCGTGTCGATTGCCGGCGTGTACGGCGGATTCATGGACAAGTTCCCGATCGGCGCCGTGGTCAATCGCTCACTGACGATCCGGAGCGGGCAATGCCACGTGCACCGCTACATGCGGCCGTTGCTGCAGCGGATCGAAGACGGCGAGATCGATCCGAGCTTCATCATCACGCACGAGATGAGCCTCGACGACGCTCCGGAGGGATACGACAAGTTCCTGCACAAGCGGGACGATTGCCTGAAGGTGGTGATGCATCCGTAGACCGAGGGCCGAGGCGCGGGGTCCGAGGTCCGGGGGTGCGACCCGCGGCTGGCAATTCGTGTGGCTTCCGCCTTTAGGCGGAAGATCACTCCTCACCGGGCGAACGGCCCCTGAGGTGCTTGGTTTGCGAGCGGCGACGCTTGGTCTCGAGTCGCCGCTGTTTTGATGCGGTCGTCGGCTTTGTCTTGCGACGCCGCTTCGGCGCGACGAGCGCCCGCCGGATCAGATCCGCCAGACGCAGGCGCGCGTCTTCGCGGTTCTGCGCCTGCGTGCGGAACGACCGCGCGTCGATGACGATCACGCCGTCGTCGGTCATGCGGCTGCCCGCGAGCGTTCGCAGGCGCGCGAAGACGGACGCGGCAATCGCGGGCGATCGGGCTGCGTCGAAGCGCAGTTCAACAGCGGTCGCGACTTTGTTGACGTTCTGTCCGCCGGGTCCGGACGCGCGGACGAAGCGCTCCCGCAGTTCCGTCTCGTCGATCGCCAGCGCCGCCGTCACCTGCAGTCCCATTCGTCGAACCGTTCAGCCGACGGTCCGCATGCCCGCGGCGATGCCGTTCACCGTCACCATGAACGCGCGCCAGAGCTCCTGATCCGCCTCGTCGCCGGCGCTGCGCAGCCGGCGCAGCACTTCTATCTGCACGAGATTGATCGGATCGACGTAGGGATTGCGCACCCCGATCGAGCGTCGCAGCACCGCATTGTGCTCGAGGAGCCGCGGCGCGTCGACGACGCGGAGGACGCTTTTCGCCGCCGCGTCGAGGCGGCGGCGGAGGTCTTCGCCCAGCGCGCGCAGCGCGTCCGGCACCAGTTGCCGGTCGTATTCGGCGGCGATCCGCGGTTCCGCTTCGGCGATCGCCATCTCGATCAGCTTCAGCGTCGATCCGAAGAACGCCCACCCGCGGTACATGGCACGAAGCACGTCGAGCTCGCCGCGATCGATCGCGGCGGACAGCGCCTCGCCGGTGCCAAGCCACGACGGCAGCAGCAGCCGCGTCTGCGTCCACGCAAACACCCAGGGAATGGCGCGGAGCGACTCGACACCGAGATCGGTGTCCGCCGCCTTCGCGCGGTGCGCCGGACGGCTGCCGATCGGCACGGCGCCGAGCTCGACCTCCGGCGTGGCGCTCCGGAAGTACCCCACGAAGCGCGGATCGTCGTAGACGACCTCGCGATAGACGCCGTGCGCCGTCGCGGCGAGTCGATCCATCGCCTCGCTCCACTGCTGCGGCACGGGAGGGGGAACGCTCAATGTCGCTTCGAGCGTGGCGGTCGTGTAGACCTCCAGCGTCCGCAGCGCGATATCAGGCAACCCGAATTGCGACTGGATCATCTCTCCCTGGACCGTCACGCGCAGCCGACCATCCACCGACGCGGGCGGTTGCGACTGCAGCGCGAGATAGGTGGGGCCGCCGCCGCGTCCGATGCTGCCGCCGCGCCCGTGAAACAGGGTCAGGTCGACATTCGCATCGCGGCACGCGGACACCACGGCTTCTTGCGCTTTGTAGAGTTCCCAGTTCGCGGCGAGCCGTCCTCCATCCTTTGCCGAATCGGAGTAGCCAATCATCACCTCCTGCTTGCCACGCCGAAGCGCAGAACGAGCGGAGACGGCGTCGAGCGCTGACGGCGCGCCGGTCAGGTACTCCGGAATCGCAAACAGATCGCGCACGATCTCGCCGGCGCGATGGAGCGTATCGACTTCTTCAAAGAGTGGGACGCTGCGCAGCGAGGAGCCGAAGTGGCGCTGGAGGTATTGCACCGCGAGCACGTCCGAGGGTTGCTCGGCCATCGAGATCACGTAGGCGCCAAGCGCATCCGGCGGCAGGCTGGCAATCGTGCGGAAGGTGTCGAACACCTCGCGCACCTCGGCATCGGTCGTGGCTGCGGCATCCTTGGGAATCGCAATGGCTTCACGCAGGCTGCGGCGCAGAAATTCCTGCCGCTGCGGCTCCGACCATTTCGCATAGGAACCGGCGCCCAGCGCGCGCGTGACGGCATCGAGCGCCGCCGCGTGCCGCTTCGCGTGTTGACGGATGTCGAGGCGGACGAGTGTGTCTCCGAACGCCGCAATCCGCCGGAGGAGATCCGTCAGGCGTCCTTCGGCAACAATCGCCTGCCCGGTCTCGACGAGGGACCGATGACACAGCTGCAGCGTCGCCACCAAAAAAGGGGACAGCCCGCTTTTGTCGTCCGAAAAGGGGACAGCCTTCGGTGATCGGGGAATCGCGTCGCGTAATTCTCGCAGGACGGCGCGATACGGCTCGCGCGCGCTGCCGGCACGCGCCCGCAGTTCGGGACTCGCATCCGTCATCGACAGCTCGAGCCGCAGTGCGTCGATCTCGCGACGGTACAGCCGCGCCGCGACCTCGCGGGCCCGCATGCACGCATAGCGCGTGACGTCCGGCGTGATCAGCGGGTTGCCGTCACGATCGCCGCCAATCCACGATCCGAAGACGATCGGCGTTGCGTCGATGGGGAGCCGACGGCCTGTCGCGCGCCGCAGCGCCGCGTCCAGCGTGCGCAGGAACCGGGGCAGCGCGTCCCAAACCGTCTGCTCGAAGATCAAGAGCCCACTGGCGATTTCCTGATGCGGCGTCGGCTTCCGCGGGCGGACGTCCTCTGTTCCCCAGACCGCCATGATCTCGCGCCGGAGATCCTCCATGATGCGGTCGCGCTCCGGTGTGGTCAGATCCGGCCGGTCCTGTTGCGCCAGCGCGTCCGCGATGCACAGCTGCTTGTGCACGAGCGTGCGGCGCGTGATCTCGGTTGGATGCGCGGTGAGCACGAGCTCGATCCTGAGACTCGTGACCGCCTGATACAGCGCATCGGCGCTGACCCCGCCGCCGAGCAGCCGCGCGAACGCCTCGTCACACGATCCGGGCTGCGGTCCCGGGGATCCCTTGCGCAGGTAATGACGGCGCCGCCGGATCCGATGGTGCTGTTCGGCGATGTTGGCGAGCGTCAGGAAGTGCGAGAACGCGCGCGCCACCGGCACCGCCGACTGCACGGGCATCTGACGGAGAACATCGGGCAGCGCGTGGGCGTCGCGCTTGGCGAGCGCGCGCACGCGTTCCACCGTGTCGAACAACCCGTCGCCGCCGCGAAGCCGCAGCGTCTCCCCCAGCAACTCGCCGAGCATCCGCACGTCGTCGCGCAGGGGCCGGAACGGATCGTCAGCCGACATCGACTTGATTGTAGGGCTGAATCCTTAAAGAGATCGGCATCCGGGCGGGATCGTTTTCAATGCGGATGCGGCGCCCGTGGTTCTCCGTGCCGGCAATCCATTGGCTCGCCTCTCGGATCCGGCGTACCGCGTCCAGATCCGATCCGGGCGCTAGGGGAGCAAGTGCCTGGTCGAGAGGAACTCGCGAATGGCGGGAAAGAACTGTGGGTCGCGCTCGCTGGCGTACACGTGGCCGCCGCGCACTTCTACGAACGTCTTCGGCGGTTGCGCGGCGTCGTACAGACGTCTTCCCTCCTCGAACGGGATAACCTCGTCCTCTCGACTGTGCAGGAACAGCACCGGCGAGTCCACGTCCCTGATTTTCGTGATCGATTCGAACGGGTTTCGCATCACGAGCCCGATCGGCATGAACGGATAGAGTCGCTGGCCGACGGCGACGAGAGAGGCGGGCGCACCCTCGAGGATGAGCGCGGATTCGTCGACGTGCGATGCCAAATCGACTGCGACCGCCGAGCCGAGCGACCAGCCATAAATAATGATCCGCTCTGGCGGCACGTGGAGCGTCGAGCGCACGTAATCGTACGCGACCCGCGCGTCGACGTCGAGGCTGCGCTCTGTCGGCACGCCGTCGAGCCCAGCGAAGCCACGATACTCGGGCGCGAACACGTTCAGGCCAAGCGCCCGGAAGTGCTCGTAGTGGACGATGTTCATCCGGTGCGCGATGGTGCTGCTGTTGCCATGCAGATACAGGATCCAGGGCCGCGTGTCTCCGTCCGCGCGTGACCGCATGGCCCACGCGAACTGGCGCGCCTGGTCGTCGCGAGGGAGCTCGATCTGCTCGAACGGCGCGGCCGGCCGCCGTGCGCCGAGCTCGCGCGGCGCGGCGAACACGATGGCGGACTCGTGCCACATCAGCCACGCGACCGCCGCGCAGTACAGAACGATGCACCCCATGCCGATGGCCAGCAGCACTCGCCGCAGCAGTCGTCCCATGATTGCGCTTCATTATAGGGCGTCGGACCTCGAATCTCGGATGTCGAACGGGGCCTCGAACCTCGGACCTCGGATCTATATAATTCCCACACAACGAGGACCCCATGCCCGACCACGCGGACGCGACGGAACCGCAGGCGCCTGAATCGAACGACACGCTCGTCGAACTGCTCGCGAAGAAAGTAGTCGGGCAGCCCGCCGCGATGCAGTACATCGTCCCTTACCTGCAGATGTATCAGGCGGGGCTCGCGCCGCCGGATCGCCCGGCGGGCATCTTCCTGCTCTTAGGTCCCACGGGGACCGGGAAGACGCGGACCGTCGAGGCGCTCGCTGAGGTCCTGCACGGGTCACCGAAGGCGGTGCTCAAGATTGATTGCGGCGAGTTCCAGTCGGATCACGAAGTCGCCAAGTTGATCGGCGCCCCCCCCGGCTACCTGGGTCACCGCGAGACGACGCCGATGCTGACGCAGGAGCGGCTCGCGGCGGTCACCTCGTCGAACTGCGATCTGTCGCTGGTGCTCTTCGACGAGGTGGAGAAGGCAGCTCCCTCGCTCACGGTGCTGCTGCTCGGCATCCTCGATCGCGGGACGCTCAATCTGGGCGACAACACCGTCGTCAATTTCGAGCGCACGTTCATCTTCCTCACGAGCAACCTCGGCGCGCGCGAAATGATGAAAGAAGTGAAGCCGGATTTCGGCTTCGCGCCGACGGACCACCGCACGCCGGCGCAGATCGCGGGCAAGCTCGAGACCATCGGCCTTGCCGCCGTTCGCCGCCGATTCTCGCCGGAATTCGTCAACCGGATCGACGTGGTGATCACCTACCAGCCGCTCGATCCGGAGTCGCTCGCGAAGATCCTCGATCATCACATCGAAGAACTGCAGCGGCACGTCTACGGCCGGCTTGGCGATCGATCGTTCGAGATCGACGTCACTCCGCCGGCGCGGCAACTGCTCCTCGAACGCGGATCCAGTCCGGAGTACGGCGCGCGCGAGCTGAAGCGAACCATCCATCGACTGCTCACGCAGCCGCTCGCGGCGCTCGTCGCATCCGGAGGCATCGCGCCCGGCACGCGGGTCGTCGCCGATGCCGACGGTGAGACTATCGCGATCACGCCGCTCGACGAGCCGGCAACGAAAATGCCCGCGCCCGCGCGGCTGTCGCCGGTGGTGCTCGCCCTCGACGATAACGTCGATCTCCTGGGATGGCTCGAGACGGTGCTCGACGCCGCCGAGATGACGCCGGTGCGCGCCCTCACCGCGGCGAAAGCGCGCGAAATTGCGGCCGCGCGGACGCCCGACGCCGCACTGCTGGACGTGATGCTCCCCGATGGCGACGGCGTCTCGCTCGCGCTCGAGTTCCGCAGCCGCTATCCGCGGATGCAGATCATCTTGATGACAGGCATGGAGCTCTCGACCGACGAAGCGTCCATTTGCGATCGCTACGATATGCCGGTCCTGCGCAAGCCGTTTCTGGGACAGGATGCGGTTAACGTGCTCCGCGCCCGCCTCGTCCACGAGAAGCCGGGCGCGCGCGGCACCGAATCCGCAACGCCGACTCCCTGAGGCTCGGCATGCGTGTGAGCTACGCCATCGTGTTCGTGAGAGACATGAAGCGCGCCGTCGCGTTCTATCGCGACGTGATCGGACTGCCGCTCAAATTCGAGTCGCCCGGGTGGACCGAATTCGCGACCGAGGGCGCGACGTTGGCCCTGCATGCGGGTGACGATGCCGGCCGGTGTCGCCCGGGGCTGAACGTGCCAAATCTCGATGACTTCCACAGGAAGATGATCGAGAACCACGTGACGTGCGTTCAACCGCCGAAGGAGACATTTGGCGCGCGCATCGCCCAATACGTCGATCCCGACGGCCTCGAGTTCTCCGTCGCCGAGGAGGGGCGCCGCGGCTGATCACTCGGTGCGGAAACGCGCCTGAACAACGAGGACGCCATGACGATGATCACCGCTCCCGATCGTACCGAGGCCGCGGAGTACTACTTCACCTACATCGACCAGGTTGGTGGTGGCGACATCTGCGCCATTCTTGAAAACCAGCTGGCCGAGACGCTCGCCCTTCTGAACGGCATATCCGAGGCACGGTCGCTCCACCGCTACGCGCCAGACAAGTGGAGCATCCGGCAGGTGCTGAGCCATCTCAACGACACCGAACGTCTTTTCATCTTTCGCGCGTTCTGGTTCGCGCGTGGATTCGACAGCCCGCTGCCCAGCTTCGATCAGAACATTGCGGCAGCCGCCGCAGCGGCGGATGAACGCTCGTGGAAGAGTCACCTGGACGAGTTCCGCAGCGTCCGAGGTGCGACCCTCGCCTTCTTCCGGAACCTTCCGGCAGACGCCTGGGCGCGGAGCGGCATCGCGAGCGGGAACCCGTTCACGGTGCGCGCGCTCGCCTATATTGCGGCCGGGCACAACACGCATCACGTCAGCATTCTGAGAAGCCGATATCTCTGACCAGAGGCGCGCGATGTGCGATGCGCGATGTGCGGCGCCGGCCGCGGCGATGGGATTACGGACTCCGAAGACCGGACGCGCTGAAGAGCGCGGCGACCAGCACCTCCGCGACGGCAGCCAGCGTCGCGACCGACGCGCAGAAGACGACGAGGCGGACGAGGGCGGTCCACGGCGCGTCGAGCACGCTGCGCCACGCGTGCGTGCCGTCGAGCGCGAGGCCCGCGGCCATCTCGCGGATCAGCGGCACCGTGAACCCACCCCGCATGCGATCGATGGTCAGCCCCGCCGCAATCGTGCCGCACTGCGCGCAGAGCCACAGCACCCGTCGGGTGCCGGACAGATCGCGGTATGCCGCATCCTCGAGCAGGTCCCCGAATATCGCCTCGCGGTCCGCTGCCGGGATGAGGCGCGACAGCGTCAGCGCGAGGCGGGACAGGTCCTGCATGATATTCACGCGCGGTCGAGAATCGATTCGTAGTCGCGCCACAAGTTCAGGAACATCGCGCGCGAGTCCCGCAGCGCCTTCAGACCCGCGGGGCGCAGCTTGAAAAAGCGCTTTGCGCGCCCGCCGCGCTCGGGCGTGCTGTCGCCGAGACGCGACGTCACCAATCCCTTCTGCTCCAGACGCTTCAGCGCAACATACACGGTAGCGCGCGAGACCTCGCGTCCGCTGCGCGCCGACACCTCGTCGAGAATCGGGATCCCGTAAGCCTCTCGGCCAAGGCGCAGAATCGCGAGCAACACGAGATGCTCCATATCACCCAGGTCGAATCGGGCCATTGCCGGTGGCAGTTGTAGCAACCATTCGACCGTGCGTCAACGTCTAATGGTTGCTTAACAAAACTATTACGTGGTATCTACCGGCCATGCAGACGCTGCAGCAGGACCTCGTCTACGCGCTTCGAACGCTGGGCAGGAGCCCGGGCTATGCGCTCGTCACGGTGCTCACGCTGGCGCTCGGGATCGGCGCCAATAGCGCAATCTTCAGCGTCGTCAACGGCGTCATGCTGAAGCCGCTTCCATATCCGGCGCCGGAGCGGCTGATGCTCATCACGAGTCAGTTCCCGACGCTCGGGTTCGATAAGTTCTGGATCTCGGTCCCCGAATACCTGGAGTTCGTGGAACGGAATCAGTCGTTCGATGGAGTTGGAGGCTACCGCGAGGGCTCGGTGAACCTTGGCACCGAGGAGCGGCCGCGCCGGGTGAACTCCGCCATCGTGACGCCCCGTCTCATGGACGTGTTGGGCGTGCAGCCGATACGCGGCCGCCTGTTCACGACCGGAGACAGCGCACCGGGCGCCGAGGACGTCGGGATCATCTCGTACGAGACCTGGAGGGGAGATTTCGGCGGCGACGAATCGGCGCTCGGCCGCGTCATCAAGATGGATGGTGTGCCGACACGGATTGTCGGCATCATGCCCCGGGGCTACGACCTCCACGACGCGCGCGTCGAGGCGTGGCTGCCGCTCACAATCGACCCGAAGCAACTGCCGAACCAGCGCAGTTCGCATTTCTTGTACCTGGTCGGCCGGCTGAAAGCGGGTGTGCCGGTCGAGCGCGCGACGACCGACCTGGAGGCGATGCTTGCCCAGTGGCGCACATTGAGCGGCGGCAAGCATGCTCCGGACCAGAAGAACCATCGGCTGCAGATCCATCCGCTGAAGGACGACGTTGTCGGCGGCATCGGCACGGCGCTGTGGGTGCTCCAGGGCGCTGTCGGATTCGTGCTGCTGATCGCCTGCGCGAACCTCGCGAACCTGCTGCTCGCGCGGGCGGAATCGCGGCAGCGGGAGTTCGCGATCCGCTCGGCGCTCGGCGCCGGACAGTGGCGGCTGCTGCGGCAATTCCTGACTGAAGGGGTTCTTCTCGCGCTCATCGGCGGCGCCGCTGGCGCTGCGCTTGGTTTCGCCGGACTGCGTGCGATGCTGGCCGCTAATCCGGAAAGCATTCCGCGCGCCGCCGAGATTGCGCTCGATCCCAAAGTGCTGCTCTTCACGCTGGTGATCTCGATCTTCACCGGCGTCGTATTCGCGATGGCGCCGCTCCTCCACCTGCGCGAGCAGGTCGTCACGATCGCGCTGAAAGAAGGAGGGCAGCGCGCCACCGGCGGCTCCACGCGCACGCGCGTGCGCAGCGGTCTCGTCATGGCGGAGGTCGCACTGGCGGTGGTGCTCGTGATCGGCGCCGGTCTGCTGCTCCGCAGCCTCCAGAAGCTGATGCAGGTCGATGCCGGCTTCAACCGCACACAGATGACGACGTTCGGGATCGTGCTGCCTCCGGCGCAATACCAACCGCAGGCCCGCGTAGACTTTTTCGATCGACTCCTCAAGCAGCTGGCCGGTGTGCCTGGCGTCGCCGGTGGTGCCGCGATGTCAGGTCTTCCCCCGCAGCGCGAGGTCAACGCGAACGACGTCGATTTCGAGAGCTATACCGCGCCGAAGGAAGGTCCATTCGAGAACGTCGACTATTACCAGACCGTCACGCTCGACTATCTGCAGACGATGGGCATTCCGGTGGTGGAGGGACGCGGCTTCGAACGTCCCGATGTGACCGGCGGGCCGGTGCTGCTCGTCAACGAGACGCTCGCGCGTACCTTTTTCAAAGGACGCAGCGCCGTGGGTCAGCGTGTCAACACGTTCGTCTCCCGAGGTCCCGCGCCGCTGTGGTTCACGATTGTCGGGGTGGTACGCGACGTGAAACAGGGAGGGATGGCGGCGAAAACGGGCACGGAGCTGTACTCTCTGGCGGAACAGCGTCCGAGGCTGACCGCGTCCGCACCGGCGAGCATGAACATCGTGATCCGATCGTCACTCCCGTCAACCGCGATCGCGCCGGATATCCGCCGCATCGTGCAATCGATGGATCCGACGCTGCCGATCGTGAAGCTGCGATCGATGGAGCAGGTGTTCTCGGAGTCCGCAGCGCGTCCGCGGTTCCTCGCCGAGCTGCTCGCGATCTTCGCCTGTCTCGCGCTCGCGCTCGCCGCAATCGGCACCTATGGGATCCTGTCGTACTCCGTCAGTGAGCGCATGAAGGAGATCGGCATCCATATGGCGCTCGGCGCGACCCGTGGAAGCGTGCTCGGCATGATTCTCGGTCAGGGGATGCGCCTCACGATCGTCGGTATCGTGACTGGACTCGTCGCCTCCGTCGGACTCACTCGGCTGCTGCAAGCGCAGCTCTTCAACGTCAAGCCCACGGATCCGCTCACGCTCTCCGCGGTGACGCTGTTCATCGGGTTCGTCGCGCTGGTCGCCTGCTACGTTCCTGCCCGCCGCGCGATGCGTGTGGATCCGATGGTGATGCTCAGACAGCAATAGCCGAGGTCCGAGGTCCGAGGTCCGAGGTCCTAGTCGGAGGTGCGATGCAATGTGCGAACGACAACTGAACGCGATCCTCAAGGCTGAAGCCGTCCATCCTCGGGTATGACTTCCGCAAGCAGAGCCGGCGACGAAGATTGCAACCGGGAGCGATTCGCCATTGCTTCGGTAACCCTTCATCCGCCTGACGTATGATCAAGCGTCGGCGTAAGCCGGCCCTTCGTGCGTCGAGAGGATTTCGTGCCGTTCACCAGCCTCAAGCTCCACCCAAGCCTTCAGAGAAGCATCAAAGAGCTCGGTTTCCCGCGACCCACCCCGGTGCAGGCCGAAGCAATCCCGCCCGCGATGGCGGGGCGCGACGTGCTCGCGTGCGCGCAGACCGGCAGTGGTAAGACCGCCGCGTTCCTGCTGCCGATTCTGCAGCGGCTGCTCGACAAGCCGCGGGGCCGGACACGCGCGCTCGTGCTCGCGCCGACGCGGGAGCTCGCCGCACAGATCCTGGAGGAGTTCAACGCGTTTGCGACGCACACTCCGATCACGGGCGCCGCGATCTACGGCGGCGTTGGCATGGGGCCTCAGGAGCATGCCCTCCGCACAGGCGTCGACGTGCTCATTGCGACGCCGGGGCGGTTGATGGATCACATGCGGGCGCCCTACGGCAAGCTCGCGCATCTCGAATATCTCGTGCTCGACGAGGCGGACCGCATGCTCGACATGGGATTCCTGCCGGAAATCCGCCGCATCCTGCGTCAGCTCCCGCCGCGACGTCAGACACTGTTTTTCAGCGCGACGATGCCATCCGAGATCGCGAACCTGGCGAAGGAGATGCTGCGCGAGCCGGTGACGATCCAGAAGCAGCGGCAGGCGACGCCTGCCGCGGGGATTACGCAGGCAATCTACCCAGTTGCGCAGGACCTCAAGTCGTCGCTCCTGGTGCACCTGCTCAGCCGCGGCGACATCCAGCAGGCGCTGGTGTTCACGCGTACGAAGCATCGCGCGGATCGTCTTACGCGTTTCCTGGATCGCGCAGGCGTCAAGGCCGAGCGGATTCACGGCAACCGTTCCCAGGCGCAGCGCACGGCGGCGCTGGCGGGCTTCAAGGACGGCCGGTTCCCCGTGCTCGTCGCAACGGACATCGCCGCGCGCGGTATCGACGTCGAGGCGCTCGGACACGTTGTCAACTTCGATGTGCCGGCCGTGCCGGACGACTACATTCATCGCGTCGGACGGACGGGGCGCGCGGAGGCAATCGGCGATGCCTTCACGTTCGTCTCGCGGGATGAGGAAACGGATCTCCGCGCGATCGAGCGCGCGATCGGCCGGCCGCTGCCGCGGATCACCGTGCCGGATTTCGACTACGCCGCGCGGCCCGAGGCGGCGCTCGAGGTGCCACACGCGCAGCGCATCGCTGAGATCCGCGCGCGCAAGCGCGAGGAACGGGCGCGCGCCGCGATAAAAGCGGCGCGTCACGCCGCCGCCGTCCGGCGACCTGGCCAACCCGTCCCGCACACGGTGTCGCCGGCTCACGGCGAAGACCGTCGTCCAGGTCCGGGGCGCTCGCATCGTCGGCCGCACGGGGGACGGCGGCGAGGTCCGCACAGTTCGTAGGTCGCGGTCTTGCCTGCCGCCTCCCGTCCTCAAAATCAAAATTATCTTCGTGTGAACCGTCCGCGCACCGCATCCGCTGGAGATACACGAACACAGTCTTCATGGCGCGCATACGCCGCGCTCATGCTGGCGGTTGGCGGGATCGCATGGTCCGCGATCTTCGTGCGGTGGGCCGGCATTCCGGGAACGGCCTCCGGCTTTTATCGCGTGCTGATCGCGGCGTGTGTTTTGGTCCCGTGGCGCTTCGCGCGAGGAGCCGCGCAGCCGTTCAATCGCCGAGCGGCGCTCCTCGCGGTGGCTGGCGGCGCCTTCTTCGCATTCGATCTCGCGCTTTGGAACACGGCCGTGCTTCGTACGCAGGCGGCAATGGCGTCGCTCCTTGGCAACAACACGCCGATTGTTGTCGGTCTCGCGAGCTGGTGGATCTTCAAGCAGCGCCCCTCGGGCGCGTTCTGGGCCGGTCTCCTGCTCTCGATTGCGGGGTGCATCGTTATCGTCATGGCGGAGTTCGGCCGCGCCCCGGCGTCGACCGCTCACAGCCTCTCGGGCGACGTGTTTGCGCTTACGGCATCGGTCTTCTTCGCCGCCTACCTCATTACGACCGAACGGATCCGCGAGCAGATGGACACGCTGACATTCAACACGCTCGCGATCGCTGGCAGCGTGATCACGCTGCTGATCGTGTGCCTGGCGCTGGGCGTGCCGCTGACCGGATATCCGCCGCACGCATGGGGGGCGCTCGTCTCGCTCGGCCTGATCTCGCAGCTTGCCGCATACTTCGCGCTGGTTTACGCGCTCGGCCACCTGCCGGCGACGATCACCTCGCTCGGCCTCCTCGCCCAGGTGCCGTGCACGGCGCTCCTCGCGATGCTGCTCCTCGGTGAGCCTTTGACGGGGTGGCAGATCGGCGGCGGCGGGCTCGTGCTGTGCGGCATCTATCTCGCAAACCGCTTCCGCGCGCAGTGACGGAGATAGACTGTTCACGCCTCGCAAGCCGAAGAGCGGCTGGATCACGCAGGTAATCGGTCGGCTCAGCAAGGGGGCCAAGCATCGCACGCGCCCGCCCATGGCTGAGTGAGCCGAATTTGCATGGCCCCGGCGGCAGAGGAGGCTTGAATGGATAACCAGGCCGGCAAGGATCGTAATCGCCCCGACGAACAGGAAGAGAACATCGGTCAGCAGCAGGGAGATCGTAGTCGCACCGATCAGCGCGGGAACATCGGCCAGCAGCAGGGCAACCCCGCCGGCACGTCCGGCCGCGATGCCGATCTCCAGAAGGAGGGGAACCTCGGCAACGAACGCAATCGAAGCGATCGCACCAATCAGGACGAACAGTCGGACATGGGGAACAAGCCCGGACAGAACAAGTAAGGCTTGGCTCATGGCTCAGGGCTCACGGCTCATGCCGGCTCAAGCCCTGAGCCAGTCAGTCCTGAGCCGACGTGAGCCTTGACCCTGAGCCTGAGCCTATTCGTAGCGCAACGCCCTCATCGGATCCACGCGCGACGCGCGGTGCGCCGGCACGAAGCCCGCCAACAGCGCAGTCGTCGACAGGACGACTGCCGAGATGGCGAACACCCAGACATCGTTCCCCTTCAATTCATACAGCAGCGACTCGGCCGCGCGGCCGACGCCGATCGCGCCCGCCAGCCCGATGGCGGCGCCGATCGCGGTCATCCACGCCACTTGCGACAGCACCATCCGGCGCACGCGTCCGGGCGCCGCGCCGAGCGCCATCCGCAATCCGATCTCCCGCGTGCGCTGCGCGACGGTGTAGGCGAGCACGCCGTAGAGCCCTACTGCCGCCAGCAGCGTCGCGAGCAGCGCGAAGGCCGCTGAGAGCGTGCTCATCATGCGATCGAGGTAAGTGTTGTCTTTTACCTGCTGGATGAGCGTGCGGACGTTTTCGAGCGGCAGGTTCGGATCCAGGCGCTTCACGACGCCCGGAAGCGCCACGAGCACCTGCTTCGGATCCGATGACGTCTTCACGTAGAACGACATGCTGCCCACGTCAGGGTCCTGCCGGTACGGGCGGAAGTAGAGCGGCGGAATCTTTTGCTTCACCTCGGCGTACTTCGCGTTCTGGACGACGCCAACAATCAGCGTGTCGAGCTTGCTGCTGGAGCCGCTGTCCGATCCCATCATCTTGCCGACAGCGTCGCGCCCGAGACCAAATTTGCGTACGAACTCCTCGTTGACGACTGCCACTTTTGGCGCGGTGATCGTGTCGCTCGCTGTGAACTCACGCCCCGACATCAGCGGGATCCCGAGCGCGCGGAAGTAGCCGGGCCCAACCTCGTTGAACCGCGAGCTGTTATCGGTGTCCGGACCCTGCTGGAATCCCTGGACTGCAACGGAGTTGCCCCAGTTGCTTCCCGCCAGAAGCGGGACCAGAGAGGTCGTCACCACCGTGACCCCGGGCGTCGCCGCCAGTTCCTCCTCGAGACGCTGAAAGAGCACACGGGAGCGATCCGGCGTGTACGCATTCAACTCGGGGGAGATGCCAAACGTGACGATATTTTCGGCCTTGAGGCCGAGATCCACGCGGCTCACGTTGAGCAGGCTTTTCGCGAACAGCCCCGCCGCCGCGAGGAGCGCCATCGACATCGTGATCTGCGCCGTGGCGAGAACCAGTCGGAACCATTTCGCGCCGCGCGCACCGGAGGGCTGCCCGGCCTGACCTTTCAGCGTGGAGACGAGATCGGGCCGCGTGCTGTGCAGCGCCGGGAACAAGCCGAAAATCACCCCGGTGCCGAGCGCCAGCGCGCCGGCGAACAGCATCACGGTACTGTCGATGCGGAAGGCGAGCGTCCGCGTGACCTCCGCCGGCAGCATCGCGCCGATCAGCGACAACGTCCAGCCGGCGACGAGGATTCCGGCCAGCCCGCCAAAGATCGCCAGCAGAACAGATTCGGTCAGCAGCTGCGCGACGAGCTGTCCACGGCTCGCACCAATCGACAGCCGCACCGCCATCTCAGCGGATCGCGCCGATGATTTTGCGAGCAGCAGGTTCGCGATATTCGCGCAGGCGATCAGCAGGACGAACGCCGTGACCCCGAAGAGCAGCTTGAGCGGCGTGCTCGCTTCGCCTTCGACGGAGCTCTGGCCGCGCGGACCTCCAGTGATCAAGATGGGCTTCGCGCGAAACCGGGCCATCGTCTGCTCGCTCATGCCTTTCTGGAGCGGCGCTTCGACGTCGTTGATGATGGCCTTGTACTGCGTGCCCAGGGCCGCGCGTGCCGATTCGATCGACGTTCCCGGCTTCAGCCTCGCGAACAGGTACGCCCAATACGTCTGTCGCTTGTCGAATCCCTTGAACCCCGGCTCCATGAACGCACGCAGCGTGATCGGCACGAACACCTGCGGTCTCGATCCGAGCGTCGTCCCGTCGAAGCCGCGCGGCGCGACCCCGACGATGGTCAATGTCTGGCCGTTCACGATCATGGGCTGATTGAGGACGTTGGGATCGGACGCGAAGCGGCTGGACCAATAGGCGTGGCTGAGCACCACGACGTGCGATTCGCCGACCATGCGGTCGTCTTCTGGGCCGATCAAACGACCGAGTGCGGGTTGTAGACCGAGCACGGGGAAGTAGCTGCCGGAAACCTCGAGGCCTTCGCTGCTCAGCGTCTGTCCTTGGTACGAAAGATTCGCACCGAATATCCGGTGCGCCGCGATGGCCGTGAACGCGTTCCAGGTCCCGGAACATCGGGTAGCTGAACACCTCGGCACAGTCGCCGGTCTGGTTGCACGAGTTGGACCCCGGCTTCGGACCGGGCACCGAAAGATTCACGAGGCGCTCCGGATCCTGCACCGGCAGCGATCGCAGCATGATTTCGTTGAACATCGAGAAGATGGCCGCGTTTGCACCGATCCCGAGGGCGAGCGAAACGATAGCAACGGCGGTCACGAATGGTGTCTTGCGGAACAGCGTCCGCAGCGCGTATCTCACATTGATCATCGGGTGCTTCTCGCGAAGATAGACGGGCAGTAGTTTACCGGAAGGTTATCTTCGCGGCCCAGTCGCGGTTCGCGCCGACAAAGTTCTGACCGGCGCGTGTCTTCAGCCGATACTCCCTCGCGCGACGGTGCGCAGGCGCGCCGCGCTTTTCTCATCATCTCAGGGGGTTGCGTGAATCTGCGAGCCGTGGTTCGTGACGTCCAAGAGCTGGACCATTCGTTGCTACCACGCGGTTGAACCTCCCTGTCCGCTGAAATCCTGAACGACTGCGCACGCGTAGATGCGGCACGTGTGTGTACTCGCGGTCGTTCGTTGCATCGCCGGGCCATCACGATGAAGACGATTGCACGCGTCACGCGCCGCTGGTTTGTCCGTCTGCTCGCCTTACTCAGCGCCGCAATTCTTCTGGCGAGGGGTGGTCCTGAACGTCCCGCGGTGCAGGCGCAGGTGGACACCAATCCGATCGTGACGGAGAACGGCCAGGCAGGCACCCCTCAGAGCGAGTGGGACGTGCAGGGAGCTGGCGATCCGACGATCCAGGGATTCGCGACCGACATCAGCGTCAATAAGGGGAACGTCGTCTCGTTCAAGATCAAGACGAGCGCGCCCGGCTTCACGATCGATCTATATCGTCTTGGCTATTACCAGGGTTTCGGCGCGCGCAAGGTCGGAACGATCACCCCGACGAGCGCGCAGGTCGCCGCAGCGCAGAATCAGCCGGCGTGTCTCACTGACAGCGCTTCCGGCCTCGTCGACTGCGGCAATTGGGCGGTGATCGCATCGTGGAATACGTCTGGCGCAACATCAGGCATTTTCATCGCGAAGCTCTCGCGGTCGGACAACGCGGACGCGGCGAGCCACATCGTCTTCATCGTGCGCGACGACTCGCGCACGTCGGAGATTGTGTTCCAGACATCCG
>Ga0209686_1000553_pt1 | contig 19132 bp, 19 predicted proteins | sample GraSoiAngelo_126_FD_185883 | JGI IMG/M metagenome (GOLD analysis project Ga0209686, IMG submission 185883) | Grasslands soil microbial communities from the Angelo Coastal Reserve, California, USA - 14_0927_09_20cm (SPAdes) (version 2) | ecosystem: Environmental > Terrestrial > Soil > Grasslands ...
AGACCGAGATCAGCGCCATCCGCCGCGCCAGTGTGTTGCACGACATCGGCAAGATCGGAATCGAAGACGTGATCCTGCGCAAGCAAGCGCGCCTCGAGCCCGAGGAGGAGATCCGAATGCAGAAACACCCGGTGATCGGCGTGGACATGCTGAAGGGCATCGACTTCCTCGACCCGGTGTTGCCGCTGGTCCGCAACCATCACGAGCGCTGGGACGGCAACGGCTATCCCGATCAGCTGCATGCCGATGAGATCCCACTTGGCGCTCGGATCCTGGCGGTGGCCGATGCCCTGGACGCCATGACTTCCGATCGACCCTACCGCGCGGCCCGCACTTTCGAATACGCGAAGACCGAGATCCTGAAAGGCTCTACCACGCACTTCGATCCTGAGGTGGTCACCGCCTTCATCAAAAGCCAGCGCGCGATCGAGGACCTGCTTCGACAGGCCGCCGCTGACGAGGTGAATCACCACCCAGACCCCGGCGATCTCGGCGGCTGGCGTTTGCACGTCGTCGGCCGCTAGGTCGGCGCGATCGCGCCTCAGCCGTCAGCTGCGGGAGAGAGAAATTTGCACGTTGGTCGTGTGTCCGGTCTTCACCGTCACGACCTGGCTCTGGGTGACGAATCCAATCGCTGAAACAGTTAGCGTATAGCTCCCGCTGAGCACGATCGCGTATGAGAAGTTTCCGTTGAGGTCGCTGACGCGGACCATCCCATCGGAGAGGGTGACCGTCGCGGCCGCAATTGGGGCCTTGCTCAGGCTGTCGATCACCGCCCCGTTGAGTGAGCCAAAGACGGTGACGCTGACCAGCCTGAACACGACGTTCGTTTTCTGTCCGCCGTTGACGGTCACCGCCTGGCTGGCGCTGCTATAGCCGTTCGCCTTCGCCATGACGGTGTAGGTTCCGGGACTGACGCTGAGGCTGAAGTTGCCGTTGGTGTCGGTGAGCACGGACTGTCCGCCCGGGCTGACGGAAACCGTGGCCGCGATGATGGGAAGACGCGTCTGGCTGTCGGTCACCTGGCCGGCAATGGTCGCTGAGCCAGGCGTCGCCGTCGGCGTGGGGCCCGGGAGCGGGCTGCTGGGACTTGGCAACGGCAGCGGCACCGGGCGTGGGGTCGGCGTCGGTGACGCCGAGGCTTGTGGCTTTGGCGTCGCGGAGCCGCGACTGGGAGTTGGCGTCGGGAGGGCCGGCTTCGCCGCGTCCTGGTTGGCGTCGTCGAGCACACGCAGCGAGAGGGGTGCCAGTCGCTGGTCGGAATCGCCGGCATAGGTGGACAGCGTGAGTCCGTGGACATTGACGCCAACTACCAGCAGGCCGGGGATGCTCGATGCCACCGCCGCGGTTAGCCAGAACACCATCCCGAACAGGGGAAGCAATGCCAGAATCGCCAGGCTCCGAAGTGGCCGATGCCGGTTCATGCCGCTTCCGGCTCGGCGACCGCTGCGCCTCGCCGTCCGCTCCTGCGGAGAATGCTTTCAATCGCAGGGCGTCGGGTGAGGAACGCCGTCACGACGTCCGGGTCGAACTGCAGGCCCGCCTCGATGCGGATGGCGGCCGTTGCCGCCTCGAAGCTCAAGCCCTCGCGGTAGGGTCGGTCGGAGGTGAGGGCGTCGAAGACGTCGGCCACAGCCAGGATGCGCACCGGTAGTGGGATCGCTGTCCCCGTCAGTCCCGTCGGATAACCGGCCCCATCCCAACGCTCATGGTGGTAGAGCACGCCCGGCAAGCTGGGCTGCAAGAAGCGCAGACCCTTGAGCATGTCGTAGCCGATTCGGGGATGCGCGCGCATGTCGTCGGCTTCCGAATCGCTGAGCGGGCCCGGCTTGCGGAGCACCTTGTCCTCCACGCCGATCTTGCCAATGTCGTGGAGCAGTGCCGCACGGCGCAGCGCCTCGCGATCCTTTGCGCAGAGCCGCATCGCGTCCGCGATTTCGAGGCTCACGGCGGCGACCCGCGCTGAGTGGCCGAAGGTGGTGGAGTCCCGAGCGTCGATGGCGCGGGCCAGCGCCTCCATGCTGGCGAAGGTGGTCTCCTCGAGCGCCGCTGTCTTCTCCTCCAGGCTGGCCGTCATCTCATTGAAGGTTCGCGCCAGGTACCCGATCTCATCCTGGGAGGCGACCGTCGCGCGGTGGTGCAGGTCACCCGCAGAAACTTCCCGCATCGACCGCACCAGCAACTCCACCGGACGGGTCAGCAGTGAAGCGGTCACCGTCCCAACCAGCAAGGTGAGCAAGGCTGCAGCGGTGAAGATGAGCGTCAGGATGAGGCGCTGCTGGGCCACCAAGCTTAGGAGGGAGCCCGCGTCGGCTGCCATCGCGAGAAATCCGACCTGGATTCCGTGAATCGTCCAGGTGCTGAAGAGGGTGTGATAGAGGTGACCGCCCAGTGTCTGATTGACGCGCACGGCGTTTTCCGCGGTGAGCTGGCGGCGTACGGTCTCACTGGCAACCGGTGCGGCGCGCAGGGTCGTGGCCAGCGGTACCCCAGAAAGATCGTAGAAGGTCGCCCCTGGAATCCCGGCGGCGACTTCGGTGAGCGACTCTCCGAGCAGCACGGCGCCGATGATGCGTTCGCTGGTGATCCGCACCGCTCCCGCCCAATACAGAACCGGCTGGCCGGGCTGACCGCTGAGAAAGGCTCGCCGCTCACCGGCATCCGCGCCTGCCAGCACGCTGACCACCGCAGGCTGGGCTCGAAAGACGCCGGAGTCGGTCACGTCGATCGGGCTCGGACCGTTGGGCGAGCCCTGGATGCGAAGCAGTTCCTTACCGTTGACGTCGAGGACACGCAGTTGAATGCCGGCCGCCGGCACGTTCGCGGCGATCGGCGTTAGCAGTCGGGCGAGCCCGGCAGCATCGCCGGAAGCAAGCGCTTCGGCCACGCCGACCGTGTCGGTCGCCCGGCGCAGGTCGGCCATCCGGTCGGCGTCCAGCTGCGCCAGCAACTGATTGGCCTGGAGGCTGCTGTGGAGCAGCTTCGCGTCGAACTCGGCTGCTGCGGCATTCGTGAGCTGGGCTGTTGCCACGCCTGTGCCGGTAACACCAACGAAGACCAGCAGCACGGCGAACGGCAAGATGATCTTGTAGCGGATGGAAAGCCGCATGGCGTTTCCACCCGATGATGTCGCCGCCGACTTGCAGCTACCGTTGCGTCCGTAAGGTTCGGCGGCCGTTTAGCCCATCTGGACCACCCGGACGGCCAAGTGGCGGATGGAGTGATGGGCCGTTTAGCGGCGTTTCTTGCGCTCGGCGCGACGGGCCTCCCAGAACGCGAGCCCACGGCGCAGGCGCCGCAGCTCGGCCTCCAGGAAGGGGATATCGTTGCCGCTCAACTCATTGCGCATGTCCGGAACCTTCTCGACCTCCCGCTGCGTCTCGCCGAGCAGCCCCTCCTTGAACCGGATCATCTCCCCGTAGACAGCGCACCAGTGCTCGATGTCGTCGGGATCGTTGCTGTCTCGGTTCTCACCTTCCATGAACCGGTCGAAGTCGACCATCCGCTGCATGAAGTCGAGCGCTTTCATCGAAGCACATGATAATGGCTTGTTTAAGCTTCTTGCCGCTGGGTACGACCGTGGAAATGCTGTCCGACGTTGATCTGCTCGATGCCTATTCCCGCGCCGTGATCTCCGTCGTCGACACGGTTGGCCCGGCCGTCGTCGGCGTAAGCGGCGTCGGTACCGGCATGCTGATCACGCCCGACGGTTACGCCCTGACGAACAGCCACGTCGCCAGCGCCGTGAAAGCCTATGAGCTGACGCTGCGCGATGGCACGACGCTCAAAGCGGAGCTGGTCGGGAAGGATCCCCACACCGACCTCGCGGTGCTGCGCGCCTCGGGCACCGGCTTGCCGCATGCCCGGCTGGGCGACTCCGGCCAGTTGCGCGTGGGCCAGCTCGTGGTCGCCATCGGGCATCCCTTCGGCTTTCAATCGACGGTGACCACCGGCGTCGTCAGCGCGCTCGGTCGTACCATGCGGGCCCAGAGCGGACGCACGATCGAGAACATCATCCAGACCGACGCCGCCCTCAATCCCGGCAACTCGGGCGGCCCGCTGGTGGACACCCGTGGCCAGGTGGTTGGCATCAACACCGCCATCATCGCCATGGCGCAGGGGATCTGCTTTGCCGTCCCCAGTAACACCGCGCAGCGCGTCGTGTCACTCTTGATCCGCGACGGTCGTTTGGTCCGCTCTTATCTGGGCATCACCGGCGAATCCTGGCCGATCCACCGCCGGGTCAGCCGCTACTACCACCTCGAGCAGGAGAGCGGCGTGCGAGTTGCCCATATCGATCCGAATGGGCCGGCCCAGCACGCCGGCTTCAAGAAGGAGGACGTGCTCATCAGCCTGGCCAATCACTCGATGAAGGGCGTCGACGACCTCCAGCACTTCCTGACCGACTGGCCGGTTGGCATCCCGGCCGAGGCCCAGCTGCTGCGCGGCACCGAGCTGCTCAAGCGAACCATCATCCCCACCGAGCTCAAGAGCTAACGGCGGTCGCCGCCACGAGGCCGAACCCGATCAAGGCTAGGCCTGATCCGATCGCAATCACACGGGTGACCGCCGGCGTGACTCGATGGCGCAGGGCCGACACCAGGGCGGTCATCACCACCCACCACGTGGCCGACCCCACCATGACACCTACCACGAGACCGATGGCCGGTGGCCAGCCTGCTCCGACTCGCAATCCGAGCCCGGCAAACACGGCCGTGAACGACAGAATCGTAGGCGGGTTACCAAGCGTGAGTGCCAGGATTGAAAGGTAGGCGCTGGCCAGCCGTTTCCGCGTCCCATTTCGCTCCCCGTCATGGGGGTTGTCGGCGTGAACTCCATGCACGATCAGGACCCGCAAGCCGATCAATACCAAGGCAATTCCACCAGCCAGGCCGATCCAGTGGCGTTGCCCGATCAGAAAATTGGTGACGACGGCCACGCCGAAGGCAGCGAGCGCCGCGTAGGTCGCGTCGCCGGTGGCAACCCCGAGCCCCGAGACGAGCCCGTTACGCCACCCGCCGGCGAGCGTCCGGCGAAGAACCAGGAAGAAGATCGGGCCCGGCGACGCCGCGATCGGAAACCCGACGAGGAATCCGAGCGCCAGGGCGCTGGCCATCTCCTTCTCGCATGCGCTGCATTGTAGGCCCGACTGACCGTTCCGACACGCTGCCGGGGAGGATTACTCCTCCCCGGCAGACCCAATCAGCCGGTTACGGTATGGCGAGCGTCGCCACCACCTGTTGCTGGTAGTGCGTGGGATTCGTCCCATCACTCGCCGTGCTCACCGACGTCGAGACGCTAGTCGTGCCATTAAACGTATTGCCGAAGTAGTCGCCAATGAACGTAGCGCTTGGGGAACAGACGCAGAACCGCAGCGGTGAATTGAGCTGCGGATCCCACGTGTGCTGGCTGATCCGGATGTTGTGGCCGATGGGGTTCAGGTTGGCACGGTAGAACTGGATGCTGGTGTTGACACAATAGTTCGTCGCGCCGTACGGTGGCAGGCTGCCGCTGTAATTCGGGTTGACCTGGTCGAGTGCCAGGCCGGCTGCGGCCGCCTCGGCTGTTCCCGCCTCGGGGCACGCCAATCTCCGGTCGTAGAAATTCACGCTGACCGTGCCGTTGGCCGCTGCTGCCAGGTTGGGCTGGAATTCGTCCGCCGGCGAGGCGTTATCGTTTACCAGGATCGGAAGACTCCAGGTCATGCCACCGTCGAGCGAGGCAGTGAGCTTGACGTTGGAGACGCCGTTACTCTCCTGGTTGTAGGCGATGTAGAGCGGGTAATTTCCGTTCACCGTGGTCAGGCCTACCGCGAAGGTGTTGTCGATGCCGTCGGTGAACGTCGTGTTGGCATAGCCACCGACAAACGAGGGAATCAGGATGTTGGAAACCGCGGTTGAAAGGAACGTCCAGGTCTTCCCACCGTCCCTCGACTTATCTACCGAAACCGTGATGCAGCATTTGCCATGTTGTGACGGGAAGTTGGTAATCGACGTGTACACAGTCCCGTCAGGGGCGACGTGCGGAAGCAGGTAGGTGTCGCTCGCCGTGTTGTTGACGGTAGGCAGAAGCTGCGGAGCCGACCAGTCGGTGTGGGTGCCATCAGGAAGCGCCTTGGCCGTTGAGACAAAGGGCTTGCTGTTGAGGCCGTCGAAGACCGCCCACATCGCGTAGATCGTGTTGTAGAAGTGGCTCGTCGGGTTGGTATCGATCGTGAGCCATTGCTTGTCCGGTTCCTGGCCTTTCTTAGGGTAGATCGCGACGTAGTCCGGGGCATTGTTGTGAGTAGTGATCCAGCTCTGCGACAGCGGAACACCAGTGATCGGATGCGCCGGATGAACAGCAATCGAGATCACCTCCGCGGGCACGCCAGGGTTGGGCTCCTTGTTTGGGTTGGTCTGGTAGTTGTGGGAGCCGTCGGCGTTGTAATAGAACTGGTAGGGCAGGTTCAGCTCGTAATAGTTGCCGAAGCCGTCGAAGGCGCCCACCGGGTCGGTGTTATCGGTCCAGCCTTCGTATCCCGGGATGTGACCCTGCACGGACCACGTCGTACCGCCGTCGAAGGACTCGTAGAAGCCGAGCAGGTGGTTGTAGCCCTCGGCGCTGACGATCCACTTCACGGATCCGATTAGATGGTTCGGGTCGGTCGGATCGACGCGGATGTCCGATTCCGAATGGTTCTTGACCACGTCAGGCGGTCCTATCCCATAGCCCGGATTACTGGTCGACTGTTGCGCATACGGACCCTGGTTCTCGTGCGTGGTTGCCGTGTTCGGACCGCAGGCGCTTTCGCCGGTGTAACCGTCGTTGGGACCGGCATTCGCGGCGTACTGCACTTCCGGCGTATAGCAGCTGGTTTGTTGGGTGGTGGCAAAGACGTTGGTCACGCGGCTTGCCGCGTAGCTGTTCTCGTACGCCGTGTTCGCCTGCGTTCGCGAGCCGCCCGGCCCAGATGCCGATGCCGCCGAGGCCGGCAGGATGGCATAACCAACGATCAGGGCAAATGGGATCGATAACGTCAGTAGGCGGCGCTTCTTCAAGGTTATCCCTCCTGTGGTCACGGATGACGGCCGACAGCCGCCCTGCCCTGGGTACGTTTGAGACGATAGCCTATTAAGTTTTGGAAAACAAGAGACTCATTTCGGATACATTCCGTACAGCTGAGACACTTGGATTCGGAAAACCTGGTAGCAGCTGTTCACGGCGAGCCGTGGCACGGTCACCCCTGGACGCCGATGGATCCCGCAGGTCTGCCGGGCTCGGGAAGGCTAAGCCGGCAGAACCTGTGAAATTGAAGCGACCCGTCGTTACGGTTGATAACCCGCCGGTGTGACCCAACGAGCCCTTACCGCCGCCCAGTCCGCCCGTTTCCAGGGGGACCTTCGCTCCGTACTAGCCGAGTCCTTGCGGACCCGGTCTTCGGAAGCCGACCGATGTCGTTTCCTTCATCGGCTGGCTTTCTGACAGGTCGCACACGTAGCCTATAGGCCCCGCCCGCCAACCCGCAAGCCCAAACTGCGGTTCGCAAACATCTGCTCGACTCAATATTTGCTTGCCTCGAAGTAACTCCCGCAAGCCCGGCATTTGCATTGCATCGTCATCACCTGGCTGCCGAAGAGGGAGATGACCTCGACGTCCGTCGACTTACAGAATGGACACGGCGGACGCGTTATCTCCTTACCCACCGGCCGGCATGTATCGCTTTTCGGCGAGGCCCTGCAACATATCGAGCGTCGCCTGGTCGATGCCTCCCGGCGCGGTCCGCCGCCGAGTGCCGTCCCAGGCACTCCAATCGATGGCCGTCTCCGGTAACTCGCCTCCGACCCGCTCTTGCAGCATCCGGTGTAAGTCGCGAACCGGGTACGCCAGCTTTCCTTCAGCTTTGAATCCATCGACGTCGCCGCCTTCGGGCCCGAACCACTCGAGTGCCTCCCGCCAGGCCTGGTCGACGGCGGCAGCGGCCTTCGCCTCTCGCATCCAGCTTCGCCCATGCAGGTAGTGATAGCGCTCTTCCTGGAGCATCTTCCTGAGCCGGCTGCGCAACACCTCGACATTGCCGTTGACGAGCGCCTCGATCATGATCGAGAACGCGCTGTCGAGCACAGCGTTGGCCGCAACGAACTGCGTCCAGTCTGTCCACGGCCGGTCCAGATACGGTACGTTCGAGTAGCTCCCTTCGTCCGGTCCGTCGGGGGTGCCCAGCTCTCGAAGCGAGCCGTATAGAACGCGGCTGTGTCCGATGTCATCGAGTCCCATGGCGGCCGCCGCGATGTCCGCTTCAAGGCTGGGCGCGGCGATGCACCATTCCGCGTAGCGCATCCCGAGCAGCTGCTTGTTGTCCGCCAGACTCTTGACGAGCGAGTACAGACTCAGCTCTCGGACTCTCCCGGCCCCCAGAGCCGAATGACGGCGTCACGCGGAACAATCATCATCTCCACCCACCGCTCCTCGTCATAGGTGGCGCGAGCGTAAGCCATCGCCAGATCGTCATCCGGCGCCACGACGCTTCCTACCTGCCGAAGCGGCTCGACTCGGGCTTTGCGAGCGAACACGTCGTACTCGCGGACGTTCGCATGGACACGGGTGTAGCCCATCAGACCGAAAGCCCCCAGGCCAGCAAGGCCTCCCGGCCGTCCGGCGTCAGGCGAGCCGCCGACCAGGGCGGATCCCACACCACGTCGATGAGGACGTCGCCAACCCCAGGCTCCGCCAACAGCCGCTCACGGATGTCGCCCACGATCATGTCGCTGGCCGGGCATCCCATCGCGGTAAAGGTCAAGCGCAGGCGCACGGTCCCCTCCCCTATCTCGAGTCCGTAGATCAACCCGAGGTCCACCAGGTTGACCGGCATCTCGGGATCGTTGATTTCGGCCAGCGCCGCCCAGACTCGCGCCTCGAGCGACGCCGCCAGGCCGGCCGCGGGCGTCATGCCCGGACCTGGAACTTCGAGAAGCTCTCCTGAAACAGTGCCACCATCTCGGCGTTGCGCGGCCCGCGTGCCCGCCACCGCGCCAGCACGTCGTCCCAGCTGCATGGATCTTTGAAGTCCCAACGTTTCTCCCCGGCATCGAAGGTGCACGGGAATGGATAGTCGAGCGCGTAATGGCTGTCCTCTTTGTGCGCGGGCACCTGGATGCCGATCGACTCCATGAAGGGCACAACAGTCGAGAGCCATTGCTGGCGCAACTGGTCGTTGGTCAGCCCTTTCAGGCGGTAGTCAAGCTGCGCGCTGTGCTGCTTGAGGTTGTCGGGAAGGCCGAACCACTCGACGGTCAGCGGGAACATCCAATCGACCGCGCGCTGCAGCTCGTCTTTCGCGGCGCCGCCCGACTGGCTGATCCGCTTCGACCAGTTCCGGCCGTTGCGAAGATGAAAGTTTTCCTCCGCCATGACTTTCACCAGTCCGCGCTTCCAGGGGCCGTACGAGCACTGCTCGTGAATGTCGCCCAGCAGACAGAAGCCGGCCTGGTCGTACATGGCGTTGGCGACGACCAGCTCGGTCCAGGTCTCCAGCGGCACATCGAACGCGTACGGGTATCGAAAGGCCTTGGGATCTCGCTTGAAGATCAGCGCCTCCTGGCTTTCGCCCAGCTCCTCCAGGATATGGAAGGCGATGTGAGCATGCGCCAACTCGTCCTGAATGATCGCGATCCCAGTCATAAAGGCGTTGACGCTGGGCGCCTTCTTCGCCGCGAGATAGTAGGCCGGAGCCGAGATCAATTCCGTATCGCCCGAGACGATCAGCGTGTGCTTGAGCTCGCGGAGATAATCCGGCGTCATCTCCGAGGCCGACTCGATGAGCTCTCCCCGCTTGAGCAGCGCCTCAAACGTGCCGGGATTCGCCGATTCCATCCAGCTTTGATTCTATGACGACGTCCTGGAGCGGCTGCCTGGCAATGGCTGGCTCGGTTATCGAGGCCGGACGGCGTCGCGGTCACTGGGCCGGTTTCGCGCACCGTGCAGCAATGCCCACAGCATGATGCCAACGCTGGCGATCAGCAAAAGCGCGCCGACCAGCGGCACGACCCACCACCAGCCTCCTCCCCACCCCGAGCGCCATGTTCCGTATTGCCATTGATAGAGCAGGATCATCATCTGTTCGTCCATGTGCCCGATCATGACGTCCGCGCCTGGTAGCCGTCGTCGCCCGCGAGATGACATCTTCGGGTCGGGTCGCCGCGGTAGGCGGCGGTTGCGCGATACCGCCACGGTTGAGGCCGAAATACCACCCGCGGCCGACGCCGTCCCGCAAAGGAGGCTGTAGCGTAGAGGCATGGCGAGCGATCTTCGGCGTGCCCGCCAGTGGGTAGGGCTCGGCGTCTTGATCGCCGCCCTCGCGATTGTCCTCCTGCTGGGTACCACATTCTCTTCGTACTGGCACCCGCACAACCGTCCGCTGGACGTCTTGGCCTATGGGCTGCTCGTCTTTGCCCCCGGCGGGCTCGCCCTCTCGAGACGCTGGCCCTCCGCCGCGGTCGGCCTGGCCCTGGCCGCGGTCCTCACGTACCAGGCACTCAACTACCCGCCGGGGCCAATCCACCTGGCCCTGCTGGTGGCCCTTTACCGAGCCGCCACGCCCCAGCATCCGCTGCGCACGCTCGCGTTGGGCGCGCTCACCGTGATCGGGTACTCGGCTGTGGGGTTACTCAGCCCGGGCGGTCTGTCGCTCGATGGTGCGCTCCTCGGGACCGCCGCGGTATCTGCCGCACTCGGCCTGGGCTACGCGGTGGCCAGCCAGCGTGCCTCCGTCCGGCAGCGGCGGGAGGAGGAGACGCAGCGCCGGGTCACCGAGGAACGGCTTCGGATCGCTCGTGAGCTGCACGACGTCGTTTCGCATAGCATCTCAACGATCAATGTCCAGGCCGGCGTCGCCGCCCATGTAATGGCGGAGCGACCCGATCAGGCACACGAGGCGCTGGTCACCATCAAGGAGACGAGCCGGGACACGTTGCGCGAGTTGCGGGGCATCCTTCAGGTGTTGCGCGGCGTCGATGAGATCGACCCGCGTAGCCCGGCGCCCGGGCTGGCCCAGCTCGATGTGCTGGTCGATACGGCCATTCAGGCAGGCGTTCCCACGCAGGCCTCGGTGATCGGAACGGCGCGCCCACTGCCACCGGCGGTTGATCTTGCCGCGTATCGCATCATTCAAGAATCGCTGACGAACGTCATCCGTCACGCCGGGCCGGCATCGGCACAGGTGAGGGTGGCGTACGAGCCCACACAGGTTGTGATCACCGTCACCGATGATGGGCGTGGCGTCGTCATCCACCCGAACCGAAACGGGCCACCTCCGGGCCTTGGGATCCCAGGCATGCGCGAGCGAGTGGCCGCGGTTGGTGGGAGCATCGAAGCCGGACCCCGAGACAGACGAGGCTTCGCCGTGCGGGCCGTCCTCCCAACCGACGGGGCGGAACCGTGATCCGCGTGCTCCTGGCCGACGACCAGGCGCTGGTCCGCGCCGGGTTTCGCGTGCTCCTCGACTCCGCGCCTGACATCGAAGTGGTTGGCGAGGCCGCGTCCGGCGAGCAAGCCCTGAGCCTTGCGAAATCCAGCCGGCCGGACGTGATCCTGATGGACATCCGGATGCCGAACCTGGATGGCCTGGAGGCGACCCGACGCGTCGTCGCCGATCGGGAGATGGCGGGAGTACGCGTGCTGATCCTGACGACCTTCGAGGTCGACGAGTACGTTTTCGAAGCCCTCCGCTCCGGAGCCAGCGGCTTCGTGGTGAAGGACATCGAGCCCGCCGAGCTGCTCCAGGCGGTGCGGGTGGTGGCCAGGGGTGACGCCCTGCTCTCGCCCACCGTGACGCGCCGGCTGATCGCCGAGTTTGCGGGTCGCCCGGAACAGCGGCGGGTGGCGGCGGCGGACCTCGACGTCCTGACCGAGCGCGAGCGCGAGGTGATGACCCTGGTTGCAGCGGGGCACACCAACGACGAGATCGCGGCCCAGCTGTTCATCAGCCCCGCGACGGCGAAGACGCACGTGAGCCGAGCGATGTCGAAGCTCGGCGCCCGGGACCGGGCGCAGCTCGTCGTCCTCGCGTACGAGACCGGGCTGATCAGGCCGCGGGTGCGCCCCGCCTGAGTACCTCTCCACCCTACGCTGCCGTCCCGTAATCGCGGTTCTCCGGCTCATAGGTCGGTCGCCAGCCAACCAGCCGTCCCAGCGGCGCGGCGAGTGAAAGGCCCACGCGCTGGACGAAGACCGGTGGAAAGGGCAGCTGAACCGTGTCGAAGTGCGCCTGGGCGATGACGGCGAGGCGCAGCGGGTTGGGCAGCCCCTTCCGATTCGTCTTACCATCCTGGGCGAGTCCGAACATCGTTGCGAGCAGTCGCTCGAATCGCAGCGCCGGCCGGATCTCGGCACGAAAGTGGACGTCCTGTTCGCCCGCGTTCCAGAAGTGATGCCCGGTGCCACGAGGTACGGTTACGGCCTCGCCGGGGCCGAGCCTCACCTTCTTGTCACCGAGCTCGACCTCCAACTGACCCGAGATGACCTGAAACCGCTCCTCCTGGTTCGGGTGGACATGGGGCGCCGCGACGAAGCCTTCGGGTTCGACGTAGGTGTCGAACACAACCCGCCTCCCTCCGTTCTCTCGGCTCGTTTCACGAAACACGATGCGTTCGCCCGTCACCCGGTTCGTGATCATGTCGCCCGCGTGGAATTCGATGGTGTCTGACATTTCGTTGCCTCCTCTTGATTCACCACTCGACGATGGCCTTCTGTTGCGCACCGATCATCAGGCGCGTGCCGGGTAGTTGTCGTCAGCCGACGGGCGTGAAGTCTTGCTGCACCTGGGCGGTAGCGCGCCGCCCTGCCTACATCCCTGGTCGAAGGGAATCGTGTATGCGCTGGTGTAACCTTCGCCGGCGGATGCCGTTAAAAAGCCAGATGCGCAGTCACTCGTTCAGGCAGCCTCTCCTGCTTGTGACCCTGCTCGGGGCGGCTCTCGTCGCCGCCGCCTGCGAGAACACTCCATCGAAGACGGCGGCAGAGACGTCTTCGGCAGCAACGCAAGCCAGACCAACAAACGGGGCTGTTGCCTACGACTCGGCTCGCAAGATCGTCGTGCTCGTGACGCCCGGGCGTGGCCCGTTGGTCGACGCCCTGCAAACCTGGACCTGGGATGGGCATCTGTGGAGCCGGAAGGCACCGTCGATCAGTCCGCCTGCGCGGGCCGCGGCGCTGTTCGCCTACGACGAATCTCGTCGCGTGACCGTGCTCCAGGGCGGAGTGAGCAGGTCAACGCTGACCGACACCTGGGAGTGGAATGGGTCAACCTGGACGAAGCGCACACCGGCCCACTCGCCGGACGCGGCACAGGAACCCGGATCGATGGCGTACGAGCCTGGTTCGCACCGGATGCTCCTCTATCAGTGGCCGCAGCAGACATGGAGTTGGGATGGGAACGATTGGACGCAGCTAAAACCTCTCCACGTGCCCGGCGTCGCCGACGGCAAATTGGTCTTCGATGGAAAGCGCCTCGTTCTGATCGGCGGGTCTTTTAACGGCGGGACGGAGACCTGGGGCTGGAACGGCACCGACTGGAGCCGCCTGGTCGTAGGGCGGACATCAGTCTTGCCTCTGAATCCGGTCGGCTTCAACGACCGAACTGGAAATGTGGTCCTGTATGGCGGCGGCCCCGGGGATGATACGTGGATCTGGGACGGGACGACGTGGGTACGCGCGCATCCAAAGCATTCACCGGCCGGCGAGGTCGCAGAATTGATCTATGTCGGGTCGCTGGGCCGGCTTGTCGGTTTTGCCGGCACCGACGTCGGCGCAATCACCGGCATCTACGCCTGGGATGGATCGGACTGGTCCGCGGTTGGACCTGGCAGTCCACCCGCCGTCACCGCGGGTAAAGGGGTCCTCTCCCTGCGGGATGCGGCGGCCCTCGTTCGCCGAACGGTCACCAAGACCAGTCCGGTATTGCTGCCACTGCCTCCTGCGGGAGTAAACGAAGCCACAGTCACGGCCGACAGCACCGGCTTTTCTTTGCGAGCCATGAACGATGACCGCTCGATCGAGGTCATGATCTCGATCACCGTCCCGGGGAACTCCAACCTGGGTGCGGACAATAAGACGATTGCTTTCAGGCACGCGTCGGCGTTCTATCAGTACATCGCCGGCGACCCCACCGGACGGCGCGACATGTGGTGGACGGAGCGGCCGGGCTACTGGCCCGTTCCCGCGCTGAAAGACCAAACCGGCGTTCCATATGTTCTCTCGGCGACAGGTCTCACCGAATCCCAGTTCTTCGCCCTTGCCGCCACCTTGAGCTGACGTCGCGTCACTCGCCCGCTTCTGGAGGCAGGGCTCCGGGGAAAAATAATGCGACCCGCCGTTACGGTTTACAACTCACCGGTGTTACCCAGCGAGCCTTCATCCCGCTGCCCAGTCCAGCCCTTGCGGTCCGGACCTTCGTCACTGACAGAACCGATCGTCTTGCGACAATCGATTCCCCAGCCCTTGCGGGCCAGGCCCCCGAACCTCACGGTCCGAGAGTGGGAACCTTGCGGTCCCCTCGTCAGCGACCGACTAGAGTCGTTTCCTTCTCTAGCTGGCTTTCTGACAGGTCGCAGGGGGAACATTACCGGCCGGATCCGTGGCTCGCAATACGGAACATTTGTTTACAAACACCCGCTCGCTTTCCTTCATTTGAACGCGACCCGTTGGCGCTCAAGTCGTAACGGGACCTGTAAGGACCCGTGATTCGGTTTCAAGCTCAACACCCTTACCGTTTGCGTTATCTGCAGTAGGCGCGTGGGCTGATTGGCGGCCCCCGGCGCCAGGTAACGAATCCATGAAAACCAACCGCTGGCGTGGTCGCGCCGGGCAGTCGCTCGTCGAGATGGCCATGGTGCTACCGGTGCTCGCCTTCCTCACCTTCGGCCTCCTGGACTTCGGCCGGGCCTACTACTTCCAGGTCTCGGTGACGAATGCTGCCCGGGAAGGTGCCCGGGTGGGCATCCTCAACATCTATACCGGCCCCCAAAGCCCGAGCTGCTCCATCTCGAACAGCTATGCCACCTGCCCGGTGCAGACCGACGCCAACATCGTGACCGCCGCCAGCCACGAGCTGGTCTACAGCGGGATCGCGCCGCAGTCGATCACCATCTGCCCGCCCCACGACTCGACCGGCTCGACAGCCGGCTGCCCCGACGGCAGCAACCGGGTCGACAAGTGGGTCTCGGGCGACCCGGCCAACCAGAACTACTACGTGACCGTGAACGTCAAGTACGACTTCCGGCTTTTCACCCCGCTGATGCAGCAGCTGGTTGGCAACCCGATCCACATGAGCGTCTCCGTGCAGATGAGGACGAACTACTGATGCGGCGCGCGAAGTCCCGCGGCCAGGCGATGGTCGAGTTCGCGTTGCTCTCCGGGTTGCTGTTCCTCATGGTGATGGGCATCTTCGACTTCGGGCGGGCGATCGCCGTCTACATCAACATCGCGGAGGCGGCCCACGAGGGTGCCCGGCAGCTGGTGCTGCGCAGCAACTACTACAGCGCGCCGCCCGACAGTGTGGTCGTCAACGCCACGCTGGCCAAGATCGGCGGCGGCGGCATGGTGCTCTCCGAGGATCCCTGCCTGTTGCTCCCCATGCCCTGCACCTCGCCATCGCTGCCGAGCGCGCCCAACACGGGCTTCATCTGGATCTCACCGAACCGAACCACCGGCAACCACAACGTCACGGTCCGCGTCACCTATCTGTTCGCCCCCATGACCGGGATGATCTCGAGCCTGACCGGCGCCCAGTTCGTGATGACGGCCGGCTCATCGATGCGGTCGGAGTACTAACGTGCTGATCCGCATCCGTCGCCGCTCTGGACAGGCCATCGTGATCATGGCGCTGGCGATGGTCGCCATTTGCGGGATGCTCGCCCTGGCGATCGACGCCGGCCGCCTCTACTTCCAGCGCCGGCTGATGCAGGATGCGGTCGACGCCGGTTCGCTGGCCGGTGCCCAGAGCCTGGTGGGGACGATCACCAACCCCAACGGGCTGCCGAACTATGCTCTCTATTACGCCCTCGACGACACGTTGTCCGTGTTCAACCAGAACCCGGCCAACAACGATCCGAACTCATCCTTCTACACGTCGCCCGTCAATGACACCGTGACCGACACACAGGGCGGCTACACCGTCACGGCGGTGGCTCCCACGGGCTACAACGACAAGCAGGTCCAGGTGACCGTCACCTATAACGCCACGGCGACCTTCGTGCAGGTACTCGGCTTCCGCCAGATCTCGATCATCGCGACGGCTACCGCCGAAGCCGGGACGAACGCCAAGACCTACGCGATCTTCGCCTACGGCGGGATCGGGACAGGTAACACGATCAATATCCAGGGCAGCGGCTACGCCCAGGTCGACAACGGCCAGGATGGCAACGACTTCTGCAGTGGAACGCCGTCGGGCGAGACCATCAGCAACGCCAAGTTCCATATGCCGACCGGGTACCCGGGCATGCTCAACATCAACGGTAACGTCTTCATCAACCAGGCCGATGACAACCAACACCTGGGAAAGTACTGGGTGCCTCAGCCGCCGTTCATGGCCGGCCAGGACCCCGAACCCAACTACCTGATTCCGGACACCTCGAACATTCCAAGCGCGCCCACGCGGCAGAAGATCAACAACCTGGCGTCCGGCGCGAGTGCGACCTATGGCAACATCACCGTCCGCAACACGACCAGCCTCCCCCACGACTTCTACATCTACTTCCCGGGCAAGTACACGACCTCCATCAGCATCCCCTATAACCCGGGCCTCGATGCCAAGGACAGCATGTACATCTTTGCCAATGGCATCTACTACTTCACCAACGGCGCCACCCTGACCTCGACGGGCGGCTATGTCGCGAATACCCAGAGCGGCTTGCCGCATTACGCCAACGGTATGGGTGCAACGAATCTGCCGCCCGCCATCGACGGGACAGATGGCGTCGAATTCATCTTCGACGGGGACAGCTTCTATTCCGCCGACAATAGCGCGACCGCGGTGCCGAACAACTACAGCACGTTCTTCGTCGCCCCCAACTACGTTCCGACCGGGAGCGTGCACATCGCCTTCTACATCGCCTCGACGAACACCGCTGGCACGACCTGGAGCGAGAGGTACAACGCCGTGTCCGGGTCGGCGAATCGCTACCAGATCTGGGGCACGGTCTTCGATGCCTCGGCCCAATCGATGTACATCACCGGCGCACAGCTCGGTCCGCAGGACCACAACCCGGTGGATGATGCCAACCCCGGCGGGACGGGATCGGACGGACAGTATTCGATCAACGGCGAGTTCATCGGGTTCAAGCTGGACCTCGACGACGGCAATATCCAGGGCAACTCCGCCGGCGCCACGCCAACCTGCCCCGGCCCCAACTGGAGCAACCGCGGGCACCCGGCGTTGCTCGTTCAGTACAACAAGAACTTCGCGCCGGCGCCGGGCGTGAACTCCTTCCTCGTCAAGTAAGTCAGCGCACCAGCCTTTCGCCGAGCAACACCAATCCCAGGGCCGCCAGGGCGACGCCGGCCACCCGCGCGGCCCCTTCTCGGATCCGCTCGCCGATCCGCGCCCCGAGCCGCAGGCCCAACTGCGTCACGACGAAAGCCTGTCCACCGATGAGCACAATGACCAGGGGGACGGGCAGTCGTAGGAGTCCGATGGTGAAGCCAATCGCGAGCTCGTCCAAGCTGATGCTGATGCCGAGCACGATCGCTGCCAGACCGCGGGTCCGCTCGAGCAGCCGCAGTCGCTGGTCCTCGCGCGCTTCGGCGCCCGGCCAGAGCATGTACGCGCCGAGCCCGATCAGGATGGCGATGGCGATGAGTTCCGCGGCATCACCGGCTGCACGTCCGACCGCTGCGCCCCCGAGGAAGCCGATCAGCGGCATGCCGGTTTCGAAGGTGGTGAGCAGCAGGGTGACTCGCAGCCGGTCGTGGCGTGGAAGCCCGCTGATGCCCAGCGCGGCCGCGACCGCAAACGTGTCCAGGCCGAGCGGGACCACGAGCGCGACCAGCGTGAACCACATCGCGCCAAATTAAACTCGATCGCATGACGGCGCTCGAGCTGATCCGCGACAAGCGTGACGGCCGGGCGCTGTCAGACGAGGCGATCCGATTCCTGGTCCGCGGCGCGACCGATGGCAGCATTCCCGACTACCAGCTGGCCGCCTGGCTGATGGCGGTGCGGCTGCGCGGCATGACCGAGTCGGAGACGACAACACTGACGCTGGCCATGGCGGCCAGCGGCCGGCAGCTCGATCTTTCTTCGATCCCCGGCCGCAAAGTCGATAAGCACTCGACCGGCGGCGTCGGCGACAAAGCCACCCTCGTGGTGGCGCCACTCGTGGCGGCAGCCGGCGTGCCGGTGGCCAAGCTTTCAGGACGCGCACTCGGCCACAGCGGCGGGACCCTCGACAAGCTGGAAGCGATCACGGGATTTCGCGTCGACCTCGGGATCGACGAGTTCATCGCGCAGGTACGAACCATTGGGATCGCCATCGCCGGCCAGACGGCCGATATGGTTCCGGCCGACAAGGTCTTCTATGCGCTGCGCGACGCCACGGCAACTGTCGACTCGGTGCCGTTGATCGCCAGCAGCGTGATGAGCAAGAAGCTGGCGGCAGGTGCCGACGCCATCCTGCTGGACGTGAAGGCCGGGGGCGGCGCCTTCGTTGCAACCGTGCCCGAAGCGGAGACGCTGGCCCGTGCCCTGGTCACGCTCGGGACGGATGCCGGCCGCGAGACGGTGGCCTACGTGACCGACATGGAGCAGCCACTGGGTCGCGCCGTTGGCAACGCGCTCGAGGTCAGAGAAGCCATCGATACGCTGGCGGGCCGCGGACCGGGGGACCTGGAGGGGCTTTCGCTGAGGCTGGCCGCTGAGATGCTGCGCCTCGCCGGGGCCCGACCGGCCGACCTGTACGGCCTCCTGGTAGGCGGCGCCGCGTTACGCAAGTTTGCGGAACTCGTCGCAGCGCAAGGCGGGGACCCGCGGGTCATCGAGGATCCCGACCTGCTTCCCCGAGCTCCAGTGCAACGTCCGGTGCCGGCCACCGCCGGCGGATATGTCGGAGGCGCCGATGCGCTTGAGATCGCGCTGGCGGGCAAGGCACTGGGTGCCGGG
>Ga0209686_1000555_pt1 | contig 19105 bp, 25 predicted proteins | sample GraSoiAngelo_126_FD_185883 | JGI IMG/M metagenome (GOLD analysis project Ga0209686, IMG submission 185883) | Grasslands soil microbial communities from the Angelo Coastal Reserve, California, USA - 14_0927_09_20cm (SPAdes) (version 2) | ecosystem: Environmental > Terrestrial > Soil > Grasslands ...
CAACGATGCCAGGAGCCCCGCATTGCAACTGAAACGATTCAAGCAGTATCGATAGCCGGCTCTGATTCTTGGCCACCGAGGGCGAAACCTCTATCCTAAGCGCTGGAAAATAGTCGTACGGTCGGTAGTACAGGACGCTCAGCTCATAGATTGCAGATATTATTTCATTAGCTTTGTCCTTCAGTACAGCTGGCATACTACTAAGGTGCCAGTCCTCTTCGGGTTTGATCATGTTGCTGGGACCAATCAGCTCCCCACCCCTCAAAATATACGAAAGCAAAGATCGATCTTCGTGTTTGGATAGTCCGAGCGAGGCTGAAACCTCATTTCTGCTTGTGTATTTCGGAACACCTGCGAAAATTCTGTCAGTTCTCTTAGAGACCAGAATCTCCGCGTAATTGTTCAATGCGGAGCCAATCCGATCGAGCAAAACCCGTGACAGTTCATCAGGAACTTCACCGAGTCTTGCAAGCGCTTGGTTGAGATGAATAAGTGGGGTGGTTAGAGACCCATCGAGGAATACGACATCATGGGGAGCCTGGGACGCAAGCTCTAATTCCATCGTGACCATGATGGCCCTGATGATCAGCGCGGTCGCCTCTCTATGCGCGACAGTGAAAACGTTGCATAGATGATGTGGAGTGGGCCAATGTCTCTTCTCGCTGGGAGGGGTGAGGCCTTCCACCGCCACTCCGGCCATCGCAGCTATGTCGGTCGACAACAATCTCTCCATTGCGTAGGACCCATCGACACCGCATGTTGTCGGATATGCGTGGGAGCGGATTATGGCCGAGTCAGTTCTGAGAAGGTTTTGAGAGCTAAGTGACGCTCTTATCTTCTCCTTTTGTGATTGTATCTCGTCCAAAGAGGCCGAAAGCTGGTCGCCCAGCTTTTTGTAATGCGAGAGCATCTCCTCGACCAAGGCTTCGGGCAAATCCTCGAAAGGGGATTCTGGAGCCAATCTTTCCATTTCTTGCTCGCTCTCAGCGATTCTGGACATAGGAATAAAAAGGAAGACCTCGCCTACGTGTTTGGGAAGATTCTTCGTGTTTCTTGCAAATTGGGGATTGAGTTATGGTAAACACAATGGTCACGAATCCTGAGTTAAGGACAATTAACAGAAAGCTCGATAGACAAAAGAGAGCGAGAATGAGACTGAACGAGAAAGCACTAGTCGACTCTTCAGATTCTTCCTTTGATTCCTTAACTAAGATTCACACGTTGAAGATAACAGAACTGAAGAAGGAACGGGATAGACTGAAGGCAAAGCATGGTGAGGTCAAGCCAGAAGAAACAGGATCTGACAGCGATGCCTAGCTAAGCAACTTTCGGACCAACCTACAAAACATGGGCACCGGGCTCGTCGCAAGCTCGTGGGTTATTGTTTTCCGAGACTGTTCAGGATTTCCGCGTAAAACCGGTCTCTTGTCTTGTTCGAGTAGCTCTCGTAGTTTAGCTCCAGGATTCGGTATCCCCTCTTCCGTAGGAGTGTCCGGAGTTCTTCGTCTTTCATCATTTGGTTTGTCTTTAAGTGGACCAAACCGTCGACGAACACGATCAATGGCCGAGGTTCCAGTGGAAAATAGAAGTCGGCCGTGGTCACTGGTATCTCGACTTGTGTTAGATAGTGTATTCTATCATGTTCTAGGTTGATTGCTAGTTCTTGTTCCATTCGTGAGGGGTTGGCGTGTAGTCGTTCGCGCCAGTCGCTCCGCTGACCCGACATCTGCTCCCTTCAGCTGTCTCTCGGCTATTGTTCAGACACGAGAGCGAAACTGCTGGTCAGTGGACGCGCTGGGTGGTGGAGGACCCGAGTGGCCGGTCTGGCTGTTCGCGGATCAGGGTTTCTTCCACGAACTTAGAGGCTGTCTCGTAGCCCCTGTCGACGAATATGGCGCCAGTTAGTGACTCGTATAGCTGTGCATGAACCAATCCCGACTTCATGACGTCCCCGCTGCCTGACCCGCGCAGATACTTCGACAAGCCTAGATCTTTGGCCGCGCCAGCAAGGGAGTGATTCGATATGAACTTCTCGCGGGTATCGTGAAGCTTCTCAACATTGCCATCTGAGTCTCTGAAGACGGATTCCGACACTGCGAGTCGGAGTACAGCGTCGCCCAAGAATTCCAGGCGTCGGTAAGTCTCCGTATTCATGCTCTGAGTTTTTCCTCTTACGGACCCGTGAGCGAAGGCTTCTGTTAGTAGGTTTCTATTCGCAAAAGTCAATCCGATCTTTCTTTCAAGTTTGTCGAGGGACATCTCAGGTACGCCTAAAGATCGGAACTTTTCGCCTTTTTCTATCTATTTTGTTATGTGTCATTTCGGTCTCGCTCGGCGGGTCCGCCCAAGTCTGCCCGAAAGAAGTCCTTGGGGGACCGTCCTATGGGTTAGGCGGATTCGTCAACCCGTGCTCGCTCTCCGAGTGATCGTTAAACTAGTGACTCGAATCTTTTCGTATACAGAATATCCCTTTCGGGATCCCGCAAAAAGGGGGGAAGGTCGACGGAGCTATACTGATATGATTACGCTTTGAAGACGGGTGTGTAAGCGAGAATTGTCTCGCTCTTGAAGATACCATCAAGGTGACTAACTCTCTCAACGGAGGTCTTCACAATCTCTTCAGAGGTCTTTGCTTGCCAGAGTGCTACAATGTCGAACTGTCCGGGTACGGTGGATGCTTCTACGAAGCCTGGGATGCTGCTGAGCTGCTTGATGACTTGCTCGCTGGTAGTGTGCTCACAGTTCAGTAAGGAAAAGCCGAGAGCCATTTGGTTCTCGAGTTTCTTGCTCGGCGTAATACCGTCGAAGCCGGTGTGAGTGTCGGTTGTGCGTATGTCGCTGATATTGCGGATTTCTTTGACTGTCTGGTATACGTTGTGTGGAGTGTTCGGCTTCAGGCGTAGGACTAGGTCGTATCTTCCTGTTACCGGGGCGATGATGTCTATCTGGCTGTTGCGCTTTAGCTCCTCAACCACATTGGTGCTGCGGCCCGGATTAACGGTCGCGAACACGTAGGTCGGGAAATTCATATTGGTTTGCATTGTTGTTTCTTCTACTGCATTTTATTGCAATAGAGTAATAGGTGTTACTTGCATATAAGACTTCTATTCCAGAACGACAATACATTACACATACACACAGAGGCTCCAGCCGTTGACAATCCACCGAAACAACACCAGCCTCCCAGAAGCCGTACGCGAGATCCTAACACGAAACTATCCCGTCTACCAATGTCTCAAGATGAAACTCATGAACTTCCACTCCCTCGCAGAATTCATCCAACCCCAAGTCCAACAACTCAGCGGAAAAGAGGCCAGCATCAACACGCTAGTGGTAGCGATTAAGAGATTCTCCGACACCCTCGCCAACGACAAAACCCCGGACATGTCGAGAGTTCTGAAAGACGCAAGGATCTCGCTTTCAAGCGGCATAGTAGACGTGACCATACGAGTGCCAAGGAACCAGTTCTCAACAATAGTCAGAGAATTATCAGACATAGCGGGCGAGCTCTCAGAGTTCCCGCACATCTTTCCTCTCTCAAACTCGATCAAGCTAATCCTCCCCGCCGAAGACTACGCTCTCGTCCATGGAAAAATGGGGCATCTCAAGGAAGCGGCTGAGCAAACAAACGTGGCCAAAGTCATACTCAACCTGTCGCCGCATGCAGAGATGAATCCAGGCATCGCATCCTACATCACCGAGCTGTTGTTCAGAAACGGCGTAAACATCCTCGACGCGTTCTTGGGCTACTGCGACATCATAATGGTCGTCGACGACAAGGACGGACCCCTCGCCTATGATGTTCTACAACGAGAGATACAAGGCCCCAAACTAAGAGAATGAGCTTCGAATCAGCGCAACTGCGGGAGGCCACTGAGAAGTACACCAATCACGACCCTGGCACACACAGGGTCTATCCGAGACTCGTATAGGAACGGAGAAGCAAATCTCCCATAGCTAGGCTTGGTGACGCGTAGAGTTCCTGGGTAAATCGAGGACTCTCCGTTTCAAAGGTGAGAGCACCGTCTTCAGGAGGATTGGCTTGCTATAGCCTGCAGAAGGCTTTACGGTTCCTGACCTTGCTCTTGGAGCTTCCTCAGAAAGAAAGTCCAGCCTTCGATGTGTTCGTCCCTTGTCTTTTTCGCCTCTGAGTTTTTCGAGTATCCTTCGTGGTGAAGGGTGAGCTCTGTTCCCCCGTTTGGCATTGGGCGGAAGAGTATGGTGACCCTGGTTACGTCGATGGCTTCGTGGTCCCACTTCCATGTGAAGCCGAGCCTCTTCCCTCTGTCAAACATAGTGAACTCGCCCCGGAGATGCCAGTCTTGTTTGGGCCAGGAAAAATGAAATGTTCCACCTACCTCTGGCTGTAGCTCTGCCGTTGGAGGCCACCATTTCTTGAGCAGATCGGTTCTTGTCCAGTAGTCGAAGAGTATGGCCGGGCTGAGATGAGGGAAACCTGCGACGATAGTGATTCTGTCTCTCGCTGTTTCGACTAGTTCCAAGTTGGGCCTAGTCATTGCCATGGCGAGATCCCGCTTAGGCATGCGATCGGCGTTAGGAGTATTTCTTTGCATGGAGTACAATCGGAATAGCCGGTTTAACTTCGTAGGCAAAGGGATACCACTGGTAGGCGGTGGGACAGTCAAGCTGACCGTTCGGATAGGTCTGTTGGTACCTTCCACAATCGCCTCCAATCGGAGCTGTCAGAGTTCTCTAGACGCCTTAGGGGAAAGGTTGAAGTTGGAAACACAAGTATTCTGAAGGAGCTACCTTTCTCCGCCTTGTCTAGCGGTGGTCTCCCCAAGTATACGGGAGAAACGCTCTTGGGGAGCCACGCTAATTGACGAACCCGGACCGATGGTCGATGATCCGGGGAATCGGTTTCAGAGTGAGCCTGAGCTGATGGGCTTCTCGCACAAAAGTGGGCGTTCTCTCAGAAAAGCGAGGACCTTGGAACAGTCCGGGGCTGACGGTTGGGAATCTCATATTGGTTCGCATGGGTGCTTTCTTTTGTTACCAACATGTAATAGGTGTTACTCGCTTATAAGCCTTCTTTAAAAATAACCCTATGTCGGATCAGGAGAATGCGAGGTCGGAGCACGCTGACTCAGTTCAGCAATTGCCCATTCCGCCGGGGCAGAGTAACGTCTTTACAACGTTAATGTTCTGGTTTTCTTTTCAGCCCTGGGCTCTAGCTTGGGAAGCGTTATTGCGAGTATGCCTTCAGACATTTTTGCTGACACTTTTTCAGCGTCTACGCTTTCTGCAAAGCCTATGTTTCTACGGAATGTGGAGAAAGCTCTCTCCCGATGCAAGTAGGTCTTCCCAACTTCCTCCTTCTCAACGTCAGATTCAGCGCTCAGTGACAGCTCGTTCGGCCCCACGTCAATTTTCAAAGTCTCTTTCTTCAGCCCCGGAACCTCTGCCTTTACCAGATACTCGTTGCCAGAGTCGATAACATCAACGTAGGGAACCCGCGTCGGCAGCTCGATCTCAACGGGCCACTCGAATCCTCTGAACGGGTCCCAGGGGATCAAGCGGAATGGTTCTGACAGTCTGTTGAACTCTTCAATCCAACCGGCTTGAGGCTCCTTAACGGCAAGCGCAGTCTTCTTCTTTGCAATGGCATGAGTGGGTTTCTTCGTTGTCTTCTTGGCGGATTTCGCCTTGGCTTGTTTCTTTGACATTGTCATAACTTCATGGGTCCGGATGTTGGAGTTTCTTATATGAACTCCTCAGGCAGTTCTTGGCTCTTGGTCACAGTGCAGAGGACGAGCGGGTCCCAGGAGCCTCACGAACTCCGGTTATGTCATCTCTAGTTTTCTGAATGATTTCTGAGGGCTAGGAGGCGAACGGAGTAGGCATTCCATGTCGAGAGACCGAAAGAACTTTGAAGCAGGGCAAGTGCCCTCGCTCGGCTATGACTGAGAGGAAAAAGGAAGACGAAAAGAAGCCTGCCAGATTGGCACCATTCGTTGAGCCTCAACTATTCCTGGCTGTCGAAGAGGCGAATCGTAGACTGAAAGAGATAATGAAGGTTACAGATCCAACAACAGGATTGTACAGGTCTATCCAAAGAATAACCGAAGTCAGCGAAATGATGCTAAGACGTCAGGACCAGTTGAGGAAGCTGTACGAACCATCCGAGAGCTTGAGGAAGTATCTTGAAAGAATCAGGCAACTGGTCGATCAACTCACTCGAACAAATATGAATGAGTTACCCACGATATCGAGAACCCTCATCCCCCAGCTTGAGGGAGAAGTCTCCGGCTATGTCGAGACATTTGAACGAGCACTAGCAGAGAAAGAGAAGGAGATAGAGGCGCTAAAGGCAGAGCTTGAAGCGTTAAAGTCGAAAACGAAGAATCAGCATGTAGTTTGATGCAGCGGGCTCATCCCATCAGAATGCAGGAATGGGGCTCGACTTCGAACTGCTATTGTTCTAGTCGAAGATACTCGTCTGTTAGGTTCTGTATTCGTTCGATTATGTTGGGTATGGGCCATAGGCGTAGGGTCCAGCCGTGTCTCTGTTTCGCGTTCTCGACTCTTGATAGCTTGAATGAGTCGATTTTCTTGAATAGGTCGAGCAGTGCTCTCTGACCTACTACTTCTGCGACCCATTTGTCCCATCTCAATAATAGCCTCTTTCAGAGGGGGGAGTATGATTATCAGAAGGATAAGAGCGGCCGGAGCCGCTATGAATTGGCCATAGAATCTTTCTCCTTGAAGACCATACTCCAAGTTAGTCAGAATCCCTCCAACGGGAACAATCGAGGAAAAGGACGGGCAGTGAAAAAGTCAAGATCGATAAGGAGTTCAGGAGGATCGCGGAGAAGAACCTCCGTAGAGACCTCGAACTCCTAGAAAGGCTTGCAAAAATCTAGTTCTGATTCTCGCCCACCTAAGGCGTCGCTCAAATCGCGGTGAATGTCACCCGTTTCTGGGCTGCTAGGTTGAACCATCCTCTTATCGCAGTTCTCTCGAAGCCTTGGAGGAGCAAGAATGGTCAAGGATCCTCTGCAAACTCATCATGAAAAGGCTGAGGCGACTCTGCTTGCTATGAAGGAGTTTAAGCGGTATTTGGAGGGTGTGGAGAAGGATCTTAGTCGTACGTCGAAGAAGTATTCCAACCGGGAGGTCGCTCAGGGCGTCGGTTTCGTGGCCGCTGGAATCCATGAAGCGCTCAATTATTTGGAAATAGTCAAGAAGGTGATTGTGAAGACTGAACGGGTGGTCGCGAAGAGGAATCTTATCTCTGATAATGCGGCCCTGTGAATGTTGATTGCGCACTAGATCTTTGCTAGTTTCTCTAGCAACTCGCGGTCTTCTCGGAGCGCCTCTTCCATTGCCCGGTTGAACTCATCATCTGCGAATGTTTCTAGTTCCTCTTTCCGTCGGGCCATAGCTGTACACTCTGAACTGATCAGATCTTGGCTAAATTGGTTGCTATCCACTCTTCTGCCCGATTCAGGGAAACCTTGCCCGCTGCAATGTCAGCCAGAATGGAGTATATCTCTCGAGATTTTGCTTTGATCTCATATCCGTTAAGTCGGAGGAATAACTTCACGAGTTCGAATGCTGTCCTCTTGTTTCCGTTAACAAAGGGGTGCTGGGAGATGAGATTGTAGAGTAGGAATGCTGCTTTCTTCGTCAAAGCATTTCGAACATCTAGCTCTTCACCCATCTCTTTCACCGCGTCTAGGACGTATTCCAAATTGGATCTGCTGAGGTCCCCCCGTTCGCCGCCGGTCACGTCTAGAACCCGCTCATGTAAGCGCTCAACTTGCTCTACCGACGGGTACATGATTTTCCTCACGGTTCATTCAACTCTAGCGTCTGGTTCTCTTTTTCAGATTCCTGAACCATTCATCCGATGAATGGAGCTGGAGCTTTCCATCTTCAACTATCGCAACTTGATTGTCGTTTCGCAATATTATCGTCTGAGGCTTCCAGTCCTTACGATCCTCGCCCATCTCCGACATGACTAGACCCATCAGGTACGGTCTAATGTGAGTGTACAAGCTAGCTTCCAAGACGTTTTTCAGCGTGAACGATTGAGAGCGCCCGTCGATATTCTCGATCCTCCACTTTCCGTTTTCATCATTGTATGCATTATTCGGACCAAGCTTTGTTGGATACATCTTTGCTCGATAATATTGGCGGGTCTCGCGGGCTAGTCTGTTGCAGAACTGGTCAATGGAAATTCCATCGGCCTTAGCCTTCATCTGGATCGCTTTCAGCCGCAGTTTGTCAGAGACTGTAACTCTTGCATGGTCTACCCGAATCTCTAATCGATTTCTGCGCAAAGTTCACTCGAAGAGTCCGACGACGACCGGGAGTACTCTATTTAACAGTCGTCATCTGAACCAGTCAATACCGGGTCGCTTGGGCGGTGCTCACCGACCTTTGACTTGAGAGTCTGCTTCTTCGCCGCATCCGAGAGTCGTAGAAGATACCTGAGATACTCCAACAAGGTCAGCAAGCCTCTCGATAGCTCACCCCATACTCATATATCCGTAACCGTCGAGGAGCAGCTGAAAACACATGATTAGAAAACTCCTTGCAGTATTACTCATCCTCCTCTCGACAGCAATGATCACAAGCCTGAAACCGGCGACCGCTTCACAGACCAGCTACGACATTAACACCCTCGCAGGTAAGCTCGCCTCGGTAAACAACACTCCTGGGCTCTTGATCAGCCTCTCCGGCTATCTTCAGCAGGAAGCGGACATGAGCGACCAGGCGACAAGCACTGTAGCGGCGGCTTCCACCAATCGCCCAATCAGTCCGACCTACGTTCTCAACAGCACGCTAGACGGCACCACCGTCAAATCCCCAGACGTAACGGTCAACCAGGACACTGCAGCGGCTACCCAGAATGAGCCGACCGTCGCAATAGATCCGAACAATGCGAACCGTATCGTCGCGGGATCTAATGATTACGTCACTCGAACATGGTCATGCATGATCAATGGCACTCCGTGCAGTTCTCTCGGCGATGGCTACTCTGGGACATACTACAGCAACGACGGCGGACAGACATGGTGTTGCGTAGCCACCGACCCATCACACCTCGGAACACTCATACCTGGGGTAGAACGTCTAACCGGCGGAATATACGACGCGGGCGGCGACTCTAACCTCTTCTTCGACAATCACGGAAACGTCTACTTTACCGGGCTAGGATTCGACCGGACCCAGGCTCCCAACACAGTAACTCTCAGCAAGGGAACCTTCGACACGAGCGGCAATCTTCACTGGGGACTACCCACATTCATCGGACAGACCAAGGCTGCATCAACCCTCAACGACAAGCCATGGAGCACTGCAGACAACAATCCCGCCAGTGCCTTCTATGGTCGAATCTACATCAGCTGGACACGATTCATCTTCAACCCATCCAACGGTGCCTACAAACAATCACCAATAATCTTCGCATACTCTACTGACGGAGGCCAGACTTTCAGCACACCTCAACTGATCGCCGGCAATGTTCTCTACAGCCAGGGCAGCCACGTAATGGTCGGACCCGACGGCACAGTCTACGTCCTATGGGACGGGGACACCCGCCTCGGACCCTTCGACAGCACCTGGATGACAAAATCTACCGACGGCGGAGTTACTTGGACCATGCCCCTAGCCATCGCACCCCTCGTCGACATCCACTCGCCGCAAAACTCAGTCTTCAGAGTCAACAGCTTCCCAGCCGGCGCAGTCGCACCCAACGGCGACGTCTACGCAGCCTGGTCAACCGAAGCCCTCAACAGCGCCACCACTTACGGTGTCGACACGACCTGCTTCTCCAGCAACACCGTCTGCCACGCAGCAGTCTACTGGAGCAAATCGACCAACGCAGGATCGTCTTGGTCTACACCTCAACTCGCATTCCCAGCCCTCGACGCGTCCTCTCGAACGGCCATCGGCTACCCACAAGCCCAACCTAGCGGCGGTACATTGAACGCCCCAGCCTCACAACGAATTGACACCCTCTTCCCCGCAGTCGCGATCGCTCCCAACGGCAACGTATACGTGTCCAGCTACGCCGCTGACATTGTCTCGCCCTGGCAGAGGTGCGCACAACCCGCCAGCCCGACAGCAGTTGGACGGATCAACTGTCTAGCGCTCGACAATTACATCAACAACGCACGACTCGACTACATTGTCACTGACTTGACAACTAGTAAGACCCAGACTGTCACCACTCATCCGATCAACTCGCGGTATCAGTTCGGTGGTGGTTTCATCGGCGACTACACAGACCTCGCAGTCGGTTCTGACAATACATTCCACGCGGTCTGGACAGACACGAACAACCAGCAGACAGTCGTCTGGTGGTACGGCTTCCAGTTCGTACCTACCAAAGTGCATCAGCAAGACATCGTCACCGCAACAGGATCATTCTAACAGAACAACATCTGCCAGAAACTCCCTCTCTCTTTTTTTCAGTTCCTAATCATCGCGGAATCTGCTACGCCGCGCGACAAGAAGCCGATCCTAGATGAGGAATGGTATGAGCCGTTTCGTCCTTTTCATGTACTCAGCATAGTCCAGGCCGAGTTCTGACTGCAAGACGCGCTCCTCCACGCGCATACGATAGCCATAGGATACGCCAAAGACGGTCAACAAAACGAGGAGTGCGCCCCAGGATTGCACTGCCAGGGCCAGTCCGATGAACGTAATCAAGACCCCGGTATACGAAGGGTGTCGGACCAGGCGATACGGACCCTTCATCACAACTAGATGATCCTCAGCCACCCGGACAGTCAACGAGAAGAATCGTCCCAGGACCGCAATCGCCCACTGCCGAACCAGAACACCGGTCAACATCAGAACGATCCCGGGATAGAAGACGTAATCAGGCAACGGCCCAACACCAGCATATCCTAGACTCAACGCGATGATGATCGAGACGAGAACAGTGAAGATAATCAAGGCTCCAGACCCACGATCCCTCTTCACCCTTGTCGCTCCTCGCCGGCGAAGCCGTGGAACCAGCACTGCCCCGAAGAGCTCGCTTACGATCCAGACGAAGTAGGTAGTGTCGAACAGGACGAGCCCGAGGCCCGAAGCGAAGACTGGCGAGGTTGTCAAGTCGACTTTTAGGCTCTCGGATGAGTCTATAGAAGACTACTGCCTGGTTTCGATTCGCTTAAACACGGCCAACACACGGGCCCCGAAGAGGTCTCGCTTCGAATCTTGAGCAGTCCAGCCAGATTCAACCCAGCTCCAGTGTTCTTCCTAATCCTAGGAATCGTCCTGATTACAGTGGGAATGACGGTCGGCTTTGGCAAGATAGGAGATGCGATGGTCATGAACAATCCCGACGCGGGAAACCTCTACAATCCCGCAAACGTCTCCCCAACGGTAGCCTACGCTGGTCTAGTCATAGGATTCTTCGTCGCCGTAGGATCATCCTTCATTGCCATCGCCGTTCGCAAATGGAAATAATCACCGGCACCCGCTCTCCGACTCGCTTCATTTCCCCCGAGCAGGAAAGCTAGATCTCTGACTTGTAGCCAGTCAGAACTACTCGATGGACGGGCGTCTCAATCCCCCGGTCCGTCATGCATTCCTTCCGCAATCTGTCGAGGAATACTCTGTCTTTGCGAGGATCGAAAGATGGAATTATCGGCGCTGATTGGAGCCTCAATAACAGGTCAGGCATTCCCTTGAACACCTCCGTTGCAAGGTAGTCCCTCGTCACTACTCGATTAAACCCAGCTTTGCGCATCATCTCCTTCTTCTTCGTAGAAACTTGGCCTTTCACATGAAGCATCTGGCCCCTCCCGAAGATTCTGGTGATATTCTGCTTATCTCGTTCTCCGATCGTTATTTCCATGAAAACGCCGTTCTTCTTTAGCACTCTGTATGCTTCAACCAGAGCGTGAGTACTGTTGCTGCCAGGCCCTCGTCTACTGTAAACAACATCGAAACTATTGTCCGGAAACGGCAGATGACGCGCATCTCCGAGGCGGAAGTGCACGTTTGATAATTTGCTTCTTGCTAGATTCCTTTCCGCGAGTCTGAGCGCGGTCGTGGAAGTGTCGATCCCTCCGACGTGCCTTGCTCTCCTCGCAATCTTGAGGGTAAAAACACCTGATCCACAACCCTCGTCTAGGACGATCTTTCGGATGGTTTTACCGTGAAGCTCTCTGTCAAATTCTTCTTCGCCATCACTACCGTCAAGGAAAACCCGTTCGCGCCTATGCTCGCCGAAAGCCCACTTCTTGTCCCAATACTCCTTGGTATCTGTCTCTCTCAAGTTGGACTCGCTGTAACCGGTTTGCTCTTGCCTACGATTGAACGAGGATTTCCTTTCTTAGGGCAGACGAAAAAGACTTTGCTCCAGAACGTATCATCTGGACCTATGACTCGGCCGATTCTTCTCTGGCCTACTCTCATTGTAATTGGGACAATCATCACCCTCGGTATGGTGGTGGTTGGCAATTCGGCCAGTGGGTACGGTTTTCCCCTTCCGTGGAGGACTGGAGGATGCCCACCTCCTGGTATTGCACTTTCTGCACCGTGCTTGCTCGCGATCGGCTCTGACTGGCTGAGCTTCGGACTGGACGCGCTGTTCTACACGTTCGTGGGCCACGGATTGGTTCTTGCCAACTCCAAGTATCGTACCAGAAGACAAGCCAGGTGAGAGGCCATAATTGCTCGCCCTATGGTCACAGACCTCTAGACTAGTCGAGAGATGAGGAGTATCAGCCCTATCGCATAGGCAGCGGCTCTGTGAATCTTCAGCAACAGTCGTGCATTCCTGTTAGTCTCCGGCGCATACTCTTTCTCATTAGTCAAGACTGCCATATGGTGCATCTCGACCACGGTGATTCCGAGAAAGACTGCTAAGCCGAGTCCGACTAGGTCGACTCGTAGCGCTTGGATGTAGTAGCTGGCTAGAACGGGCATGAAGCCCCAGGCCACGCCGAAGCCAGCGTACGAGTGTAGCCACTTTGGTTTCTCCATCGGGTAGAACAATGCGAAGAATCCTCCTAGAAAGACAAACGTGAGGAACCAGATCGAGTAGAGCAATGACATGTAAATTCCAATAGCTACACCCACAAGAACCGCGGCTACACCGACGGCTCTAATCGCGGCACGGTTCATACTGGGAAAATATGGAAGATACTTGTCGCTGCTTCCCGCAATGTCGATGTAGTGTGCTCCGATAACAAGTCCAAAAAACCCGGCAAGCATTGTCAAAACGTAACGGTCTAAATGAAACTCTGGAGCCAGGGTTGAGGCCACGGTAACCCACGAGAACAGCACAAAACTGAATGGCCATCGTAGGCCAAACCACCAGACGTTCTTCCTCCAGATCCCGACCAGATCAGGCTCGACTAGTGGAAGAACGCTGTCAGGCATGACTGGCGCTCACTTCCGACATATTTAGCAGGTTCCAGTGCACGCTTGATGGAGTCTACGGGTTCTGAGGCGTTCTCGGCAATCCAAATGGTGAGCGTCTCATTCTGTTAACCCAGAACGAGATAATGGGGACGGACCATATCAAGAGTCTGACGTGTACTCCCAGAAACAGCCAGTCCCAGGGGGCAACGAGCGACACGAGCACTATCAATGTCAGAATGCTGAGCCTATTTCGGATTCTTCGCATCCTTATCATAATCTCACCATCAACGAGATGTTCCTCCTCCTGGGCGATTATATGGGCAAAAATGGCGAGGATCAATAATGAGGCCGCAAGGTCGACCGTGAAGAGGACTGAGGCATACTCTTGTACGTTGAGAGAGTTGAAAGTGGACACGACCTGGTCGAAGAGGTATGGGGTTAAGGCAACGAGGATGAGGAGCACAATGTTGAGGAATGTTATGAGACGAGTCTCGATCGGGAGAACCGACATGTCGCTGGTGTAGATTATCCAGCTTGTGATGAGGATGAGGAAGACAAAGAGAAACTGGAGAATGTTCCTGTTAATATCGCTCGCGCTCGACGATTGGCTGTTGGTTATCACTAGGCTGATCGCGCCGATCGACAACGACAATCCGTAGATCAGGTCAGAGAGAGTCTCCAGCCTCGGTCGAGGTCGTCGCGGTGCCCGTCGTCCCTCTTGCGTAGACAATACTCCTTGGCTGAAGGTCAGCCTGCATTTGACGTTTTACAAGTGTCAACAGTGGATACGAGCTGCAAAAATTCCGTAGGCGGTCTAGGAAAACTCGAAGACACTCTTCATATGGAGTATGCACAGACGTTCCTAGTTTGTAGAAAGGACTCGTCCGTTGCCAACAAAGAGGGGCATCCAGAGAGTAGTCAAGGGGTATGTGAAGAAACTGGGTCCAAGCATTTTCGTCAACAAGGCAATACTAACCGGGTCTTGGGCTAGGGGAACGCAGCGAGAGGATAGCGATGTTGACCTCATAATCATTTCCGACGATTTCTCGAAAATGCCGTTCTCTGAGAGATTGAGCTATCTCCACAAAGCGTGGACAAACAAGATTCCGTTGGAAGCGTTTGGTTATACAGTGGACGAGTTTCGACAGTTGAGACATAGAAGCATCTATGTGAGGGACGCTATACGCAATGGATTAGGTCTAGACGAGAGTGGGTCTTGGCAAACTAAGAGGAGAGGTGTTGGAAGCGGTCGTATTATCAGGCCAGTCACAAAGTCCGATCAAATGAAAGGCCGAGACTAGCCAAAAAAAAAGCTGGCTAGTTGCCGAAGGCTTCTCGTACAAGTATCGTCCGAAGACACGCAGGCTAGAACCGGGCAACCGTCCGTCGTAATAAGATCTGGACGGATTTGCGGTTTAGTACTTTAGCTGGCCCACTGTGTGGTCGAGTATTCGGTTTCGATGATACGGATTCATCTGGGGCGCGGTTGGTGCAAGTGCAATTTCTACGGGGCGCGTTGAGATGGTGCGTGGGCCCAGGTTTTCCTTTACCCATTCTGGTACAATCACTGCTCTCAACAGTTCTTGCACTGAAATGCCCCTCTTCTTTGCTTGAGAGGATACTGTGAGGAAAGTCTCATCGGCCAACGAAAGCATAATCTTGTTCAACGCTTAGAACCCACTTGACCCATAGATAGCTATATAGAGTATATAATCATTTCACGCGCTATACGCATCTTAGGCCATCGGAAGACTGGATCGCGTGCTTATCCTTTCGCTGACCGCTGGCCCACGTGAGTTTCTAGGAACTTCGCCGCTCTCTTGATCGCATCGATCTCGTTTTCCCGCCGCACAAACCCGTGACCCTCATTCTCGTAAATCTTGACGTCAACTGTCACCCCATTCTTTCTCGCCGCTTCAGCCATCTGCTCAGTCTCCTTAACCGGACAGCGAATATCATTCTGTCCTGCTAAGAGTAGAAGCGGAGCGCGGATCCTATTAGCGAAAAATAAGGGTGAACGGTCCTGCCAGAGGTCGCGGTCCGCGACAGGATCACCCATCAGCCATTCGTCATTCTTTTGCAGAACAGGGTCTTCGTTCTCGTGGGCTGTGAACCAGTTGGCGAGCGGGACAATGCTTACTCCCGCGGCCCATATGTCCGGGTATTTTGTCAACGCCATTAGTGTCAGGTATCCTCCCCACGAGCCGCCGGTAATCGCGATCCGGTTGGGATCAACGTAGCCGGTAGTCTTGAGGTAGTCGACAGCTGCGACCAGGTCTTTGAGGTCTCCTCCGCCGGCATCCTTTCTAAGCGACTCGGTGAATTCGCGCCCGAAGCCGGTCGACCCGCGGAAGTTGGGCGCGATGACCAGGTAGCCGTGGCTTGTGTAATATTGAATGTTGGGAAACCAGCTGTTGAAGTGTTCCCACTGGGGGCCCCCATGGGAGAGGACGATGGCCGGATGGGAGTGATCGGCTTTGATGTTGGCCGGGACGTATAGGAAACTGGCAATAGGCGTCTGGTCAAAAGATGGATAGACGACGAGCTGGGGGTTGACGAAATTCTCCCGGTGAAGACCACCGACCAGGGAGTCAGTGATCTGTTTCAAGGTTCGAGCTTTGAGGTCATAGACCCAGATGTCGTGTGGACTATCGCCTAACGCGTGGATAATCGCGAGGCGCTTCCCGTCCGGCGAGAATCTCGCGGCACGGACAACTCCCTGTGTTGGCGGAATCTCTTCTTCCTCCCCATTGAGATTTCGAAGGAGGAGTCTCAGGTTCCCTGCCTCGTTCACGATGTAGGCGAACCTGTCTTCCGTCGGGGACACGTCCACTAGTTGGCTGTCCCAGTCTTGCAAGGTCAGCCATTGAAACTCGGGTCCCTGCTTCAGTTCTAGCAGAGCGACAGCGTCTATTCCCCGATCGTTTGCGTTGCTAGTAACGTAGACCCGTTTACCATCTCGAGTCCAGCCTCCGGTTATCGTGGTTGACTTGTCGTCAATCGGGGCAAGCATTGTCTCGTTCCCCGTCTCAAAATCGTAGACGCTTGCACCTGTATACTGATAGTTCCGGGTTCTTGTCAGTGCCAGCTTGCGACCGTCCGGGCTGTACTCGAGAGACTCGCAGTCGCCAGCCTCGTGTCCAATTATCTTCTTGATCGTTCCCTTGTCCGGGTCAAAGTGAAAAACGGGATATGTGCCCGGACCATCACGCTCTCCGGCGAAAACGAGCGATCTTCCATCAGGCGACCACTTCGCGTCCCGGTAACCTACCTTGTCAGTGTTTGTGATATTGCGGATCGTGAATTCTGTAAGATCCAAGAGGTAGAAGTTCGGCTTCTCGTCCCCCTGAATATCCTGCGCGTAAAGGAGAAACCGACCGTCTGGAGATGGCTCCTGAAGAAGGGTTCTCTCGTCGCTTACTGTTAGTTGTACGGGCCAGCCGCGGTTGCTAGGGACTGCCCAGATGTTGTAGCGGCCTGTTATGTTCGTGTCGAAGTAGAGATGTTCGCCGTCTACAGACCATTGCACGCTGAGTATCGCACGTGTGTGGTACAGCGTGTCAATGTCCAGTGGCCGATGACTCGGATTGGACGGGCTAGTAACTGTCCCACTTGCCAGTTTCGTGGCGGGTGTAGAAATCAATCGGACCACTAGGATCTGGGATTTAGAAGCCGGATAAGGTGAAGTTACTATGTAACGTTGTCGAGAAAGTCGTCTCAACCACTCCGCCCAGCAAGACAACGTTGGCTGTAAACACGAGGTCGAGCCTGTACGAGCCGTTGGCGCGGACTCCTTGATCGACTGAGAGGTAGATAGTATGGGTCCTAGATCCGATTCCTCCGCTGATATTCGTCCGTCCTAGATCTATCGTCTGATTCGATGGATTTGTCAATGTCATTGTTAGGGTGATGTTTGTAGTGCCCCCATTACTCGAAACGCTAGAGTCAGAAGTTCTGACCATTCCCTGGGTCCGGATACTGAAATAATATTCCCATGCAGTGACTACTTGGCTTGTTAGTGTGATATTACTCGTCGTCGTTGTCCCAGTAGTATCGTTGAAACTCATGATTTCTAGGGGAACCCTGTAGCTTCCGGCCAACGCGACAGGTGTGGCCACAATCGCAATTACAGCTATTGCGATTATGGCGAGTGCGAGCTTCTTCCTAGACTTCGCTTTGGGTGCGGGAGCTGCCATGTCTTCTTCAAACCGCACGCCCGAGAAGCATTGAGTATTAGATTTTGTTACTATTCCCAAACTCCATGAGTAGATGGGACCGTTTAGAGCTTGTAAGCGTGATCAGTCTATCTTTTATCGGCGACTTGCAATTTCTCTATTGAGGTTTCTTGGGGATCCCGGTACTAGTTTCTAGATTAGACAAGCTAGAGGAGCAAGTCTTTCACCATGTCTTCGAGCTGAGTCCCAGACAAGCAGTGATGCTGGGCTTGCACGACTATGATGGATTGTTGCCTGATGTTTCAGCTGATCGACTCAAGGCATGGGCTGACAAGGCTGTCGGACTGCTCCAACGGGTCAAAGACGAATTTCATGAGCTCGACAAGGAAGGAAGGCAAGATGCGCAGTCGATGGAAACTATGCTTGAGAGGACGCTGTTCGAGATTCAAGATCTCCGCGCGTATTCGACTCGGCCGACGATTTATGCGCTGCAGCTGAGTGCTACTCCTTACGTCTCCCGTGAGTATGCGCCTGTCGATGCTAGGATAAGCGCGGTGAACAAGCATCTCCGGAAAATTCCAGAGTTTCTGGACCAGGCATCGACGAATCTCGACGCGACGCTAGCAGACCCAATTGTCGAGGTCGCGATAAAACAGACTCAAGGCGTCATACGGGACCTCGACGGAGACGCGGCCCGAGAAGCTGCAAAAGCGAACGTGGCAATCCGAGAAGAGTTCGAACGGTCGAAGGCTGAGGCTGTAATCTCGATGGTTGAGTTCATTGAGGCACTCCATGAGGAGCATAAGACCTCAATGGATTTTGCGCTCGGAAGAGAACGTTTCCAGAAACTACTCTGGGTCAACGATAGAGTCAGCCAACCAGTCGAAGAAGTGTTAGAGTTGGCCATTCGCGACCTAGAAGCAAACACGAGAGCGTTGAGTGAGGTTACTGAGAGAATTAGGCCGGGGTCAGCTGTCTCGACGATTCTTGAGGAGATTCAGCAAGACCATCCCACAGCCAAGCTATTGCTTGATGATGCGGCTGAGGGATTGCACGATCTAGAAGGTTGGCTGAGGGAGAGAGAGCTTGTTCATATTCCCCCTGGGACCCGGGTCAGAGTGGTTCCTACTCCGTCCCACATGCGAGCCACGACCACCGCGGCAATGTCGTCGCCGGGTCCGTTCGAGAAGGAAGGCGTAGAAGGACTGTACTACGTGACTCCTCCAGAGGATGGATGGGACGCGAAGAGAACAGAGGAATGGCTCCGCCATCTGAACCGTGTGACGTTGAAGGAGATTGCGATTCACGAAGTCTGGCCGGGACACTACACCCACCGCGTCTTCCAGAAAGAGTATGGAACCTCGATGACGCGCAAGGCCTACTGGAACTATGCGTTCGGCGAGGGCTGGGCACACTATTGCGAAGAAATGATGCTGGACGAAGGGTACGGGGTTGAGCGGTTACGGTTTATTCAGTTGAAGGAGGCTTTGTTGAGGGACTGCCGTTTCATCGTCTCCTTCAAGATGCACACTCAAGGAATGACACTTGATGAAGCGCGACAGTTCATCATGAAGAAT
>Ga0209686_1000557_pt1 | contig 19024 bp, 18 predicted proteins | sample GraSoiAngelo_126_FD_185883 | JGI IMG/M metagenome (GOLD analysis project Ga0209686, IMG submission 185883) | Grasslands soil microbial communities from the Angelo Coastal Reserve, California, USA - 14_0927_09_20cm (SPAdes) (version 2) | ecosystem: Environmental > Terrestrial > Soil > Grasslands ...
TCCTGCCATTTCGCGTCGGCCGGGAGCGGAATACGTCGCGTCAGATCGCCGGTCGCCGTCATCTCGCGCATCGTCGACGTGATTGTGCCGAGCGGGCGCGTGACGGTGCGCGCGATCGCGTAGCTCAAAAGCACGGCGATCATGACCGCCATGACGGCGGTGGCGGCCAGCTGCGTGTGGAGCGCGCGAAGGAAGCGCAGCCGCTCGCTCCGCGAGCGGAGCACGATCGCCATCGGCTGCCCGTGAGCCCCGGATGTCGCCAGCGGCTTGCTGACGGCAAGGTACTCGTTGCCGTTGAGCGTGATGGCGTGCGTGCCGGGTCTTTCGAGGAGCGGCACGAGGTTGCTCCACGTGTCGCGCGGCAGGGTCGCTGTTTGAATCGACCCGCCGAGGCCGAAGGCAATCTCGCTGTCCGTGAGCTGTTTGAACCGAAGCGCCTGCCGCTCGTCGAGGCTTGCGCCGACGGTGAGCGTGCCCAGTAGCTCTGGCTGTTGCGGCCCGACGAGAATCGGCACCGACGTCACGAGGAGGATCCCATGCGGTTGCGGCCAGAACGCCGTACCCGCGCCTCGCGTCGCGCCGCCTCGCATCGCCGCCGACAACGCTTCGTCGGGCACCTCGGTCGCGCCGAGGCGCACGAGCACCTGTCCCTGGCGATCCGCGACGGCAAAGAGATCGGCGTTGGCCAGCTGTTCCTGGTAATCCTCCGCGATCGGTTTTACAGTCACGGGATCGCGCGTGTCGACGGCCGCCTTGAGCTTCGGCAGATCCGCGATGAAGCGCGCGTCGCGATTGAAGTTGTCGAACAGGATCGTGCGGTACTCCTCGACGAGCGTGGCCGCCTCCTGCAGCCCCCTCCGCAGCTCTTCCTCCGCCTGCTCCGTCACCGACCGGTTGACGATGTAAATCGCCGCACCGGTAAAGATGACCGCCAGCAGCGTGGTGGCGAAGAAAATCCGATTCGTCAGCGAAGAGAAAACGTTCATCGAATGGTGAAGTCGGCGTCGACGTCGGCCCCCTCCGCAGCAATGGCGATGGCGCGGCGCGGCGCGTCGCCGCGCACCGTCTCGTTCCACACCGTCAGCGTGTATGACCCCGCCGGCACGTTCGGCAGCCGATATCGCCCGTCGTCGTCCGTCACCGTGAAGTAGCGATGCGCAAAGACGAGAATGAACGCGTTCATATGCGAATGAATGTCGCAGAACACGCGGACGATCCCCGGCTGATCGAAGCGCACCGACTTCGACCTGCCTGCGGCGTAGCGGCCGAGATTGAACGGCTTCGCCTTCGACAGTGAGAACACGCTGTGGTACGTCGCATCATCGTTTGGAAAATCCACTGTGGTCCCGGCGATGATCGGCAGCACATGCGGTACGAAGTTCTCGTTCAACTGATCCATGCTGGCGCGCGGCTCCTCGCTGGGATCGAACGCGCCGCGCGGCGCAGTCTCGAGATACACGACGCTGCGACGGCGATCCGGACGGTCGTGCGCGGCGTGCATGCCGAGGGCCGCGACGTCAGGTCGCAGTTCGGTGGTCCCGCTGGTTCGAACGTCAATGCGCCCGCGAATCGTCCCCGTCACCGTGCGCGAGCGCTGCTCGCGCTGCGCGCTCCCGAGCAGCAGCGCCGCGCAGGTGAGGATGGTGAGCGCGTGCATGAGTTTCATCAGAACCAGAACGCAATCTGCCCGGAGACGAATGTGCGCTTGTGAATAAATCCCCCGTCGCGCCAGTTGCGCTGCACCACAGCGCGCACGGTGAGGTTGCGCTGAATGTAGACTCCGCCGCCCGCTTCGACGCGGCCGACCGGCGCATCCCACGTCGTGGGCACACCGCTGAAGACCTTCTCCCCGGAGATGCGCGAAAACCTCAAGCCGTCGAGGCGCGCGGCGGCGAACAGCCGCGGCGTGAAGCGGTAACGTGATTCGACGAACGCGGCAGTCGCGTCGAGCGGACCATGGATGAACGGCGATGACAGGGCGGGAAGCCGCCACCGGCTGCGAATGAACTCTCCGCGGACGAGCCAGTAGTCGCGCGAGTATTCCGCATCGAGACCGAACGCTTCCTGAGGATAGCGCTGGCCCGAGTGGATGACGGAAGAGAGGCTGTCACGCAGCGCGCCATTCAGCCATTCGCCGTGAGCATACGATCCGCCGATCACCAGGCCGACGACCGGCTTCCATCCGACGCGCGCGGAGATCTGGCGTCCATCGTTGTCATCGTCTACACGCGGGTTCGACAGCGTTCCCGACGTGACGGCGGCCGCGGCGTCGATGTGCTTCGTGGCCACACTGGCCTCGATGCCGACGTCCCACTGGTACGCGCTAATGATCGGCACGCCGGGCCCGGATGCGGGCGAACCGACCGGATATCTGGCGAGCCAGCCACGCCCACGCATGACGAGGAGATCGTCGGCGGATGCCGGTATCGCGCTCGGCCGAAGCGATGTCAGGTATTGATAGGCGAGGGGCTGCCCGATCAGCCAGTTGTCGGGACCATACACGTGCCGGGAATACGCACCGAAGACAGGCGGAATGCGGCCGGCCTGCACGTCGAAGGCGTGCGTGGTCCATGGACGGACGCGGACGTACAGGGCATACGGGCGGAATCGTTCCCGGTCTTCAGAGCGGATTTCGGTGAGAAAGGCGAGCCGCCGCGAAGGCCGCCAGGCGCCAGAGAACGACACGCGGAACATCCGCAACGCGTTGTGCTCGTAATCGGTGTAGTTGAAGAAGGCCCCACAACGCCGTGGGCATTCCGGGGGCGCGGCATCGTCGCGAGCACCAATCGTGGCGGCGATGTCGGCGGCGACGGTGACCTGACCGTTGGCCAGCTCGAGCGGACCGCTCGGCAGCGACTGAGCGGACCCGGCACGCGTGCCCATCAAGGCCAGAGAGAGAGTCGCCAAGAGAACTCGCGCGCGCCTCATGATATATATTTAGTCTGAAGCTGGTTGGAACGCCATTCCGTATGTTGGAATGACGCAGTTTAACAGCGAAATGACGAACGCGAGTTGCCCACTGTGTCCGTTGAACCATTGAAGGAAGGCCAGACGTCGCTGGAGAAGGCGCTCGAGGTCTGCGAAGCGCTCGCGGGAGCGAAACGCGGCCTGAGCGTCACCGAGCTGTCGCGGGCCGTCAACCGGCCCGTCTCCACCGTGCACCGACTGCTGGCGGTCCTGAAACGCCGCGGCTACGTGCGGCAGGAAGAAGACACAGCCCGCTACACGCTGACGCTCAAGATGCTCGATCTGAGCTTCCGCCTGCTGGGACGATCCGAGCTGCGGCTGCACGCCTATCCCGTACTGCGCGAGTTCGCCCTGCGCGGCGGGCCCCGCGCGTTCATGGCGATGCCGTCGGCCGGCGAGGTCACCTACGTGTGGAAAGCGGGACCCGACGAAGTGAGCATGCACACTGCCTACGGCCGGGAGATGCCGGGGCACTGCGCGATGTTCTTCCAGGAAACCCCTGCGCGACGACTGAGCTGCGTACGGCTCGCCAACGCGCGGGACGCGGTGCAGGCCGATCGCGTGCTCCTGCGGTTCGGGCCGCCGGAAACATCACACGGCGCGCAGCGCCTGCTGTGCACCTGCGCGCCCGTCCACGATTACACGGGACGCGAGGTCGCGCGCGTCGGCGTTTTCGCACACGGCGCGAGCGAATCGCCGTTTGTTGGCGAGCAGCCGAAGAGCGCCATCGAGCTCGCGCGCCTCATTTCATTGAGGCTTGGACACGTGTCGGGCCTCGCGGCCAATGTTCAATGATCAATGTTCGATGTCCAATCGTTGAAAAACGCGAGATCCGAAGCGTGAGCACGCTGAGCATTGAACGTTGAACATTGTTTGTTTTCGGAGGGATTGAGTGTGACGTACATCATCTGCGAACCGTGCATCGGAACCAAGGACACCGCGTGCGTGGACGTCTGTCCGGTGGACTGCATTCACCCGCGGAAGGACGAAGCGGAGTTCGCGGCAGCCGAGATGCTCTATATTCATCCTGACGAGTGCATCGACTGCGGCGCCTGCGTGCCGGCGTGCCCTGTCGAAGCGATCTTCGCCCTCGACGAAACGCCGGACAAATGGAAGAACTACATTCCGGTGAATGCGCAGTACTTTCAGAAGTGAGCTGCCAGCCACCAGCCGCCAGCTTTCAGCAGCTGGCAGCTAACGGCTGGAAGCTGATGGCTGGAAGCTGATAGCTGGAAGCTGGAAGCTTAATGGGCACCTTAGAACATCGTTTCGACGACAACCTCATCACGACGAAGCTCGATACGGTGCTGACGTGGGCGAGGGAGAACTCGCTCTGGCCCTTGGGCTTCGGCCTCGCGTGCTGCGCCATCGAGATGATGGCCGCCTCGGCGTCCCGATATGACATTGCACGCTTCGGGTCCGAAGTCTTCCGCGCCTCGCCGCGACAGGCGGATCTCCTGATTGTTGCCGGCACGGTGACAAAGAAGATGGCGCCTGTGCTCAGGCGGCTCTACGACCAGATGCCCGAGCCGAAGTGGGTGATCTCGATGGGCGCGTGCTCGAACGCCGGCGGCCCGTTCCCGACCTACAGCGTGTTGCAGGGCGTGGACAAGATCGTCCCCGTCGACGTCTACGTCTCCGGTTGTCCGCCGCGGCCGGAGGCGCTGCTATACGGGCTGATGCGGCTGCAGGACAAGATCCGCCGCGAGAGCACCGTGCTCCGGCGGAAGCAGGTCATCAAGCTCGGAGCCACCGAACCAGTTCCCGCCGGCGAGGACACGGCGTGAATCGCGTCGTGCGTTTTCTCAAATCGATCCTGCTGATCGATCTGATCAAGGGCATGCGCGTGACGCTGCGCTACGCGCCGCAACCCGCGTTCACGTTTCAATATCCCGCCGAACGCCGTCCTGTGGCGGCGCGGTTCCGCGGCATTCTCCGCCTCCAGGTCGAGCCCGAGACCGGCGCACCGACCTGCATCGTGTGCGACCAGTGCGCCAAGGTGTGTCCCGACGATCTGATCGCGCTCGGCGGCCACCGCGAACCGGGGCAGAAGATCAAGATCCTCGATTACTTCGATTTCAATCTCTCACGCTGCAGCTTCTGTGGCCTGTGTGCGGAAGTCTGCCCGACGCGGCCCATCAAGGCGCTCATCATGAGCGAAGACTACGAGCTCGGCAGCTACACGCGCGATCGCCAGGTACTTCGGATCGACGAGATGTACGACGGCCTCCCGATCGAGAATTACGTCCGCTGAGATTCGGTATTCCGCGCCACGTACCCCGCACCCCGCACCCCGCACCCCGCATCGCGCACCCCGCACCCCGCATCCCGCACCCCGCACCCCGCATCCCGCACCCCGCACCCCGCATCGCGCACCCCGATCTTTGCTATAGTCCGCCAATCATGCGCAGGACCTGCCTGCTGGCCGTCCTCTCGACCGCGCTCCTGATTCCGTTGATCCTCGTCGCGCAGGGGCCTCAGTCCGCCACGGGAGAGATCGAACTTCAGCTTGGCGATCTGCTGGCCGGCGAGGCGCGATTCCGCGAGGCGGTCGACTCATATCGACGTGCGGTTGCCGGCGCAGGGGAGGACGGCGCGCTCCGCCGGCGGGCGCAGGCGGGACTCGTGCTGGCGCTGCTGCGCACGGGCGATTTTGCGAGCGCGCGCACGGAGGCGCAGCAGCTGGTCGCTGCCGATGGCGGCAATGCGCGCGCGCTCGCGCTGTTCGCGGACACGCTGTGGGCGTCAGGGCTGTTCGAAGAAGCAGAAGTCGCGTACGAGGACGCGCTCAAAGCAGACGCGGGAGAAGCGCGCGCCCATCACGGCCGCGCGCGCATGCTGACCGCGCGAAGCCGGCTGGGAGACGCGCTCGTCGAGGCGCAGGAAGCGCAGCGTCTGGCGCCGCGTGAAGCGGAATACCATCACGACGCCGGCGTGATCTACGAGCGGCAGCACCGCTTCGAGGAAGCCGCCGCCGCATTCGGCAACTACGTCAATCTGCTCCCGAACAAGGATCGCAGCGACAAGGCGGCGTGGACGCGTGCCGAGGTCCGCTTTCTCGATGCGTTCAAGGGGCGCGCCGCGGTCGAGTTCGTGGGGGACCAGACGACGTGGAAGGTGCCGATCCGGATCGAGAAAGAAAAGGTGCTCGTGGCCGTGAAAGTGAACGGCGGCGCGAGCGAGTTCGTCCTCGATACGGGCGCCGAACAGATTGTCGTGTCGCGCGAGGTGGCGCGGCGCCGCGGCATCCTCCCGATCACCTACATGCAGAGCGCCGGCGTCGGCGACATCGGCCTGCGCGGGCTGCAGGTCGGCCGGCTCGACGCGCTCGAAGTGGGCGGCATGAAGGTACGCAACGTGCCGTGCCTGATCAAGAATCCGCCGCTCAACGATCTCCCGTCACGTGAGGCGGAAAGCTTCTCGCCGCTCGCGCTCGGCCTCTCGATGCGTGTCGATTACGCGCGGCGGCAGCTCGTCATGTGGCGATCGCTCCCCGATGCGCGCTACGCGACCGAGCTGCCGCTGCGGCTCTATCGGCTCGCCACCGTCCGCGGCATCGTGAACGGCAAACCTGCGACGTTTGTCGTCGACACCGGCGGCGAAGTCATCTCGATCAGTCAGTCGACCGCCGGACAACTGTCGATCCCCGGCACGCAGCGCCGCATTCCGCTGAAGGTCTACGGGACGTCGGGGTGGGACAAGGACGCGTTCCTGTTGCCGAACGTCGATCTCGAGTTCAACTCGATCCGCTTCTCAAAGATCCCCGTCGTCGTGCTGAACCTCAACGCGCCCAGCGCGCTCCTCGGATTCCAGCTCGGAGGGATCGTCGGCCACAAGTTCCTGAGCCGCTACACGGTGACAATCGATTTGAATCGCAGCGTGGTGGGGTTGGATACGAACTGAGGCCACGGAAGGATCTACTCAGAGGCCACGGAGGCCACGGAGGAATTCTTTCTAAAAAGCTCTCCGTGCCCTCCGTGGCCTCTGGGTAAATTATCTGCAGCGTTCTTCCAACTCTCGCCGCGCCTTCAGGCGCTCCGCGCGGCGCACTTCGGCGGAGGCGGCGCGGTCGCGATCGTCTTCGCTCTCCAGGATGAGCCCCGGGATCGGGAGACGGCGGCCCTCGCGATCGATCGACACGAACGTCAGGTAGGCGCGGCTGGTCATCCGCCGAATCCCGGTGAGCGTTTCCTCCGAGAACACTTCCACTTCCACTTCGAGCGACGTGGTCCACGCGGCGGTGACGCGCGCCTTCAGAATGATGAGGTCGCCGACCTTGATCGGATGCAGGAACTGGAGGCCATCGACAGCGGCGGTGACGAGCAGCGTGCGCGTGTGACGATGACACGCGATCGCCCCGGCGATGTCGATCAGGTGCATGACGGTGCCGCCAAGAATGAATCCCAGCGGGTTCGCGTCGTTCGGCAGCACGACCTGCACCATTTCGGTCGCGGACTCGGCCGCGCGCTTCGGCGCGAGATCGACGGCGCGCGACTTCAGACCGTTATGCGGCGCCTCGGGATTTTGTGGTCGTTGCCGCATGACGATCTAGGCGCGCACGGCGCGCCTGCGAGCCGGGGTCCGGGCAGAGCCCCGGCTCAATTCTTGTGACATTTCGCGTCGATGAACGCTTTCAGCGTCAGGCGGAGCTCCGGTGGAAGCTCCTCCTCCCGCACCGATCGCAAGAGGGACACCGTGGACTGGTAGGTGTGAAGCTGCGCGACACAGCGAGGGCAGCGCTGGAGGTGCTGCTCGAGCTCCCGCTGGATCGCCGGCGGCAGCTGATGCTCGAGATAATCGGCCAGCAAGCGGACCACGTTGCAGCACTTGCTGGTGGCGTCAGTCACAGAATCCAGGAATGCTGAATGCCGAATGTTGACTGCTCAATGCCGGACGCTGAATCGCGATTGCGCGTTTCTTCAGCATTCAGCATTGAGCATTCAGCATTGACACGCGTTAGAAGTCGTAGCCAATCCAGACGGAGAACTTCGGACGGCGCAGCCAGCGGCTGCCGCTGCTCTCGCCGTCCTGCAGCGCGTTGAACGCGTACTTGTAATCTTCCCAATTCTTGTTGAGCAGCGTCCGCCACGACCAGTCGAAGTGAATCGGGAAGCCGAGCGCGAACGTTTCCAGGCCGAGACCGTACGACGCGCGGCCATCCACCAGCCGCAAGCCGCTGACCGCGCGCGCCTCGGTCACGGGGCTGAAGCCCTGCAGCGAGTTCTGATCTTCAACGAACCCGGTGAGAATGGGGACGATCGTGGGGGAGCGACTGGCGACCTGGTAGGATTGCCCATTGAACCCCGCGGCGCCGAGATTCGCAAACGCCACGGCACGCAGCCCGCCAATCACGCCGATAGGCGTCAGCGCGGCTTCGATCAAGGGAAATCTCAATTCGGCGTCCGTGAAGAACGCCTTCTGGCCCAGGAATTCGAGATACTGATAGCCGCGCATCTCGGAGTTCCCGCCGTAGTACAGATACCCGGGCGAGTCGCCCCAGCTCTTGAAGCCGCGGAAGCGGAACGCGAGCACGCCGTTGGTTGCGAGGCGGATGTACTTCCGCGCGTCGAGGTCGACCGTCTGGCGCGAGAGGAAGCCGCCCAGCGGCGGGGCGTACTCGTAACCGAGCCGCATCGTTTCGCCCGAGAGCGGCCCGTACTCGCGGAAGACGGTCGTCTCGCGCGTGTAAGCGGCGCTCAGCGGCATGATGGTGCCGCTCACGAACAACGGCTGTCCGTACGTGGCGATCTGGTACTGCTCCGCGAAGGCCTGCAGGTTGTCGTCGTTGTACTTCTGATTGAAATTGTACAGGCCGGCGCCCAACTCGAAGCGCGAGTACCGGTTCACCGGATAAATCCCGAACGCCGATCCGCCGCGGAGCGTCTGCGTCGCGAGCGCCTGGTCACGACTGAGGAAGATGTCGCTCTGATAGAGCAGTCCCTGGTACGCGCCGTAGTAGAACTGCGTCTGCGAGAAGCCCTGCAGCGCGTACTGGAACCTCCGCGACAGGTTCAGGTACGACAGCGATAGCGAGCGGTACTGTGAGACGGATTCGGCGAAGAGGTTGAACTGCTGGTCGCCAAGAACGTCAGTGAACGTGACCTGCGTGCCGCCGAACAGATCCCCTCCGCTCGTGACGCCCACGTTGACCGGCGGCCGCCCTTCGAGGAACAGCTTCTCGAACTTGCCCTTTGAGCGCTCGTTCTGCTTCACGAGCGTGTGGCTGAGCGGCGGCGTGAAATCGATGTTCGGCCCGGGGGACCCGAAGTCGGCGCTCGCGACCGTGTGGATCGGTTCCTTCTGCTGGGGGAGCGTGTGGATCCCGTATTCACCCTTGTAGTACGTCACGAACGCGATGCGCTGCTGCTTGGTCTCGTCCTTGAGTGGCACGGGGGAGACGTTGCCGCCGAGCGCGTCGGTGTACTGCCGCAGCTCGCCGTTCTTGAGATTGAGCGTCCATATGTTGTAGATGTTGCCGTTCTTCGCCACTTCGGGCGTGATCGGCTGGCTCGGATCGATCGCCGTCGACGGGAACACGAGCGTATCGGCGTCAAGGAACTGCGCGGCGCCATCGTCGTGCGTGCCGAAGGTGAGCTGCGTGCTCTTGTTGGTCGCGATCTCGTAGCGGTACAGCTTGTCGTTGCCGCTGACCCGCTTGATGTAGACGATCGACTTGCCGTCGGGCGCCCACGTCGGCGCGTAATCGCCGAACGAGTCGTTCGTGATGTTCTTGATCTCGCCCGTCGTGACATCGATCACGAAGATGTCCGCAATGGCGCTTCTGAGCGCGGCAAACGCGATCGACTTGCCGTCGGGGCTGAAGTCGGGAGACTCCGGCATGTCGACAGTCTTCATGTCGATGCGCTTTTCGATCTTCTTCGTGAGGACGTTTTCCAGGACGAGCGTCTTCTGCTTTTCCTTGCGCGCGAAGTACGCGATGCGGTCGCCGACAGGCGACCACGACATCCACGGCACGGCGTTTCCTCGGAAGCCGCCCGGCTGCGAGATGTATTCGAACCCGAAACCGGCGTTGAATCCACCCGTCAGGTTGCGAATGACCTTGCCGTCCTTCGTCGACAACAGGATGATGTCGAGCTCCTGGTCCTTCCGGTTGCCCGCCGCCACGGCCATCAGGTCGCCCGACGGCGATGGCTCAATTGACACGACCGTGACGTAGGGCGTCTTCTCGCGCTTCGGCGCGAGGTCCTTTCCGTAATCCTGCGGCCGTTCCTTGTCGCGGAACGGCTTGAACCTGTCCTTCAAGTATTTGTCGAACTGCTCGTCGAACTCCTCGGGTTTGAGCTTGAACGCTTCCTCGTAGGCGCTCTCGCCGCCGCCGATGACGGCCTTGCGCAGCGCGAAGAGGAACTGCCGCAGCCCTTCGGGCCCCCACTTCGACTCGATGAACTCGAACGCGGCATGCCCGAGGTTGTACGGCAGGCGGCCATCGGCGAACTGCACGCCCTGGAAATCGCTCATCGACGGGATGATGTCGGCGATGGCGGCATCGCGCACCGTCATCAGGTCGAACGAGTTCCAGTAGCCCGTCATGTAGTCCGACAACCCTTCGTCGACCCATAGCGGAAGCCCCCGGCGAAGCAGCGTGCGCGGAATGATGTCGAACTCGAAGATGTGCGTGAGCTCGTGGGTGATGAGGCGATAGAGCGCGTCGGACGGCTCGTCGATCGGCAGCACCATGCGATCGCGGTATGGTTCCGCGAAGGCGAGCACGCCTTCCGGGAGCTCCCCCGGGTCGATGTTCTGCTGCTGGAATTCGCTTTCGGTCTTATAGAGGACCAGCGGCACCTTGAACGCGAGATCGTGCTTCAGCTGGGCGCTGACCTGCTGATACGCGCTTTCCGCGTAGCTCGTCACGCGCTCGAGATGCTGCTCGATCTCGGGGTAGTAGTAGATCTCGAAATGGTCCGTGGTGTAGATGCGCCAGTTGAAGTGGTCGTACTTGATGCGATTCTTGTTGTAGTACGGCACGAAGGGCGTCTGAGCGCTTGCCGCGATCGTTCCCGCGATGTAGACGAACGCAAAAAGAGCAAGGCCGAACGGCGATCGGAGGCCGCGCCAGCTGCGCGTGCGCATGGTTCACCTCGAATGGTGCCGATGTTACTGTAGCTATGACGTTTGTCGCAACGATCTCGTCCCCCGGACAGGACGGCACAGGCCGGCGGGAGCAAGCCATGTACCGCCGACGAGCTCGCCAATCCTACGCCACCTGGAGGTCGAGCGGCTGCGGTGTCCCCCGGCGGCCACGTCGATGTCCTCCCGGCGTTACAATTGAAGGAATAAACCCGCAGCCTGGCGGTGTTCTATCCACTGGGCGGTTTCGCGGGATCCGCTCATGGTGTTTCGCCGCCGATCCGGCCGTGCGCCCGGCGAGCCTCCCGGCGAGGAGGACGCTCAGTTTGCGCAAGAGGCGCTTTCGCACCTCGACAGCCTGTACGGCACGGCGCTGCGCCTGACGCGGCGCACGCAGGACGCCGAAGATCTGGTGCAGGACACGTATCTCAAGGCGTTCAGGTCGGCGTATCAGTTCGAGCGCGGCACGAATTTGAAGGCGTGGCTGTTCACGATCCTTCACAACACGTATCGCAACATGCGCCGCCACGACGTCCGCAGTCCGGTGGACGTGGACAGCGAGGCTGTCGATCGCGCGGCCGACGGCGCGGGCGACCGGGATACGCCGGAGCAGCTGCTGTCGCGCGCGACGCTCGATGCCGATCTCCAGGCGGCGCTCGACGCGCTGCCCGACGCGTTCCGGCAGGCGGTCTGGCTGCGCGACGTGGAAGAATTGTCATATGCCGAAATCGCCAGAGTCCTCGATGTGCCGATCGGCACGGTGATGTCCCGTATCTCGCGCGGCCGACGCGCGCTGTTCGAACGGTTGCAGGCGCGCCGCGCCGACGCTGCGCGCCCGGTCGTCTCCCGCTGACACTTTGGTATGGACCAGCCGATTCGCCGCTGCCGTGACCTCGATGAGCGTCTGACTCCTTACATCGACGAGGAGGCGGCGCCCGACGAGCGTCGCGTAGTCGATGCGCACCTCGCCGCGTGCCCGCCGTGCCGCGATCACGCGGATGCCGAGCGGGTCGCGCGCGATGCGATTCACGAGCACCGCGACGAGTTGCGATGCAGCGCGCCCGAAGGGCTCCGCGCACGTTGCCGCGCACATCAGGGAAAGGCTTCGGGCTTCGGGCTCCGCGCGTCCCGGCTTCGCCGCGCTGCGGCTTCCATCTTCGCGCTTCCACCTTCGCGCGGCGCGCTACGGTGGACAGCTCGCGCTTCGGCGGACAAGTCGGGGCAGCAGACACGCTTCGGGCTTCTCGGTTCGGTTCCGCGCTGGGTTCCGCTCTCGCTCGCCGCGACGATCGTCCTTGCCGTCGCCGGCGTGTTCCTCACCGGCATCAACAGCGGCGTGCAGGCGCTTGCCACGGGGCTCGCGCTCGACCACGCCAAGTGCTTCCAGTTCAGAGGGGACACGTCAAAGATCGTCGACGCGCAGGTCGTCGAGAGTAAGTGGGAGCGCGAACAGGGATGGTCGATCGTCATCCCGGAGTCCGCCGGCAACGAGCAGCTTCGCCTCTTGACGGTTCGCCGGTGCCTCTCGACGGACGGCCGCATGGCGCACGCGATGTATCTCTGGCGCGGCGAACCGTTGTCAGTCTTCGTGGTGCCGCAGGCGACGGGACGCGAGCGCGTGCTCGACATCATGGGGCACGAAGCGGCGATCTGGTCGGCCAACGGCCGCACCTACGCCGTCCTTGCGAACGGCCATCCGGCCGACTTCAACCACATCGTCACGTACGTGAAAACACATGCACGCTGATCGCACGCGCGCGCCAGACACGTCGAGGCATTTATGAACTCTCGCTGGATCGTTGCCGGGGCCGCCGCGCTCGCGCTCGGACTGCTGACGCTGCCGCTGCTGAAAGGGTCCGGCGGGGAACAGCTGCGGCCCTCCGCTGCGGCGGGCGGCGACGCGAATGCCGCGGCCGAAGGGCAGACGTGCGATGGAACGAGCGCCGCCAAGCTTGATTTCGTGCTCAAGGACCACAACGACGTGCCCGTCAAGATGGCGGACTACAAGGGCAAGGTGGTGATCCTCAATTTCTGGGCGACGTGGTGCGGGCCGTGCAAGGAGGAGATCCCCGCGTTCGTCGAGCTCTACGATCGATACAAGGACAAGGGGCTCGTCATCGTCGGCGTGTCGATCGACGACAGCGTCGAACAGCTCCGCCCCTTTATGAAAGAATGGCGAATGCAGTATCCCGTGCTGCAGATGAATGCCGACATCGAAACGGCATACGGCCCGTTCTACGGGGTGCCGGTGACGTTTTTCATCGCGCGGGACGGCACGATTTGCCGCAAGCACATGGGGCCGGCGACGAAGGAGCAGTTCGAACGCGAGATCAGGGCGCTCCTGTAGTATGATCGTCGGGAATGCTGAAAGGGTTCACACACGCGCGTCTCGCCTGCGGCTGCCGTCTCGCATTTCGTGACGGCGTCGAGGGCAGTCCCGTCACCGTCGTCGTCGACACGAAGGCGCCCGGGTGTCCGCTCACCATACACGTCGCCGGGCTTCCACTCTACGATTATCGTGAGGCGCTTCGTCCGCCGACGCGTCCCGGCTTGCCGACTGAGGAAGAGTACGAAGAAGAAGGGTGATCGCCGCCCTCTGTTGCCTCGTCGTTCTCCAGGTCGTTTTTTCAAACAATCCATCTGCAGAGCAGGCGTACGCTGACGCCGTCAGTGAAGCCAAGCTGCGCCAGGACGTGCACGATCTCGTCGCGCTCGGGCCGCGCATGGGCGGCACGCCGTCCGGCGACAAGGCGGCGGCGTTGCTCGAGCAGTACTTCACGCGTCTTGGGCTGAAGACAGAAGTCTTCACGGATCCACCGAAGCTCGCGCACTGGGAGGATCGCTGGCAGGTGACGCTCGCGTCGGGCGAGCTCATCGAATCCGCCTGGCCATACGGATTCTCCGCATCAATCCTTCCGTCTCAGGGCGGCAGCCACGAGAATGGCAGAGCGGGGCCCCCCATTACCGTGCAGAGCCTCGCATCCGCCACTCCGACTCCCGAATGGAAAGGCGCGATCGTTTACACGCCGGGTGAAGTTGGACGCACATACGCCGCCGTCGCGTCCAGTGACAACCGTCCACTGGCGATCCTGACGAGCGCGCCGAACGATCCGCCGCGCTACCTGGACTGGACACGCATTGGGGAACTACCGGCGAAGGTTGACAATGCGGTCCCCGTCTTCGGAGTGTCGTATCTCGACGGCCGCACGCTCGCCGTGGCAGCCGCGGCGAAGACCACCGTGCGCGTGTCCCTCACCTCGCACATCGAACAACGATCGCCGCGCACCGTCGTGGCTACGCTGCCCGGACGTGAACCCGGGAAGTACTACCTCGTGTGCGCTCACGGGGATTCCGATTCCGGCGGACCCGGCGCCGACGACAACGCATCGGGCGTCGCGACCGTGATGGAGATGGCGCGCGTCTTCTCCGAGCTCCGCCGCAGCGGTACGGTGCCGCAGCCGCGGTATGCGATTCAGTTCGCGGTATGGGGTTCGGAATATCACTCGTCGAAGGCATACATCGACCGCGCGGGTGCGAAGCTCCGCGAACTTGCTGGCGTGCTCAACTTCGACGAGACCGGCACCGGCGCCGAGCGTGAAGCGATCTATTTCGAATCGAACGATGTCCCGTGGAATGCGACATTGCTGAAGACGCTCGAGTCCGTTGCTTCGGACTACGCTGGCAAGCCGGGGTTCTGGACCGAGTACACGACGAACCCGTCACAGGGAGGGACCGATTCGTATGCGTTCCTCCCGGAGAAGTACCACGGCACAGGAACGACGACGCTGGAGATTCCCGCGACGACGATTTACACCGCCGCGTGGGACCATCTGGCAGACTTGAAGCAGACCCCCGGCTGGGAATCGAAAGGCACACCGGATCCGGTCAACCTGAAGATCGACTACTCGCTCTACTATCATTCGTCTGGCGACACACCCGAGAACACGACCGACCGCGAGCCGCAGAACATGGTGCGGGCCGTGAAGGCGACCGGGCTCGCGCTGCTGCGCCTGAATCAATAGACGGCTCCAGGCTTCAGGCTTCAGGGGGTTCTACCCGATCTTGAAGTTTGCGACCAGCGGCAGATGATCGGACGCCATCAGCGCCTTGCGTGTGCGCGGCATCTCGACGCTCGCGACGTCGACGCGCCCCTCGTAATAAATGTGATCGAGATGGACGACAGGGAAGAGGCCAGGATAGGTGCGGCGGCGCTTGAGGTGCGCGGCGATGTCGACACTCTCGAAGAGCGATGACAATGTCTTCGTGGCGAGGCCGCGCATCCACTCGTTGAAGTCCCCCAGGATCACTTTCGGGCCCGTCACGCGCCGATCGTGCACGAACGAAGCCAGGCGTCCCGCCTGGTAACGGCGCTCGAGCACCGCCGTGCCGAGATGCACGTTGTAGACGTGAAGGGTCTGTCCGCCGATGTCGAGGTCGGCGCGCTGGCAGTTCCGTGACTCGCACGTGCGCCACGACAGGTCGTACTGACTGTGATGCACGATCGGATAGCGGCTGAGCACGACGTTGCCGAACTGATGCTGCCGCAGCGTGCGCACACAATTCATCACCCAGCCCATGCCAAGGCCGGCGCCGATTTCCTCAGCCTGCCCGGCGCCAGCCGGTCCGGCGCCGATCACCTCCTGCAGTGCAATCACGTCCGCGCCGATGTCGCGCAGCACCTCGATGATCCGCGCGGGCACGACCCGCCGGTCCATTCCGCGGCAACGGTGAATGTTGTAGGTAGCGATCCGAACATCACTCATGGTTCTAAGAAAGGCGCCTCTGAAGAGGCGCCCTGCAAATGATCTGGAGGCCGGGTCTTCAGACCCGGCGTTCTCGTTTCATTGCTGCCGCTCGAGTATCCAGACGAACGGCCCCACGATCTTCTCCCAGAGCGGCCGGCGCTCCCAGCGCTCCAACGTGACTTCGTCGCTCGCGGCGAGATCCCGCTCGTAATCCTGCAGCAACCGGTCAGCGACGGCCGGGTCGCGCATCGCCACGTTCACCTCGTCGTTGTGCTCGAACGATCGATTGTCGATGTTGGTCGTGCCCATGACGACCCACAGGTTGTCGACGATCAGCACCTTGGCATGCGTCATCGCGTCGCGAAACTCGAAGATCCGGACGCCGCCGCGCAGCAGGTGCCCCCACATCCGCCGGCTGGCGAGGCGCACCCATCTCTGATCGGTGGCCGCGCCGGGCACGATCACGATAATGCTGACGCCGCGCTTCGCCATGTCGAGCAGCGCGCGCCGCAGTGCGAAGTCGGGCAGGAAATAGGGCGTGGAGATGCGGACGGCCTGGTCCGCTCCTTCTATCAACAACTGGAACGTGACGCGCGATGCCGTGGCGCGGTCCGACGGCGAGCTCTTGATGACGAAGGCGGTCGTCTGGCCGCACGGCTTCAGATCCGGAAAGAAGTCGGGGCCGGTCAGGATTTCTCCACAGCATTCGAGCCAGTTCTCCGCCGTCACGCCCTGCAGCGCGGCGACCACCGGCCCTTCGATGCGGATCATCGTATCGCGCCATGCACGCGGACGCCCGTCGGTTGGAAACGCCCACCAGTCGGCGACGCCGGCGCCCCCGGCAAACGCGATCTCACCGTCGACGACCAGCAGCTCGCGGTGCGTGCGGTTGTTGATGCGGTGCAGCGAATACCAGCGCATGCGCTGGTACGATTCGATCCGGCAGCCTGCGGCGCGCAGGCGCGCCACCGGACGTCCCCAGAGATTGAAGCTGCCGATCGCATCCACCACGATTGTCACCTTGACGCCGTTGCGCGATCGCTCGGCGAGCGCGTCGAGGAACTGGTCGGCGGTCTTCCCGCCCTGGAAGATGTAACACTCCATGTTGATCGATCGCTTTGCCTTGCGGATCGCATCCAGCATCGCCGGGTAGAATGCCGGACCGTCGGCGAACACGGTGATGCGGTTGCCGTGATGCAGCGCCGCCTGACAGGTCGACTGGATTGTGTAGAGGAAGTCGTCGGCATGGACCGACGTGCGTCGCGCGAGGTGATAGTTGATCCCGGGCGTGAAGAGAAAAACGAGCACCAGCCAGCCGAGGAAGACTGCGCCGGCCACGGCGAGCCACGTCATCAGCGTGTCTGCACGGGACCGCCCGGGAGCACGGCGAGCAACGGCAGTTCAAGCGCGACGCGCGCGTCGGGTCCGCTGATGCTCACCGGCGTGGCGAGCGCGCGAATCGCTTCGAGCAGCTCGCGCCGGCCGAGATCTCCTGCGCCGATCGCGCCGGAGGCGATCGCGAGGTATTCCCCCTCCGGAAGCCCGCGCACGGAAAATCGCCCCTCGGCATCGGTGCGCGTCATCCGCATCCGCCGATGCGTGCGCAGCCAGAACTGCGGCGCGATGGGATACACCAGGACTGCGGCATCGACCACCGGCGCGCCGCGGTCGCGGACGCGTCCGCTGACCTCGCTCGCGCGATCGGTGATTGTGATTCGCGCGCCGCGCAGTTGCTGCCCCTCGACGACCTCGATGCCGGCGTCGGCGAGGTCACGGCCGCGGAGCAAGACGGACTTGACGATCCACGGGGACGGCAGGCCTTCGACGATGATCTGATGATCGCCCGACATGAGGCCGCGGAGGACGAATCTGCCGTCCGCCTGCACCGTTCCGGTGAGCGCATCCGCGAACCCGCCGCCGTCAGCGAACGGCGCGCGCACGCGCAGGCTCGAGAGCACCGGCGCTCGCGTCGCGTGCTCGGGGTCGAGCGTCACCTCGCCGTCGAGCGTGGCGCCGGGCCGCAGCGTCATCTGAACGTTGTCGACGCTGCGTCCTTCGACAATCAGGTCGAATGTGGCAAACAGCGCCGGACCATTGGCAACCGTTTCACCTCGCGCGCTGATCCGGTATCGCCCCGGCGGCACGTGGCCGAAGGTGAACGCGCCGCCCGGATCGATCCATACGTCTTCCGGCGGAACGACCTGGGCGCCGTCAGTCGCAGCCGGCGTCAGGATCACGGCGCCGCTCAGGAGTGGACGGCCGTCCGATGCGAGAATGCGTCCGCTGACGCGGGCGGGCGGGACCAGTTTCAGGCGGAACTCCACTCGCGGGAGTTCGCCGTCGCCGACCGCGACCGCGCGCGCCTCGTCGGCGGCGCTCACGCCAGGGAAAAACGTGGGTGCGTACTTCACCGCACCAGATTCGGTACCGACGTCGTTGAACGCGGGGTCGCTGGCGCTGACGTAATACTGACCCGGCGGCAGGCCGAACACCCTGAACTCGCCGCGATCGTCGGTCCGCGCCGATGCGGCGGGCACGAGCGTGCGCTGTCCGCTGTCGGATCGCGCGACGAGCGCCTCGACCACCGCGCCGGCGAACGGTGTGCCGTCTTCATCGAGAATGCGTCCGGCGATCGCGCTGCCGCGGATCAGCGCGAAGTCGATGCCTGCGACCGCTTGACCGTCCGTCACGGTCACACCGCCCGACGCGGTCCCCCGTCGTTCGCCGAAGGTCTGTGTCGCGTAGCCCGTGCGAACGGCGGTAAGCGTGTAGGTGCCTGCGGGAAGCGCCGCGATCGCGTAACGGCCGTCAGCGCCGCTCAGCGTCACGCGCGGTTGAGCGAGTGCAGGGGACGAAGCGATGATGCGCGCGCGAGAGACGGGTGCGTCGCCAGCCGCGCTGCGCACCGCGCCGGCGATGGATGCGGTCGCTGCGGGGCGACCCGACGACACCGGGGGTTGCGGCCGCTGGTCGGCCGCCGTATCCGCGGCGGCAAGGGCGATCACGGCGCCGACGATCGGCCACGCCCCGCACGCGCGGCGCGTCAACGTCATGGAGATATCATAGACCTGGTTCACGGTTCACGGTTCACGGTTCACGGTTCACGGTTCAGGGTTCACGGTTCAAGGTTCAGGGTTCGCGGTTCAGAGTCATGATCATGGTTCACTGTCTGCGGTTGACCGGTTCATGGTGCACGGTTGTGCTGATCCTGATTGGAGTCA
>Ga0209686_1000569_pt1 | contig 18766 bp, 18 predicted proteins | sample GraSoiAngelo_126_FD_185883 | JGI IMG/M metagenome (GOLD analysis project Ga0209686, IMG submission 185883) | Grasslands soil microbial communities from the Angelo Coastal Reserve, California, USA - 14_0927_09_20cm (SPAdes) (version 2) | ecosystem: Environmental > Terrestrial > Soil > Grasslands ...
GGCTTCGGGCCCAAAATCTTGCGGCACGGATGGCAAGCCGACCTTCCACGGTTACAGAACACATAAGGGGCAGTGGTTCTCGCCTAGACCTAGGGCCCAGTTTGCAATCACCTTTTCGCGGACTTGCTCGCCAAAAACTGGACTGTAACTCTAAGCCCTATTGGCAGGGGTCGAGAATTGTCCTCTAAGTCGATCACCGCTTCTAAAACGTCGCGATCACTTTTGTCAGCAGGGTCGCCGGTCAAAATACTCTTTCTCCCCATCATGTCGGATATGCTCGCCACGGAACCTTTGAGTTTTTTTCCGCCCAGAGCATCAGCTTCGATTAACACCCTCTGCCCAAGAGAAACTCTGTCAACGTCTCTCTCGTCAATTTCCGCCCTAATGTGCCGAGCCGAAGTATCCGCGAGACTGAACAAAGGACGGGGAGTGACCGTGCTGAAGGACTCTCCACGCCTTGCGTAGACTCTCAGAACTGTCCCATCGATGGGGGCGAAGATAGAACACTTTGCAATCTGTTCCTGAACGGTCTTGACGCGGCCCTCCGCCGCCATTACCTCGGCCTCAGCTCGTGCCGTGTCTTCCTGTAAGGGAGGAGCGGCAAGTAGCTCCTCGGTTCGAATCGCAGCCTGAAGGTTGGCGTCGGCTACGTCACGATCGCGGACAGCCTGGTCATAAGCAGCCTTGGAGATCTGCTGCTTCTGGTAGAGGGCTCGTTGCATCTCCAGGCGCGACTTCGCTTCCTCGAAGGTTGCCCGGGCCGCTGCCGTCTTATCGCTCGCAATCTTTTTCTCTTCGTCGCGCGCGCCATGGAGGAGCCTGGCCTTTGCCTCGCGCGATCCATCGGTCTGCGCAAGGGCCGTTTGCAGACTCGCTCTGAGGTCATCACAGGCGATATCACCCAGCAGCTTTCCTTTCTTTACGAACTCGCCCTCCTTCACGTACACGCCCTTTAGAATCCCGTCGGCAGCTGCTCCTATTTGCGTGGTTTCTGATGCGCCCTCAACTCGGCCGGGAGACGCAAATATGATAGGCGCGGGTGAGTTGTCAGATGATGTTCCATGCGCTTCCACAGAATTCCTATTTCGCGATGTCCCAAGGAAGGCCACAACGGCAATCACCAGCAGGATCGCAAGACCGGCAATGGTCCATCGGCGATAAGCCTTCCATGCCTTCCAAGCGGTTACCAGGTCTAGCACCTTCATAGCACGCCCACCTCTTCTTCAACGCAACCGTCACAGAGAGTGACGATGCGGTCCGCGAATTTCTCCCATCGCGGGTCGTGGCTCACCACGACAACAGTTCTTCCATGCTCATCCACTTGGCTTCGAAGGATTTGACAAATGTTTCTTCCCGCTTCGGCGTCCAAGGAAGCCGTCGGCTCATCTGCGAGCAGAATTGGGGGATTCCCGGCGAGAGCGCGCGCAATGGCAACGCGCTGCTTTTCACCTGGGCTGAGCGCCTTGGGCTCTTGATGAAGCTTGTCACCAAGGCCGAATTGAAGGAGTAGATCTCGCGCCACTTCCGTGCGCCGAGACGCGGCAGGATCGCGAATTTCGAGCCCGAGCGCCACATTATCCAGCGCACTGAGAGAGTGAAAGAGGCGGAAAGCCTGGAAAACGAAACTGATCTTCTGTTGGCGAACGGCTGTTCTTTCCGCCTCGCTGAGGCCATTTACTGCGACGCCATCCACAAACACCGAACCTTTATCCGGTGATAGCAGGCACCCAAGCAGAGACAACAGGGTCGTCTTTCCGCTGCCTGAAGGGCCCATCACCAAAGAAAGAGTGCCCGGCTTGAACGAGAGAGAAACATCGCGAAGAGCGTGGACACGGGCTTCGTCGTGTCCAAATGACACACTCGCGCCTTCCACTCTCAAAAAATGGTTAGGCACGGAACACTCTCCCAGGCTCGACGGTGAGGGCGCTGCGAACCGAAACAATGGATGCTAACGAGCACATGGCCAAACTCGGAACGACCATCGCGCAGGGCAACCACCAAGGCGCAGATATCCATGGAATCAGCGATTTCGCGTAAGTGATGCTCGGGACGACAGCCAGCAAACCCAGGACGCTGCCGACTACGCCACAAATCAGAGCCTGAGTAAGAACGATGCGCGCCACGAAGGTCTGCGAGGCTCCCAGAGCCTTCAATGTCGCGTACTCCTCGATGTTTTCCATCGTGTTTGCATAAATGGTTTGCGAAACGACTACCAGACCTATCAAGAAGCCAAGTACGGCGGCCGTGAGAATCGCTCCTCCCGCTCCGGTTTTAATGGTCCAGTACATCCGGGCTTTGTGGGCAAACTCGTCGCGCGTCAAGACGTCAACTTCGGGGAGTCTTTGCTTAAGACTTTGCTGTACCTGGGATACGGGATACGCCTTGTCGACTCGCAAAAGAATGTACATCGCTTGGTCGGAGCCAAAGCCCATGTACCGGATAGCATTCCTATACGAGGTAAAAAGGAAAGGCACCCCAAGGAATGCGCCGTAGCCCTGGATTTCTCGCTCAATGTTGGCGCGGTGGCGGTTTATTTCTACTTCTGCCGGCAGCGTATCCACTTCCATCTGTTTGCGGTCACTTACGTCATAAAGAACTGCATCGGGAGACAACTGATCGGCAGATTCATGCCTATCGGGAACTGGAAATCGATTCCCAACGGTTGGGTCGGCGCCAACTAGGGCCACAACCTGCTGCTTTCCGATAGGTGTGCGATAAACGGCAAAGGCCATGCACACCCTGCTCGTCTCCGTCACACCAGGCACGCCTGCAGCCATCTCCCTGACACGGCTCTCTAGAGTTGTTCCAAACTCGAAAGCCTGCACGCCTCTTGCGGTGATCCAGATGTCAGAGTCACTGGCGTCGATCAACTTGGATGCGGCCTGCAAAAAGCCCGCCAGAAGACTGCCTTGAAAAACCATCAGGAACACTGCAAAGCACACGCCGAAAACAGTCATGGAGAAGCGCCCGCGGTCGTGCAAGATGTTTTGCAGTGCGAGTTTCATTGGGTTCCGACTGTAAGTTACCTAGGCTGCTCGCACATTCGCCACGTCGGCTCTCCCTGCAACAACGCCGTAGTACCTTCGGCCGACAGCGGTTTGGAGAAGTAGTATCCTTGCGCGTACTTACAGTGCAACTCTTTGAGCAAGGATACCTGCTCAAGCGTTTCCACCCCCTCAGCCACTACATCCAAGCGCAGATTATTCGCCATGGGCAAAATCGTTCGCGCGATTTCCATGCCTTCTCCGTCCTCTTGCATTTCCCGGATGAAGGAACGATCGATCTTTAACGTGTCGAGCGGAAAGCGGTGCAGGTAACTCAGCGAAGAGTAGCCTGTTCCAAAGTCGTCTATGGCAAGGTGGATACCGATGGACTTTATCTCCTGAAGCATTTCCACAGCGGCCGAGGGGTCCGCCATAACCGCGCTTTCTGTGATCTCTAATTTCAGCGCATCCGGAGACAGCGACAATTCATGTAGTAGCTTTTGAATGTCTACGACCAGGTTAGGCTGCAGGAATTGCTTCGCAGAGAGATTTACGCTGATGATCAGGTCCGGACGACCATTTGGACCGGTTCTCCAATCGCTCATCTGACGGCAGGCTTCCCGCAGATTCCACCAGCCCAATTCGCGGATCAGGCCGGTTTCCTCCGCCACGAGAATGAATTCTTCCGGGCCAACCAGTCCTCGAGTGGGATGCTGCCATCGTAGCAGCGCTTCGAAGCCGACAATCTGCCCCGAATCTAAAGACACGATCGGCTGGTAAAAATTCCGAAATTCCTCGCGTTCCAGAGCGCCACGCAGGTCGGTCTCCAACTGCAAACGTGCCATTACGCTGGCCCGCATATCCGCATCGAAAACTTCGAATCGAGCCTTACCCAAAGATTTGGCTCGATACATGGCCGTGTCCGCGTCGCGAAGCATATCCTCCGCCTGTTCGTAGGCGGTGTTGCTTAAGGCGATTCCGATGCTTACGGACGTGAATACCTCTTTGCCACCCAAAATGAATGGGGGAGCTAATGCCTTCATCAATCGGTCCGCAGCGCTCTTGGCATCATTGGGATCCTTCAGATCGTCGAGGAGCACGGTGAATTCATCCCCGCCGAGGCGAGCCACAGTGAACGATTCTCCCAGACGGGCCACCGTGTCCGTGGAACGCAAGCATTTTTCCAGGCGGTTAGCCACTCCGAGCAAGAGCTGGTCGCCGATCAGATGACCCATGCTGTCGTTGATCATTTTGAATCCGTCAAGATCGAGAAATAGAACCGCGAACAATATGTCCTTACGCCGTTTCGCATGTTTGATGAGTCGCCCGAGCCGGTCTATGAAAAGCAGCCGGTTAGGCAGGCCAGTCAGAGGATCGGACACCTTTCGCTCAGTGATGTCGGTCTGCGAGCCGGCCATCCGCAAAGTTTTTCCCGAATCGTCGAATACCGCGAGCCCCCTGTTCAACATCCACCGAAATGTTCCGTCTTTGTGGAGCATCCGATGCTCGCTCTCGAAGTGAGGCGTCGAGCCATTGCGATGGGCGGCTATCTCTTCTTTTACTCTTTTGCGATCTGCGTCATGAATCCGGTTGAACCATTCTTCCGGAGTGTTGCTGATTTCGTTTTCGTGCCAGCCCAGCATGGCTTTCCAGCGAGGTGAGTAGTACACATGGCCGGTCTGAATATTCCAATCCCAAAGACCATCATTGGCACCGCGCGCCGCCAATGCGTACCGTTCTTCACTCTCTCGCAGCGCTTCCTGAGCTCGTTTGTGCGACAACTGAGTTCCGATGCGGGCAAGCGCCACAGGAAGGTCCACTGGTTTCGTCAGATAATCGTTTGCTCCCAGATTTAGAGCCTTGACGATGTCTTCGCTTTGACTCTTCGCTGTTACCATAATGATCGGAAGCTGAACGGGGGAATAGCTTTCGCGCAGAGTTTTCAGTGCATCAAGGCCACTAATTCCGGGCATTTCGATGTCGAGAAGGACCAAGTCAACGGTGTTTTGCTTCACCCGTTGCATCAACTGCTTCGCGCTCTCCACGACGTCAACGAGATAGCCGTTCCGCTCCAGTCGGCGGGCAAGCATGTCCCGGTTCATTTCGTTGTCATCCACTATTAATAAGCGGCTCTGTTGCGAACTCATGACGTTTTCCTCACTAGCAACAACTTCTCCATCTTTTCACTCAGCCGCCCAAAATCAACGGGTTTGGTATCGAAGTCGTCGCATCCAGCCTCTAATGCCTTTTCTCGGTCCCTTATTAACACGTGGGCCGTCAGTACGATGATGGGAATATGGCGGGTTGCTTCTTCGGCCTTTAGAAGGCGTGTGACCTCCCACCCGTCCATCACCGGCAGGCTGAGATCCATCAAGATGAGGTCGGGTGCCTCCGAACGGGCAAGTTGATATCCTTGCCTACCGTCCTGAGCCATAACAACGCTGTATCCCCTGCGCTCTAGCCGTCTGGATAACATGTCCCTATTCATTTCGTTGTCTTCCACGAGCAAGATTCTCGGCATGACTAATCTCTCCTCGGACCGACGGGTTCGAGTTTTCGCGAGCTTTTCTGACCTTTAGGGGGCCAATTGGCCGGCGGTACGCCAGGTTTTCCGACCGTAGAGAAACGCATTGCCCGATGTTTTTCGATAAGAGTTGCAAGTCGTTCGCGGTCAACCGGCTTGACCAGATAACTAGAGGCGCCCAAGTCCAACCCCATCGCCTCGTTGTCCACGATGGTGACCATGATGACGGGAATTTCCGCCAATTCGGCATCTGCTTTTAGCTTGTTAAGAACTGTCCAGCCATCCCAGTCCGGCATGATAACGTCAAGGGTGATCACTAGCGGCCGAAGTTGTTTTGCTAGCCGTAAACCTTCTTCTCCGCCGGCAGCAGCCACTACGTGAAACCCGAGCTTTGTCAGGGAACGAGACATCAAGTCCCGCACTGCCGTGTCATCATCAATCACGAGAATCGTGTCGCCACGCGTTTTAACCTCCGGTGAGGCTTCTGAACTGACAGTTTCACCTGGCTGCATGGGCTCGATCTGCTCAGCAGCCGCTTGAACTGGCAGATCCACAGTAAACACGGCCCCCTGACCAGGCGCGCTTTCCACCATGATTCGACCCTTCATCATCTGAACGAAGCGGTGACTGATGGCGAGCCCCAACCCCGTCCCGCCGTACTTACGGGAAATCGAGATATCGGCTTGCGTGAATTCCTGAAAAAGGTTTCCCTGTTGTTCGGTGCTTATTCCAATGCCGGTATCGCCAACACGCAATCGAATCCAATCCTGACCAGCGGTGCGGAGACGGTCTACCTCGAGCGAAATGCTGCCGTGATCGGTAAATTTGCAGGCATTGCTCAAGAGGTTCAGCAAGATTTGGCGAACCTTTGTAACGTCACCACGCATCGTGCCGATTTCTTTGGGCATGCGCAGCTGAAAAGCATTTTCGTTTTTTCCTATGGCCGGTGTTAGTGTGGTAACGATTTCCCCGATCAGGTCTTGTATTTCAAACACTTCGATATGCAACTGCATCTTTCCGGCTTCAATTTTGGACAGATCGAGAACGTCGTTGATCAGCGCCAATAAGTGCTTCCCCGCCGCCTGAATCTTCTGCAGGTCCCGGATGTTCGATATTTTCCCTGAATCCTGGACTTCCTCCTCGAGCATTTCGCTGTACCCGATGACGGCGTTGAGCGGTGTCCGCAATTCATGGCTCATGTTCGCGAGGAAAGCGCTCTTGGCCCGGCTCGCCTGCTCCGCGGCTTGTTTGGCAGTCAGGAGTTCGTCTTGAGTCCGCTTACGATGGATGATCTCCACTTCCAACTCGTGCGTGCTGGTCTGCAGTTCATTATTCGCGCGCTGCAGCGCACTGTCTCTAAGCTGAATCTCGGAAAGCATGGTATTGAAACCGTCGATCAGCCTTCCGATTTCATCGCCGTAGAATCTAGTGGCACGAATCTCATAGTTCTTGTTTGAGGACACCATTCTCATGGTGTCTTCCAAATGCAAAACGGGCTTGGAGATCAGCTTCTGCAATCTGGAAGAAAGCAGCAGCGCGAGAGAACTACAAATCAACACAACAATGACGATGATCCCAGTGTAGCGTTTGGCCCGGAGATTCCACTGGCGCATGTCGGAAAGCATGTACAAAGTTCCAACGCGCTCGCCGTTCATGGTCACTTTTTGGAATACTTGAAGATACCCGCCCTCAAAACGATAGCCGTTTTCCTGCAAATGCGAAGGAAGTGAGGAAGGAAGGCGTTTATCTCCTTGGGAATAGTTGGCAAACACTTTTCCTTCGGGGCTGTACAGCGCGGCGGCCACAATGTCGTCTTTGGCCTTGAGGGCTGACAACGTCGCAGTGGCGGCGGCCTCGTCCTTGAAGGCCATCGCGGCTCCGCTGTTGAATCCGATAATCTCCGCCTGGGTCATCAAGTCCTGGCTAAGCTGACGGCGAAAGGAAATTAGGTCGTAAATCAGAAAGCTAACCGAAGACAAGATCAGCGCCGCGCTGCTGGTCAGCATGGTGATCAGCATCAGTTTTCGCTTGATGGATAGATTCTGGAGATTCATTCGGATTTCTTTCCATCCGCGGCTTGCGGGACGATTCGCGCGAGTGCAAGCAACCTGGAACTGATATTCAGGTTTGCTTGCTTGGCTGCTTCAATGTTCACTTCAAAACGGACTTTGTTTCCTTCGACAGTCAGATTGATGATCCCGCCGCGCACAGCAAAACCCGGCATTTCTCCGATCGTCAGGATAGGCAGATTCTTCGTGCTTTGAAGCACTTCCTCGAGATGTGCGGCTTCCGACGAACCTATAAACAAAATGTTGCAATCTCTCAGCGGTGCGCCGCGCTTCAGCCGCTTGACCACCAAGCTCCTACCATCGAGTTTTTTGTTTTGAACCACTCGATCGATAATTTCTCCGAAAGGGTCCGTCCCCAAGATTCCGATGACAATCGGAGAATCCGCCTGCGAAAAAGTTGCAGGAGGCCATTGAACTAATTGGGCGAAGTTATAAATGAAGCCGGCCTTGATCAAATACTCGGAGGACCCCGCCGAATCCGAAGATTGGGCGTTGATCCCCGCGACCGTGCTCAAACAGAGCAAAACGGCAACGATTAGGCGCAACCGCCTCATGCGCGCCGTTCTCCTGTAAAAGTAAGCGTCATGCCCCTTGACCACCAGAAAAACAACTTAGAATTTCCAAGCAATCCGTCCGCTGACGGTCCGCCGAACTTGCGTAGGTGTGGTATTGATGAACTCCGGAATGAACTCCAAGTGCTGGCTATTCAGGAGGTCCTGGCCCACCAGGGAGAGTTCCAGGTGCGTGCCTGGCCGCCATCCAAGATGGAAATCCAAAGAGTAGTAGCTGGGAATGTTGAGACTCGGCAGTTTGTCGACGTATCGAAGGCTGAGGTCCTGCTCGAAATGTTTGGGCAGGTCGATGGAAGATTGCACGAAGAATTGATGGCGCGGGTTCTGTCCATCGGGGTTATCGCCTGTCGGGTCCTGGCTATCCTTGTTTTTACGAATGTTCATTTGCAGGTAGCTGTAAGAACCTAGAACCTTCCATTTTGGAAGAACCTTCCATTCCACGAACGGCTCTATGCCGTAGGTTCCGCCACCCATTTTGTTGCTGGCGACAAAGGGCTGCACGATATCCGTTGGAGCCGCGCTCCCTTCGACAAAGGGCGCGCCAGGTTCCGCGGAACGCAGGTGGCTGTAAAAGTTGTAAAACGCAGCAATGTCCAACGAAAGAGACTTGGTTGCCTGGACGCGATACCCGGCTTCATACGCAAGAAGGTCTTCTGATTTGAACTGCGGGCTCCCGAAGATCGCTGCTACCACGGGGAAAGGAGTGGGATTGGGAGGATTGAGGTTCCCCGGTGGAATGACAGCTTCGTTCAGACGGAGGCCCTCCTCGGTCAAAGCCGGCGTTCGGACGGCACGAGAGACTGCCGCCCATACTGACTGATCCTTGCTGATGTTCCCAAGGAACCTGATATTCGGTTGCACCTCGAAGCCGGTGAAGTCGTTGTGCTCAAATTTGGATCCGATAGTTACGTTTAACCGGCGGTTAAAAAGGCTAATTTCATCCTGCAGGAACGAGCTAAATTGATTTAGGTTGCTGTGGTTTGGCTGAAGAGAGACGGTGAAGCTGGATCCATTCGAATCCTGGATGGATCGGTACCCCAACCCCCAAACCAGTTCCTGTGATTCTCCAACGTGGATGTCGTGTTGAAAATCTATGTCGTATACATTCTCATGGTCTGTGAACAACGAATTGTCGACAACGTTCGTATTGTCGAAATACACCTGCAACGATGTGGAAGAGCGCGAAAAGGAATGATTCCAGCGCCCAAGCAGGTTTCCACCCTTATAATCTCCGTCATTCGGAAACGTGCTTGAATACGGCGGATTTAAGGAAGGTATAGTCAGGGTCTCGTTATAATTACTTTGATAGAGATCTCCTTGCAGCGTGAGTGAATTCGGCCCCGTGGGCTGAATATCCATTCGGAACCCGCCGCGAACCGCGTCCCATCCATCGTTAGCGCGCTTCCCGGTTGCATCGTGGGAGGGCTGCCAATCGAAATATTTTGTGTAGATCCGGTAATAAGAGGAATTGCCGATTTTTCCGCCATAGCGAGCGCCTTCAGCCGTTCTCTCCTCTGTTCCAACCTCCGCAGTCAAGATCCCGGACTGCGTTGCCTTCGCCGGCTTGGTAATAATATTGATGACTCCGTCCACGGCGTTTGCGCCCCACAGCGTGGCGCCTGGACCGCGGATCACTTCAATTCGATCCACGTCTTCCAGCATCACGTCTTGGACATTCCAATACACTCCCGAAAAGAGCGGCGTATAAACGCTTCTCCCATCAATGAGAACCAGCAACTTGTTATCGAAGCGGCCGTTGAACCCGCGCGAGCCGATGGCCCATTTGTTTTCGTCGATCCGCGCCACTTGCAGTCCGGGAACCATGCGCAGCGCTTCCGGAATGCTGGCCGCACCGGAACGACGGATGTCTTCCTGGGTGATCACAAAGACAGCCGCCGCCGCGTCCGCTACTCTTTGCGGCCGCTTGGCTACCGAAGTGACTTCGACATTCATCAGCTCTTCGATGCTCATGCGGGATATGTCGGGCACTCCTTGATTTTGAGCGGATACACTGCTGCCAAGAAAAAGCGCGACGACAGCCAGCGATATAATCCGTCTCCCGACGGTTGGTGAGCCGTTGTTTTGATTGCGAATCGGCAACATATTTAGCTACCTTTCTCGGATGAACTGCCGCTTAATTTGTCGGTGGATCCCCACCCATTGCTCTTCCCGAGCACGAAAGGACAAAAGGTCCGTCCTTGAAATCTGTTTTCTGTGTTTGCCCTGCCCATCTGCCCCCCAGTATTCGTCATTGCTCGGCTTCAATGCATTTCAATTAAGGCCTAACGCCGCGTTCAAGCTGCCTTCTCTCCTGTTACCGTGAACTGCACGGAGTACGTGAGCGTGTCAGGCCTGCACAGGTATTCGAGGAACCTTTGTATTTGTTCCTCCGCTTCCTCTTTGCTGCCAAGCGCTTTGGCCATCTGGGACTTTGCAATGTCCAGCTTCAACTCCCACTGCCTGAGAATGCGCTGCTCAACCGCCCCCGCGATCAGGTGGTAGCATTCGACTTGCACGTCCAGCTTTTTCAATCCCGCTTTTTGCGCCAGCCAGAAGACCTTGCGGCCAACAAACGGGTCAAAGCCCGTCGGCGCCAGACTGGCCAGCACTTTTTCGACGGCGCCCTGCACCCTCGCGTCCTCCGGGTAGTGCCATAAGAGCTGGCCGTCCAAATCCTGCAACAGGACGATGCCTCCTGGCCTGCATACGCGCGCCATTTCCGCGACGGCTTTTTCTTTTTCTCGAAGGTATTGAAGCAACATGCGGGAATACACGAGATCAAAACTGTCCGATGGAAACGGCATTGCTTGCGCGTCTCCACGCACAAAATTCAGGCGGGGATTCTCACGATTCCTTTGAAACGCTTCCTTCACGCGATCCGCGCTGATGTCGATGCCTGTTGCACGTACGGAAGGATGGAGCTCGGAAACTTCATTCAAGATGACGCCTGGTCCGCACCCCACAGAGAGCACTTCCGTGCCCGGACGGACGCGCTGAGCCAGGTACTTCTGAACCCAAGCGTCAGGATCGACCTTCGCCTCCAGGCGCGCGGCCTCGCGTGGGTCCTCCATGATGTAGTCGATTGCGCGGACTTTGTTCATTAGCTTCCCTAATAAGCGAGCGACGGCTCCATGACGTGTTTCTCTGACCGCACCACGAGCCTGGAATAGAAACCATCAATGTGACGATAGAAGCGAAGATTTCCATCCTTCAGCCAGATGCCTTGGCAATAGTCGCGCAGGTACTCAGCCCCAAGCTGAATGAGGACCACCGAAGCCAATGCGTCGGCAATCACTGGAATTGCGCCAAGCTCAAAGTCTTGATATGCAGTGGACGCCGCGCCGAGCAAGCCAACTACAACTTCTGACACATCCGAATCAGCAAGCTTGGGGTGAAGGAGCAAATCGCAGCGATTTTCCAGATAGCTGAAATTCGCTCCTAATGGGCCGCGATACGCAATTGCCGCGCCGATGGGTTCGTTCTTGCCTTGGGGGTACGCTAGCCATACTTGCCGCGTCCGCCGTAGGCCCACGTTTCGATAAAGTTCATCGACCGCTTTCAGTTCCACATCGTGAGCGAGTTCTTCTGCCGTAGCGTAGATTTGTCCCCGGCTCGCATGAGCGAACTCGCAAAGAGCTTCCTTGTGCGAAGGATCGTAGAGTACAACTCGAATTCCGCCCGCCGAAGGCAGCGGTAACTTGCGAGAGAGCGCGAAATACATGTGTTGCTGAACCGAAGAGAGCGATGTGCCAATGGTTCGGACCATCGAGCCGAAGACTCGCGAAGGAAACCGATTCTCCGGTCGAAACCAGTTCTGATAAGACTCGTCCACCCCTCTCAGAATGCTCGCAGCCGTTCCTGCCAGCATTACCGCACGAGAGCCGAGTGGATTGTTCTCCGAAACCAAATGTTGCGACATCCAGCCGTGATGTGTCGTCCGCCATACTGCGATAGAAGCGCGTCCACTTTTGTCATTGCCGGCACTGATAACGTAGAGTAGGGATTCCCCGCCCCGCAGCATCCGCCGCCAGTTCTCTCTAACTTGCCCGAGATGCGGCGTCAGCCGGGCCGCCTTGCCTGGGTAAAGAAAGCCGGTCCGCTCGTACAAAGCAAACAGCTGATTGATCGAAAGGGCATTCACCTCGACGCCGTATGAGGCATGAACGTCAGATAGTCGAGGCAAACTCTTCAGCGTTTTTTGATCGAGCGCATCTAAAGGCATTGAGCCTCCTTGAAAGTCACACCACTTCCATCCGCGCCCCTCAGCGAAATTCTTAGTGCGAGATCACTTTTGTTTATAAGGGAACAGTCCGTGGGCAAAAATGGGGCACGCGTACTGTTTCGGAACAGGTGCCGCTCTCGGCGTAATAACGCATTTTGGAATGTACCAGTAAGTAGAGGTCGGAGAGAGAAGACTTGAGGAGGCGAATATTCTGGCTCTCCATGTAAGTAGAAGATGCGTAAGCGCTTATTCATGGCACAGCCAGTTTGTACTCAATTGAGTGATTCGGTCTGACCAAAACCATTGTCCTAAATGCGTAGTACTTTTGGAGTGCCCAAATGCTAAACACCAAGTCTTCCTAATGGCCTACCAAAGCTGCTCCATTGGCCCCTTTTTGTGTAAGTGCTAGCCAAAGTTTAGCGTGTGTGGAAATTCCGATGGAAACGGACAGCGCCAAGCGTCTCCACAAGTCAATCCCGCGCGAGCGGCCGTTTGCCTTCCGGTATCCTTTTGCTGCCGAGGCCGAGATTCTGGATCTCAAATCTGGCACGCGCCTGTCCGGCATGACTTCTGATCTTTCACTAGGGGGATGCTTTGTCTGTACGCGCCGGCCGCTGGAGGTTGGAACGCGCGTCCACCTCACACTGAAGTACAAGAACCACAGCGCAATAATGCTCGCCGCAGTTCGTGTGTTGAAGCCAAGAATAGGAATGGGTCTTCAGGCTCTAGAACTTGATTCGAGCTCCATTGGGACATTTTTGCGCTGGCTCTATGATCTTCGTGAATCTCGCGGAATTCCCGCCGTGCCTTGGCCAGAAGACGAATAAGTGCCCGATCAATTCAGCGTTTTCGCTTTAGCCACAAACAACCATTCCAAATCATCGTTCATGTAGCGACATTCCCTGAATTCATCATACTATTGGCAGTGATCGACGACCGGAGGACACATCGTGGAAAACGAACGACGCCGCTCGCCCAGGTATCCGTTCGCCGCTAAAGCTGAAATCACCGCAGATAACCCCGGCGCATTTGCTGCAGCCAACGTCAGCGAATTGAGTCTGCGGGGATGCCGTCTGGACATCAAGAATCCGTTTCCTCTAAACGTGCCTATGACAGTCAAAATTTCCGCCGCCGGCGAACTCTTCGAATCCAAGGCAAAAATTATCTATCTGCAACCGGGCATCGGCGCCGGAGTGTCTTTCCTCGCTATTGAACCCAAATCGCGAGCTGTGCTCCGGCGTTGGCTAGATGCAGCGGGCAAGAGCGCGAAACAGACCGTCTGACTTCCCATCTATTTTCACACTTGGCAATCCCGGATTCCGATCCAAGGCCGCTAACCGATTTCATGTGAAACGAGATGCCCCAGGATCGGGAGAGGGTCCACTGCGGGGTGAGGTCATCTTTTGCCAGAAATTGGCCGATGCCGGTTTGTCGTCGGACTGAAGTTCTGGCGCAACCACGCTGTGGGGTGTGGTGCGCAGAAATTCCGTCCAGCGGTTTTCAACGCAATGTATCATTGTTCTCTAATCGCCTGACTAGCACTAGCCGATGCTTCCATTTTCCTCTTCTTGTAGGTCGCCGATTTCAAAGGCATTCGCACCGGATAACATTTTCGGTAGGCACAACTGGGTGACAGCAAAGGTGACTGACACGGTGACGTGGGCCGTCTGCTCAGCCGTCAACCGGACACACCGCGGATTGTTTGGACCAGTAACCAGCAAAATCATCTCTTCATGGAGCGAATGAGTAGGTCCATTTCACGGCGAAGCGAGTTTCGCGGACTTGCGGCGGATTTGCTGGGGCGATGCTGGCAAACTGCGTTCCGACGTTGTAGATGACGTAGAGGTCGCTGTCGGGACGATAGTTATAGCGCACGCGGAGATTGGCGCTGACTGCCTGAGTGTTCGAGGTGTCCATCTGAATGAGACTCGTGAAGGTCAGGAAGCGGTTGAAGGAGTAGTTGCCCTGGAGGCTCGCCAACACAACCGAGAAATTACCGTTGGGCAGCGGCAATCGAAATCGGTCCCAGGTCTCAGTCGCAGAAATTGAGAACTTTGCGGTCGGACGATAGTTGGCTCGAACGCGAAATTCGTTAAGAGTTCCTCCATAGTAGCTGCCGAAGCGTTCAAAGAAGTTGTAAGTGAATCGCTGATCTTGCCCTGAGCCATACGTTAGTTGGTGGCGGGTGAAATGGTATAAGCCATTAGGGATGAACACGCTTTTGTAGATGTGGAGCGGTGTCGCAATGGCCTGCGTAAAGACGTCGGCAATGTCATCGTCGGTGTACGCGCCATTGTTGAAGTCGGCCCGGAAGGTTCCCTGCCATTCCTGAGTAGAGACTTGGCCCCGCGTATCGGGCGCATGGAGTATAAATCCCTCGAATTGCAGCTCGCGCACGCCCTCGATCCTGGGCCTAAATTTGAAAGTCATGTCTCCGTAAGTTTCATCGGAATCTGTTCTCTCGATAAAGCCGACTTCCGGGTTAAAGTTTGGCCCAATTTTTCTCCGCTCGACTTGTCCGTCAAGCCAGTTCGACCGGTAAGACAAGGACGCACCTACGTCGCTGGCTCCGCCGCTAGCTCCGCTTATGTTTATGGGGGACTGCGTTCCCGCCATGTGGGCATCCACAAACCAGTCCTTGAAGAACACGAGGCGCGTATCCACACCGCCCGTCTGATTGTAGCTATCGAGCACGTTGCCGGATCGCTTGTCGATGCCCATCACTCCAACATAGGAGCCAGGCCAGAGTGACTCTTTAACGCGAATAACCGCGAAATTTGAATATGGATTGGGACCACTTGAGCGCGTATCTACATCCATGATGCCCAACTCCGTGCGGCCAATTGTTCCTGTTAACCTGGCACCGCCGTTGATGGGCACCTGGTGCCCGGTTATGGGATCAATTCCAATCTGACGGCTAAAGAACAATTGATCCTGCTCGCCGATATCGAAACTAAAGACGCCTGTGTTTTCCAGGAAGAACTGGCGCTTCTCCGGGATAAAGACTTTGAACGGCGTCAGGTTGAACGGCTCAAGGTCAACTTCCGTGTCGGCAAAATCGGTATTCCCAGTCAGGTTCAGGACAAGATTCGACGTGATGCCGTACTTCATATCGATTCCGCCCGTTAGCGGGAACTTCGGGTCCTGCCCTGTCTGTTTGTCGTATCTCGCGAGAGCATATGGCTTGACGATAAAAAGTCTTCCGCTTCCGATGTCCGTGATGCCTCGCAGGTCTCCAGCCTCGGATACTTTGGTAATGCCAAAGGTTCGACGGTACGCTCTCCAAAGGTCTTCCTCGTTCTTCCTGCGGATGAACCGTTTGAAGTTCAAGCCCCAGAGAACATCCGTTGATCGCGTGAAGTTGAGCGTGGTGAAAGGGATTTCGATGGTCGCGGACCAGCCGTCCGAGGCAATGCGCGCCTCTGACATCCAGACGCCATCCCAACCGGGATCGAAATCTGTGCTTGAGCCGCTTCCTTGCTCTTCAACAATCAGCCCGTCAATCTGCGTGCCAAGCGGATTCACCTGAAATACGTAAGCTCCACGACGATCGTGGTTGGAATCGACAAGAACCTCGAAGTGGTCATCCAGATCCTGACTGACGTCGCGCCGCAATTCCGTCGCAACGATCCGAGTCGGCTCAGAATCGAAGCAATGAATTCCGAAATAGACAGCGTGGCGCGTGTAAAGAATGCGGACTTCGGTTCTCTCGGTTGGTGGTTGGCCTTCGTAAGGCTCCCGCTGATGAAAGTCTGTAATCGGTTTGGCCGTTTGCCAAAGTGGGTCATCCATTGTCCCGTCGAGCTTCGGAGGATGGTCAACACGTATCGCCTCCGCATCATTCGGCTGAACTTGACCAGGAGGGCTAGGAGCGGCGGCGGCCTCAGCTCCACAAGTGAGCGGCCAACAAAGAAGAGACAACATCGCCACAATGCGCCAACGGAGTCTGGGCTGGTTCCGGCTCGTAGGCTTATCCATTTAGTGTTGCACAGTATAAATCCTGAGTTCGGCGCTCTGCCCGCCTCTGGCGGGAACTGCGAAGAGGAAACGATCGAAACCCTTCTTGTTCTTTCCAAAATAGCCCGCAGTCCGCGCGCCGAGCGCCGTAGGAATCTTCGCGAGCAAGCGGTAGTGGTCTGGATCGGTCATTTGAAAGGCGTCAATGAATCCCTCTCCTCCTGGCATGTAGACGCGTTTGCGGTCGGCATCGAAATAGAGGTTGTCCGTGTCTTGGACGCTCTTGAGAGCGGCGACCACACGGCCAGAGATTGTGTCCAACACAACCATGCGCGGGGGCATGCGTTCCAACGAACAAGCGGTGATCGGCTTCATCTAGGGCCATAGGAAAGTTCTCTTCCACCCCCGTGAGCGGCCAGCGTTTGACCTCCTTGGTAACGCGATTGATGACGACAATCTGCTTCAACGGTGGCACGTTGACGTAAATATTGGGTCCCGGTTTCTCCAGCTGGAAGGATTCTGGCTCACCGCCCAACTTATATTCTTCGTGTCCAGACGCTGATTGGTGACTGCATCGATTGTGGCTATCGCTCCGTTTTTCTCGCCATCGCCACAGGCGACGTACACGCGCTTAGCGGCCGCGTCATACGGCAGATTGTCGGCGCCACCCTCAAAATCGACCGTTGCGATGAGGTTGTAGGTGTTTCCATCGAAGACATAGACCTTGCCTACCTTTTCCAAAGGAATAGCCTCAGTCAGAACGAGCGGCATGTCGCGCAAGGGTGGATGGGTTTCTTGTACGTGAGTTGTCACCTTCTTGGGAGCACCATCGTCCTTTTGAGCTGCTAGCTTAGTCGGGTAGATAAGGACCGGCACCAACATCAGACAAATAACAAAAGCCTTCTTCATGTTTCTCCCCACAGTGAGAAAGCAACCGGGCAATTCTTTGCTGATGAAGATAAAAGTGCCATTAATTGGTCTCTTCCGGTGGACGGACCGCCGCGAACTCTCGGTACAGCAAAAGGTCATAACCTATTTTGAGGGTCCCGGCAATGAAGAACGGAATATCAATCAGCGCAGGACGAGAGAACAGGAAGCCAGCAAAAATAGGGCTGATCGCGGCTCCGGCTGTCCTCGCTACGCCTGTGATTCCACCGGCCGCCGAGCGTTCTTCAGGCCGCACTACGGCCATCGTATAGGACTGTCTCGTCGGCACGTCCATCTGGCTGATGCTGAATCGGACGAGCAGCACCAGCACCGCGAGACTGAGGTTCGGCATAAGCGGCACAAGGATGAGCAAAACATTCGACGGCAAATGCGTCACCACCATCGTCCGTACCAGCCCGATACGCGTCGCCAAGCGCGATGCGAACAGAGCGGAGATTCCCGCCAGGACATTAGCCCAGAAGAAAATGAGGCCGAGCTTCACCGGAGCAAGCCCGAATCGCAGATAGAACCAATATGCGGCAAAGCTTTGCACTACAAAACCACCACCGAAGGAGTCGAGGGCAAACAGGCTCGATAACTTCAAAACAATCGAGCGGGAGCGACCAACACCGAGAAAATCTCTTGCGGACACTCCACTGGCTGGCGTCGCGGACATATCGGCTTCCGCGGAGGTCGACAAGCGTGTAAATAAGAACGCGAGCGCCACTCCAAGGGCGGCATAGAGAAGGACTACTACACGGTAGCTGTCGGAAGTAGAGAGGGATGCCCTCTGCACAACCCCCGCAGCTGCGCCGCCGCAGAAGGCGCCGAGAGCCGTTGCAAGCGAACCTGCCAGCGTGTACCACGCGAATACTTCCGTGCGGCTGCGGGCAGGAACCACGTGGGACAGGGCGGCTTGTTCGATCGAAAGGAACGGCCCGACTTCGTGACCGCTCGGACTGATCACGCCGATGGTCCCCGCGACGATCAAGAAGAGAAGATTCTTTGTTGATGCGAATGCGACGCCCGCGCCGGCCATGAGAATGGCTCCGACGATCAGCATGCGCCGCCGTCCAATTCGGTCGGCTTGAGTCGTGAGCAGAAGAGAAATCGCCATGTCGCCAGCGAGCGTCAGCGTCAGCAGCACTCCCACCTGGGCTTCGCTTAGGCCAAGACTGACCAGATAGAAGACCAGGATGACCGACAGCGCGCCGTACGCGAAGAGCCGCGTAAACCGGGAAACGAACAGGAGTACACCATCCCTCGGCAACGTGCGGAGCGAAGCCGGTATAAGATCCCTTATCGACAGCGAACTCGCCAACGGAAGCCTTCTTCCTCTCCTCCCAAGTCGCGCACAGCAATTAGCGATCTCCAACTGCCTCGTAGACGACCATCCGCGCGACCGGCTTGCCATCCACTTCCTGTTCCGGTGTGTATAGCCGATGCGTTTTCTGGTCCACGGCTACCGTGTGTACCGCGTGCTGGACTCGAAAGTCTTCGAGCTTGCGGTA
>Ga0209686_1000570_pt1 | contig 18758 bp, 11 predicted proteins | sample GraSoiAngelo_126_FD_185883 | JGI IMG/M metagenome (GOLD analysis project Ga0209686, IMG submission 185883) | Grasslands soil microbial communities from the Angelo Coastal Reserve, California, USA - 14_0927_09_20cm (SPAdes) (version 2) | ecosystem: Environmental > Terrestrial > Soil > Grasslands ...
CTTTGTCCGGCACAACGTTTCCAATTTCATTTTCTTGCCGGAACAAAAGATCGATTTCGTCTTCCATTTTGCGTCCCCTGCCAGCCCGATCGATTATCTTGAGCTGCCGATACCCACCTTAAAAGTGGGCGCGCTTGGGACCCACAACACCCTCGGCCTGGCCAAGGACAAGAAGGCCACTTTTGTTCTCGCATCGACTTCGGAATGCTATGGCGATCCGTTGGTGCATCCGCAAAAGGAAGATTACTGGGGCAATGTGAACCCCATCGGCCCGCGCGGGGTTTACGATGAGGCCAAGCGTTTCGCCGAAGCAATGACCATGGCCTATCACCGCTATCACGATGTCGATACCAAGATCGTACGCATTTTTAACACTTACGGACCCCGCATGCGTTTGCACGATGGACGGGTGGTGCCCGCATTTATCGGCGAGGCCTTGACCGGGAAGCCGCTAACGATTTTTGGCGACGGCTCGCAGACGCGCTCATTCTGTTATGTCAGCGACCTGATCGACGGAATTTTTCGGCTGGCGATGAGCGATTTTCATGAGCCGGTGAATATTGGCAATCCCCGGGAGATGACGATCAAACAGTTTGCCGAGGAAATCATTCGGATTACCGGGACAAAATCCGGAATCGAGTACCGCCCCTTGCCTGAGGATGACCCGAAAGTGCGTCAGCCGGACATCACACGGGCGAAAAAAATTCTAGGCTGGGAACCGCGGGTGAATTTCGATGAAGGTATTCGTAAAACGATAGACTACTTCAAGCAACACATCGAGCTGGTAAACGGAACAACCAAATGAACCGAACGATTCTGAAGACTATCTCGCAAACGCCGTGTTCTTACCGTGGTAACCTGGATGCTCACGTTCCCCTCACCTTAATCCTCTCCCCCGAGGGGAGACGGGAGGGTGAGGGGCGCGTAACGCACTGCGCTCAGACCCATCGAGCGGGTGTTTTGAGACCGCTTCTGATGAGTGCGATAATTCTGTCAGCCATTGTTGCCACGGCAATGGCGCAACCTCGGGGCGCAGTCGATTTTCAATTGCTGAAAATCAACACCAACTTCATTTCTTCGCCGCAATTCACTTACACCGGTGCGGAACAGTTCCAGGCCGACCAGCGCGAGCGCTGGCTGGAAGTAGAAGTAACGTTCGCATGTGCGCCTGAGTTTACCGACGAGTTGACGCTAAAATATTTCATCTTGTTTAATGGCAAATTGCTGACCGGCGAGGTTACGCATGTAAACATTCCAGCTAGCCGCGAAAACCGCTCTGTCATGTACATAACTCCCAAGACGTTGCAGCGTCTGATGCTTGGCCGGACCGTGACCAATAACGCGCTGCAAAATGCCGCCGTGCAACTCGTGCAGCAGGGCGCGCTAAAGGATGAGATAAGCGCGCAGCGAGCGGCGCCGCAATGGCATGCGACTTTGCCGCAAGTAGCGGGGTTGGTCCTGAATAAGAACGAAACTCCCTTTATCTCCTTGTATTGGGACCGCTACTGCCAAATCAAAACCCCGCGCTAGCGCGCGAAAACCCCAATTCAAAATGACAAGTGCGGCATCTCATGGCTTGAGTGGTTTTGGGATTTGGAGCTTGAAATTTCCTTGGGATTTGGTTTTTGGGATTTGCCGTTTCGACAGGCTCAAGGCCCCGAGCTTGCCGAGGGGGGATTTTTAAATTATGCCTGGGCCAGCTCGTATTCTTACCCTTAACCTCGGATCGCAAGCGATTTCGGTAGCAGATTTTCGTCCGCAAAGTGGCGGTGGACTGGTGCTGCGCGATTACAAGCGGCGCGATCTTGCGATCGAGAGTCCGGGCGAGCCGATTCGGCACGCGCAGATCACCGCCACGATTCGCGAAATATTAAACGAATTCGGAATAAAGAGCGCGAACGTGAACTACGCGGTCGCGGGGCAATCAGTTTTCGCGCGTTTCGTAAAATTGCCCTCGGTGGAAGAGGAAAAAATCGACCGCATCATCGCGTTTGAAGCGCAACAGAACGTGCCGTTCCCGATTGACGAAGTGGTGTGGGATTATCAACTCGTCGGTGGCGGAACGGATGAACAAATGCAGGTCGTCCTCGTCGCGATCAAATCCGACTTACTCGAAGGAATCAACGCCGCGGTAGAAGCGGCGGGGCTTCGACCGATGGTGATCGGGGTCGCGAACATGGCGCTCTACAACGCCTTTCGTTACAACTACAGCGATGTGACCGATTCGTCGCTCGTGGTCGATATCGGCGCTCGCACCACCAATCTGCTCTTCATAGAGCCAGGCAAGATTTTTTCGCGCAGCGTGCCAATTGGCGGTAGCTCGGTGACGGCGGCGTTGGCAAAAGAATTCAACGAGCCTTTTGCCGCCGCCGAAACGCGCAAGCGAGAGAGCGGCTTTGTCAGTCTCGGAGGTGCTTACGCCGACCCTTCTGATGCGGACGTAGCGCGAATGTCGAAAATCATTCGGAGCACCATGACGCGCCTGCATGCTGAAATTATGCGGTCCATCAGTCATTATCGGACGCAGCAGCAGGGCAAAGCGCCGGCGCGAATTTACCTCTGCGGCGGCAGCTCGGGCATGCCGTACATGCGCGAATTTTTTCAGGAGAAATTGCAGGTGCCGATCGAATTCTTTAACCCCGTACGCAATGTCGCCATCGCCAACGAGGCGGATGCGCGAGCGATTGCGGGATCGGCTCATCTTCTCGGGGAACTCGTTGGTCTGGCTCTGCGCGCGGTCGCCAGTTGCCCAATGGAGTTAAATCTGCGGCCGGCCAGTGTTGTCCGGGACCATGAAATTCAACGGCGACGTCCATTCCTGATTGGCGCGGCAGCATGTGTCATTGCGGCGCTGCTGGGCTGGAGCGTTTTTTATCTGCACGCCGCCGGAGTTTTCCGCACAGTTAAACAGCAGGTGGACGCGAAAGTGGGTACCCTCCGTGGATTCCAAACACGAATCGACGGTATTCGCAAAGACGCGACTTCTCTCGATGGCGTTGCCTCGCCGCTGCTGAACGCGGTCAATGCACGCAGTTTCTGGCCGCAGCTATTGGAAGATCTCAACGCGCGATTGCCGAAGGATAATATCTGGATCACCGAGCTGGTTCCGTTGTCGAATGGAAAACCGGTCTTGGGCGCGGTGGCGGCGCCAGCGGGTGCAGCGACCAACGCGCCCCAACCGGCCGCAACGCCGATTACGCCGGCACGCCCTCCTGGCCGCGCGCAAACCGGCGGGCCCGCGATCGACGGGCTGCTGATTCGGGGGTTGTATTTGTGGAACGCCCGGCAACAGGAAGTGGTGGTCGATTATTTCAAGAACTTGGTGGGTTCACCTTTTTTTGCGATTGACCCCAAGAATCAGCAGCGGGTGATCAAGCCGACCATGCCGAACAATAATGAGTGGGCGTTTCCCTACGAGCTTCAGCTTGATCTAAAACAACCACTGCCGTTGCAATGAATTGGTTTCGCGAAAATCCGTTTTGGAGCGCGTTTATCGCCATTGCGGGTGGCGCTTTCCTTCTCGCCGCGGGTTTCCTTTGGTGGACGAAAGGCAGCTACGAAGATGCGATGGCGAAATATCGAGAATCGGCGGCCGAACAAACCAGTTTGGAAAGCGGTAACCCGTATCCGAGCGCGGCGAACGTGGGCAAAATGAAAACGTATCTGGATAATTACAAAGCCGCTCTCGACAAGCTGAAAGGCGAGTTGAAGACACGGATGTTGACGGAAGCGCCATTGGCCCCGAACGAATTTCAGACGCGTTTGCGCCAGGCGATAATTCACACGGCCGAGAACGCGCGAAATAATCGGGTAAAACTGCCGGCTAATTTCTTTCTCGGTTTCGATGAATTCGTTTCATCGCTGCCCTCTCCAGAGGATGCGCCCGCGCTCGGTCAGGAACTTTCGCAAGTCCAGCTTTTATTGAATACGATCATCGAGGCGCGGGTCGATGCCATAACGGCGTTTCATCGAATCGCGCATCCGGGGACAGCGATGGCGGCTGCCCCGATGCCCGCGGCAACGCCGCGCACTCCACCCAAGCCTTCGGCTGGACCAAAGTTGATCGAGGAGCGCACGATCGAGTTCACAATCTCCGCGTCGCCGACTGCTGGACGCAGGGTGATCAATCAGATTGCGGCAACCAACGAGCAATTTTTCATCATTCGCGCGATCCACGTTAAGAACCAGAAGGACAAGGGGCCACCTCGGGAAAACGCAGGACCGACCGCGCCGATTCCGCCTCCGAATCCGACCGGCGCCGCGCCAGCGGCTACTCCGGCTGGGCCACTAAATTTCATCGTCGGCAACGAACACATCGACCTCTCCGCCCGCGTCGAGCTCGTCAATTTCAGACTGTGATGACTCTTCCTCTTCCTTTTAATCCTAATGTGAGCAGGAAGAGTAAGACGGAGAGGGAGAGGAAGAGGTACTGCTGATGGATTGGTTGCAAAAAAATTACGAGCGCGTGGTCTTGATCGCGGGTGTCGCAGTCTTGCTGGTGAGCGCGTTTTGCATTTTCCGACGCGCGGTCGGGTTCCAATCGCAATTTGCCGAGCTGCAATCCCACCGCACGCAACGCCCCGCTTCGCCGCCCGGCAAAGCGAAAGAGGCGGAAGATGCTTTGCAAAAATTGCGGCAGCCACCGCAATGGACCTTCGGCGGGCGTTCCGGGCTCTTTGTTCCGGAAAAACATTTCATCGGCACCGACGGACAGCCCGCAACCCTGCAGACCACCGAAGTGCATCCGCCGGTACCGAACGAATGGATCGAGCAATTCGGCCTGCCGATTGCCGACGCCGACGTGCTGGAACAGGATCCGGACGGCGACGGTTTCAATAACTTCGACGAATGGCAGGGGCACACCAACCCGACCGACCGCAATTCGCATCCGGATTACCTAACGAAACTAAAATTGAAATCGTTTTCGCAGGAACCGTTTCGCCTTGTCTTTGCCTCGCGCACGGAAGATACCTTTGGTATTAACACCATCGATTTAAAGCAGCCGACTCAATTTGTGAAAATCGGCGATACCATTGCTGGCACGCATTTTCGCATCGGCCGTTTCACCGAGAAGACGGCCAAGGACAGATACGGCACCGACATCGATGTTTCGGAGTTAACCCTGGAGAATACCGAAACGCACGAGCAATTGACGCTGGTAAAGGAAAAGGTTGCGATTTCCCCGGAATCGGTCGCCACTTTTGTCTATTCCTGGAGGGAACGCCGGGAGTTCGTTGTCAAAAAAGACCAGGAATTTTCATTGCCACCGCAGGGCGACATCAGGTACAAACTGGTAGATGTTGAGCCGGCCAAAGCGGTGATCGTGAGCAGTCAAAAGCCCGATACACCGATTGAGATCGGTCGGCTCAGCCAGTAAAACCTGTCGCGCCATGAAAAACTCCTCCACCATATCTCGACTCATCGTGTCGGGATTGATCCTTTGCTTGCCCGCGGTTGTGCAAGCGCAGAACGTAAAAAACATTGCTGATCGCGAAGCTGCTCGTCGTCAGGCCCACATCCCGCGGGGCGAAGAAGTCCTGGTCCGCGCTCAAGCGGAGCTGCGCGCCAAACAATACGCCCAGGCGCACGAGGATTTTCGCATGGCGCTGCGCTATCTGCCGAATTCCCCGGCGGCGGGCAAATCGTACTCTGCCGCACTGGATGGTTTCTGCGAGAGCGGTGTGAGACTGGCCGAACAACGCATGGCTGAGGGTAAATACGAGGAATCCGAGGTAATCCTGAATGAGATTTTGACCGACGCGTATAATCCGAATTGCCGCGAAGCCCGCACCTTGCTCACCCATTTGCATGATCCCGGTTATATCAACAAGACGATGGGACCGAAGTTCCTCGCGAAAGTCGAGGACGTGAAAAAGCTGCTGACGGAAGCGGAAGGATTTTATCAGTCAGGCCGTTACGATATGGCGATGAAACGCTACGATCAGGTGCTCAATCTCGATCCTTACAATACGGCGGCGCGCAAGGGACAGGAGCGAATTGATTTAACCAAATATCAGTACGGCGTTCAGGGCTACAACGAGACGCGGGGCCGCGCCATGTGGCAGGTCGAGCACGGTTGGGAACAGCCAGTTCGCCAATACGGGACGAGCGTCGGCCCGATTGAGGGCGCAGTTGCGCGTGAGGCCAGCAATACCGCGCGCATCCGCAATAAGCTCGAGAGCATCATTATTCCGCGCATCGAATTTCGCGATGCCAGTATTCGCGAGGCGATCGATTTCCTGCGCCAGCAGGCGGCAGCGAACGATCCCACGACCGAAGGACGTCGCGGAGTCGACATTGTTCTGCGGTTACGTTCACTTGGCCGTTCGAGTGAGCCCGCTCCGGTAACGGCCACGACCACAGTCGGCGGAACCGTGGCGCCAGCAGAGGCATTGCCAGCAGGGGAAAGCGCGCCCCCACCCGCGGCGGTTGTCCCAACCGCGGTTCCCGGAGTTACACCGGCGACACCTTCGCTCCCGCCAGTCAATCCAGCTGAAGCCCGGATTACTCTGACTTTAAACCAAATCCCGCTAGGAGAAGCGTTGCGCTACATCGCCAGCCAGGCTGGCTTGAAAGTCAAGGTCGAGCCCTACGCGGTTCTGATTCTTCCCCTGAGCGAGCAGAGCAACGAGCTAACGACAAAAGAATATCGGGTCCCGCCGGGGTTCATAAGCAGCACGGTGAACGTGGGAGTAAGCGCGCTTAACCGGGGGCCGACAAAGGCTGGTGGGGCCGCGGTGCCAGGCGGCACGGGCAAGGACACACAAGAGACCACAGGTGGCCAGCTACTGGTAAACCGTGAAGGAGCGCGCGAGTTCTTGGAGAGCCAGGGCGTCCCATTTCCGCCGGGAGCGAGTGCGCACTTCCTGCCCCAAAGCAGTCGCCTGATTGTCCGCAATACGATTGATAATCTGGAACTAGTCGATGCCCTGGTGGAACAAGCTAGCGTAGCTGGGCCGAAACAGGTGGAGATCGAATCGAAGTTTGTCGAGATCACGCAAAACAATCTAAAGGAGCTTGGTTTCGATTGGTTGCTTGGCCCGTTTAACATCACTGGTAACTCGGGGAAAATTGTTGGCGCCGGGGGGGCTCCTCCTCCAGCCGACCAAGCAAACTTCCCCTTTTCGACCGCGAACCAGTTTCCTGTAACCTCAGGCAACCGCAGTGGAGATTTTGCTATCACTGCAAATGCGATAGACGCCTTACTTCTTGGCACGGGCGGGGGTTTAGTCGCGCCGGGAATCTTTGGCCTCGGCGGAGTGATGACGAATCCACAATTTCAAGTCGTGATTCGTGCGCTCAACCAGAAGAAGGGAATCGATTTACTTTCTGCCCCGCGCGTAACAACTAAAAGCGGTCAACGCGCGGTCATCGAAATAGTACGCGAGTTTCGTTACGCGACACAATTCAGTCCGCCGCAGGTTCCGACGTTTAGCGGCGGCGGGAGTGGAACTACGGTTGCCCCGGCAGTCGTCACACCGACGACGCCCACCGCATTCGAAACGCGTAATACTGGCGTGACCCTGGAAGTAGAACCTGTGGTTGGCCCCGACGGGGTGACCATTGATCTGAACCTCGTCCCGCAGGTTGTCGAGTTCGAGGGCTTCATAAATTACGGTAGTCCCATCTTTGCAGTAAGCCCTCCTGTTACTAGTGTAAACCCAATAACGGGACTGACGACGCTACTAACTTCGCCCAACGTTTTGCTCACGGCGAACGTGATTAATCAGCCGATCTTCAGTACGCGCAAAGTGACGACCAGCGTGAGTGTGTACGACGGCTCCACGGTCGTGCTCGGCGGCTTGATGCGCGAAGACGTGCAAAAGACAGAAGATAGAACACCGATCATCGGCGATATCCCAATCGTGGGCCGACTTTTCCGCACCAACGTTGATCAACACGTGAAGCGCAACCTCGTCATCTTCGTCACTGCGCATCTTGTCACGCCGGCCGGCACTCCCTTCAACTCCACCGACGAGGAAGAAGAATTGGTACAGCCACCACAGTTGCCCGAAGTGCCAATGTACAAAAAGTGACCCTTCGAAAGAGTGTGTCACGAATGAATCCGAGCACAGGCGTAAATTGCAGCAATGGCTGCACGTATCTTAAATTCGCTCTTGCTTGTTTAGCCACGGTGTTCCTTTCAGGCATAGGATACGCGGCGACCACCAACTTATTTGTCGGTGCCCTTCGCCAAGACATCGTCTTAGAGTTCTCTTCTACAGACAACATCATTTTCACTGAAAACACGTTCGCAATGATCTCGAACCCCGAGACGATGGTGTTCGATTCGAGCGGGAATCTTTTCGTAAGCAACGGCGAGGCTAACTCTATTAAGAAGATCACACCCTCCGGAGTTAAGACAACATTTGCCACGGATCTAGACGTCGACGGCATGGCCGTCGATGCGTTCGGGAATCTCTTTGTCTCCCGCAAAAGTGAGAGTAGCAACGCGAGTGATGGAGTGATTCTTAAATTTACACCGGACGGAAAGAGCAGCGTTTTTGTCTCCAACATTTCGCACCCGAAAGGGTTAGCCTTCGATGCACTTGGAAACTTATATCTGGCCTACCCCGATCGCGACTCAATCTTGAAATTTACTCCTGATGGAAAGAGAACAACATTCGCGTCCGGCATTGCACATCCCCATCGCCTTGCATTTGACGCCTTTGGATTTTTGTGGGTCACGGATCCCAATGCAGGCGCCTTATACGCGATCGCTCCCTCCGGTGTCGTCTTTCTTATAGATAGCAGTGACGTCGACCCGGAATTAACCGGCTTGAACGATCTAGCCTTCGACGGCGCGGGAAATTTATTCCTGACTGCGGGCGAATCGGTGGTCGAAATAGATTCAACTCTCACCACGCTGTTCACCGTCGCCGCGGTTCCCGGCGGAGCTGGAGGAATCGCTATCGAACCCCCAGCAACGACTAATCTTTCTACCCGTGTGTCCGTCCAAGGTGGCGATGGCGTTGCCATTGCCGGGTTTATTATTAGTGGCTCGAGTCCGAAGCAGGTTCTAATCAAGGGGCTTGGCGCGAGCTTGAGCAATTTTGGTATCGTGAATCCCTTGCAGGATCCCACTCTTGATCTGCACGATTCTGCCGGCAACGCGATTGCGACTAACGATGATTGGCAGACCGCGACAAATGCGGCGCAAATTCCAGTCGACTTCCAACCAGGCGATTCGCGCGAACCAGCAATCTTGGCCACTTTGCAGCCTGGGAGCTTTACCGCAGTCCTGCGCGGAAAGAATGGTGGCAGTGGCGTGGGCTTGATTGAAATCAACGATCTCAGCACTGGTGCAGGGTCCAAATTAACTAACGTCTCGACCCGCGGTTTTGTCGGAACCGGGGAAAACGTGATGATCGGCGGCTTAATCCTTAGCGGAGGAAGCGGGGAACGGCAGATTTTGGTCCGAGCCCTTGGCCCGACTCTCGCTCAAGCGCCATTCAATATTACTGGTAATCTGACAGATCCGACTCTGATGCTGGTTGACGGCAACGGGACGGTGCTAGCCTCTAACGACGATTGGAAATCATTGCAACAGAGCGAGATTCAGGCAACTGGTCTGGCTCCGCCGAATGACCGCGAGGCGGCGATTCTTACGACTCTGCCGACTGGAAATTTCACGGCGATCGTTTCCGGTAAAAACGGAGAAAACGGCATAGCGCTGGTCGACGTCTTTCATTCATTTTGATGCTGTGATGGCGTGACATCGCTATCCCCTGCAAGTAACAATTCGCACTTGTCTGCGATTCTTAAGTTAAGCGTATGAAGACTGATTATCGGTTTCTCTTTTTGTTGACAGCCGTGTGGTCAACAAATGTCGCAATCGCCGGTAATCTCGACGTTGAGATTCATTGTTCGCCGAAGCGGGTCGATCAAACGGTGAAGAAAGCGTCCGATGGCGGCGCTAACGAGACCAAGGAACACTGGGTCTATGACGTGACGGTGAAAACAGGACGTTTAAGGAGCTGACAAACCTCGACCTGAAGTACGTCATTTTCTTTAAACAGGAACAGTTGGGAGTAAAGGCTCCCGCGACCCGCGACAGCAGAGCGGTAGTTTCAGTATCGATTCACTCAAGCCGCACGAGAAGAAATCGTTTAGCACCAATCCGGTCGAGCTAAACAAGGCGAACCTTGCCGGCAACTGGATTTACTCTTCCGGGGCAAAACCAAACGCGCAGGACACACTGGTTGGCCTGGCGGTGCGCGTTTATCAAGGCGGTCAACAGTTCGCCGAGTTCGCGAATCCTTCAACTTTGCTGAGAGAGAAGGTGGAGTAGGCGGCGCTGTGCGCCGAGTGATCGGTGGATCGGTGAAAACGGGCAAGATGCCCGTTTGCCCCACAGACAAGATGTCTGTGCTACTCTTCTGCGATGCCAGCGATCGGGATCACCGGTGGAATTTCCACGGGAAAAACAACTTTTGTAAATTGCCTGCGTGAGCTTTTGCCGGAGGCGAAGTTTTTCGACGCTGATGCAATGGCGCGCGAGCTCACGCATCATGACCAAGCCGTCCTCGCCGAAATTCGCGACAAATTTGGCAACGACATTTTTGATACAAATGGGCAGTTGAATCGGAGCGCACTTCGCGCGATGGTCTTCCAGGCGCCGGAGAAACGGCGCGAGCTCGAACAAATTCTTCATCCGCCAATTCGCCAGCACTGGAGCCGAGAAGCGGAAAAGCATCGCCAATCGAATGACTACTTTTTTGCCGACATTCCTCTTCTTTATGAAACAGGCGGAGAAAAACTTTGCGATCGGGTGGTGGTGGTGGCGTGCTCGGAGGAGGTTCAAATAGGGCGCCTGATGAAACGGACAGGACTGGATCGGGACTCCGCAACCGCAATCATTGCGGCGCAAATGTCGCTCACGGAAAAAGTAAAACGAGCTGATCATGTGGTTTGGAATAATGGACCGGAGGGCCTGCTGGCGGAGCAGGCCCGATTTTTGGGGAACTTATGGACAGGGAAGATTCGGTAGCCGGGGTGGAGGATCCCGGAAGTAAGAGCGAGTCTGTAGCCGGGGTCGGTGGCCTCGGAAGAAAGGGAGGTGGCGAAGCAGAGCGGCCGCAGCCAGCGACCGCGGCTACAAGGGAAACGGATGAGAAAAAAGAACCGCGGCCAACAACCGCGGCTACAGCACCGGTCCCGGCTGCGGATGCTCCGGCGTCGCTCGATTTGACTGCGCTCCACAAGATGTCCCCCGAAGATTTAGCGGAGCTGGCGAAAAAGTTTGGTGTTTTTTTGCAGCCAGCACGGACACGTCATTATCACATTCTCGATCTAATGCGGGCGGCGTTGGGCGCGGGTTCAACTGTCAGCGCTGAAGGATTCATCGATCAACCGGGTGAATCAATCGCATTTCTGCGCTCGCCGGAACTAAATTTTATGCCGGTGCCAGAAGATGCCGCAGTGCTGCGACCGATGTTGCAAAAATTTTGGCTGCGTCCGGGACAACGCGTCGGAGGAAAATTGCGGCTACCACGCGAACGCGAAAAATCCCTCGTCTTGGACGAACTCATCACAGTCGAAGGCGCCCCCGTGACGGAATGGAGCGAGAAAATCGATTTTGAAAAGTTGACGCCGCAATATCCGGAAGGCCGGATCATGCTGGAGAATGATAAAACAAAGTCATTAAGCGCGCGGGCGGTCGATTTGCTGGCGCCGCTCGGGCGCGGACAACGCGGGTTGATCGTGTCGCCGCCGCGAGTGGGCAAAACGATTTTGTTGAAGGAGATCGCAAAAGCAATTCGGGTAAATCATCCGCAGATCGAGCTTATTATTTTGCTCGTCGATGAACGCCCCGAGGAAGTGACCGATCTGGAGCGAGAAGTCGATTGCCAGATTTACAGCTCCACCTTTGACGAAAATGTTTATCGGCACGTCCAGGTAGCCGAGCTGGTGCTGGAACGCGCGAAACGATTGGTCGAATTAAAAAAGGATGTGGTCATTCTACTCGATTCCATCACCCGCCTGGCGCGGGGCTATAACAATTTGCAACCGAACCGCGGCCGGATCATGTCGGGCGGAGTGGAATCGAAAGCGCTGATGAAACCGAAGCGGTTTTTTGGCGCGGCCCGGAATGTGGAAGAAGGCGGGAGCCTAACGATTTTAGCAACGGCGTTGATTGATACCGGAAGCCGAATGGACGAAGTGATTTTCGAAGAATTCAAGGGCACAGGAAACATGGAGCTGCATCTCGATCGCGCGTTGGTAGAGAAGCGGCTGTATCCGGCCATTCAACCACTCCAAACCGCAACGCGCCGCGAGGACTTGCTCTATCACCCGGATGAATGGGAACGGGTGCAGGTGCTGCGCAAAACGATGGCCGCGCTGCCACCGATCGAGGCGATGGAGACGCTGATCTCGAATTTGCAGGCGACGAAAACGAATGCCGAATTGCTGCTAGCGGGGCTTCGGTGAGCGCGTGGAGAATGACAAAGCACGAAGGACGCCCGAATGCTCAAATGACGGAACAGCCGAGTAGCACAGACACCCTGTCTGTGGCGCAAACGGGTATCTTGCCCGTTTCCTTTGTTTCATTGACCACGCGCAAGGCAGCAAGTAACGAGGCACAAATGACGAATGACGAAGGAAGCTCGAATGACCGAGTGTCGAAATGGCCGCCACAGAGTTCTACGTGTGATTCGGATTTCGTTATTCCTTCGTCATTGGACATTCGTCATTCGTCATTATCACAGAGTCTGATTGCGACTAGCTCCCAGCTTGCCGACCTACTGCCTCTCATCGAACGCAACGCGCGTGTCGCCGTCGATACCGAAGCGGACAGTTTGCATTGCTATCGGGAAAAACTTTGTCTGTTGCAGGTGAGTTTGCGGGAGGGCGATTTTCTGGTTGACCCGCTGGTGGAAAACAATCTGGCGCCGCTCGCCGACACCCTTGCGCGAAAAGAAATTGTGCTGCACGGCGCGGATTACGATCTGCGTTTGTTGCGGCGAGCGCTCAATTTCCGGCTGATCCGATTGTTCGATACCGTTATTGCCGCGCGATTACTTGGCATACGCGAATTTAGTTACGCCGCATTGGTCGGGAAATACTTCGGGATCGAGCTGGCCAAGGGTTCGCAAAAAGCAAACTGGGCCTTGCGCCCCCTCTCGCCGAAAATGGAAGTGTATGCGCGTAACGATACTCATTACTTGTTGCCGCTAGCCGAGAAGCTGGAGACACAACTGATCGAACGCGATCGATTCGGATGGTTTCAGCAGTCGTGTGAGCGCGCTATCGTATCGGCGGCGATCGACCGTGAGCGCGATACGGAGGAAGCATGGCGAATTCGCGGTTCGGGACTGATTCGCGGTCGGGAAGCGGCGATATTGCGTGCCTTGTGGCATTGGCGCGATCGCGAGGCGGAGCGATTCGATCGGCCCTCTTTTCACGTTTTGCGGAATGATCAATTAATTGAGACGGCGCGCGCTGCTTCCAGAGGTGAAACGCCGCAATTCCGTCATTTTTCAGAGCGGCGGGCGCGCGATTTTCAGGCGACGATAAACTCCGCGCTTGCTTTGAAGGAAGAAGACTGGCCGGAAACACGAAAGCGGCGAGGGGAACGGCCGACGCGCGAGATGGAACGCGCAGCTGAGGGGATGCGAAAACGACGTGATCAAGCCGCGAGTGAGCTGAAAATCGAGCCATCGTTTATCGCGCCGCGGGCGACGATCGATGCCATTGCGGCAGATCGCACGCGAGCGGAACAGTTGCTGGTACCGTGGCAGCGGCAGCTAATCGGGTTGTAGGTGTAACATAAGATAAGAACTGACAAGGGTACGAGGTCGGCGCTTTTTCCTGCAATTAACTTGACGTAAGGCGCAAAGCTATTCAGAAATCAGGGTTCGTTGTCCTCTGCCAATGACCTACCGCAGCCTCGCAATCGTGTTGTGTCTCGTGACCGGGGTGCTGGTTTGCGGCAAAGCGAAGGGGCAAACGGGGCAGACCTCGCAGGACGTTGATCGTTCGCAGATTTTCCGATCAGAACCGAGCATTCGCCCGGGTGAGCCGATAAGCCAGGGTCCCAACGCGTTTGGTTATGCCGCCCCGAGCGCCAATGACGCCGATCTTGGAGTGCAGGCGATCTTAAAACGGCAGGAGCAATATCAGCCGTTTACCTTTTCGGCTTCGTTGCCTTACTACTGGACTTCCAATGTTGCGTTGGTGCCAACGGGCGAGGTGAGTGACGGGGTTTTGGCGCCGTCATTTGTTTTTGCATACCAGCCAAGATTAATGAAGACACTCTTTGGTGAATTCATCGCTGCTCAGCAATTGTTCTACTACGACAGACTTGGCGCGTTTAATTTCACCAGCTTCGATGCCATTGCCGGAGTCATCTACTACTTACCGAACTATCATAACCTGACTTTGCGGCTACGTTACGATTACAATCGATTGACGACGGACGAATGGGACGAGTTCTTCGCTAATCACTCAATTGTTGCCAGCGCAGACATGCCTTTTCGTTTCGGACGGGCAATGCAATTGAACCTTGGGGCGCTGGCCAACGTCAGCGTTGCAGCCGATCCGAGTGAACCGCAGCGAAGCGATTTCGAGGCGTATGGAGGTTATCATGTGCAGTTCAGCCGTTCGTTTTCGATGGACGCGGTGGGACGAGTGTTATTTAAGAAATACTACGAGGGCGGTCGAAATGACGTAAGTGAGCTACTCGCCGTCACCGCCGATTACCGGGTCCGAGATTGGATGACTTTGAGTGCGGTTAGTACTTTTGCTTGGAACCAGTCGAACCACAGCGTTTTTGATTATTCCGTGGTTAATCTGGGCGGCGCATTAGCGTTGACATTTAAATTCTAAGAATGCCAGTGTCCCTCCGAATGACCCCCCGCGTCGCGATTCGGAAACTATCTCTCCTAGGCGTAATTATCGGCTTTGCCGTAAGTGTGCCTGCCGCGCAATTAGAGGAAGCGCGGGTCACTCAGGTCGTGAAAGATGTTAAGTTATTGCCTACCGGTGCGGCGGCGCGCCCAGCCGCGATCAGCGATGAGGTGCGAGATGGGACAGCGGTGCGCACCGGAGTGGATTCGCGCAGCGAGTTAAAGTTTACCGATCAAACTCTGGCTCGGTTTAGGAGCCAACACGCTCTTCAGTTTCTCCGAAGGTACTCGCAACCTGAACCTGCAAGATTGAGCGATGCTTCTGCGTGTCCCGAAAGGAGCCGGTGGAGCAAAGATCAATTCATCGGCGGTGACCGCTGCGATCACCGGCACCACCGTGATGGTGGAGACACACGCGTTAACGAAAAAGAATAAGAATTCCTACTACAAGTTTATCGTGTTGGAAGGAACCGCGCGGCTTTATTTACCCGGACGCCTTGGAGAGTCGACCCTGGTGAAGGCAGGGCAAATGATCATCATGCGGGCAGATTCGAAAATGATCCCCGAGCCGGTGGACGTCGATATTGGCAAGATCACGCAAAGCTCACTCCTGGTCACGGGGTTTTCGACCCCGCTCGGGAGCGAAGCATTAATCGCTTTTGAGAAGACTAAACAAAACGAGCAAAAAAGTTCCGGCCAGTTGTATGAAACGAATCTGATGATTTACGGAGGCGGGACAAATGTGTTCCTGGCTGATCCCAATACAGTCGACGTGGCGGTATCCGCTGAAAGCAACGCCGCTCAATCTCCAACGCCAACGCCAACGGCAACTCTAACGCCCGTGCCAACTCCAGACAAGTTCGGGACCCCATCCGTGATCGCGTCATCTAATCCCTGCGTCATTACCAGCGGAACCACCATCACCACTGATCCATCCATCACGACGAAGGGCGTCACCGATTACGGAAAAATTTACCGAGGATCAACCGATGACGGGGCCTTCTCGCAGTGGGCTTTTGGCCCAACATCAGCCTTCGATACAGCGCTGAACATTGATACCGAGTTCTTTGCCGACCCGGCACATGTGCCGATTGCCGTCTTTAAGTTCCAGAGCTTATCGCTCAATGGCAATCCAACGATCGACACGAGCAATGGCGGTGTCACAAACCTCGGTCTAATCGGGGCCGATGGAATTACATCGGGCCCGCCCGGCGGCTTCTTCCAAAGCTTCATCAGCACTAATGCCGGCGGCAGCATCGCTGGTAACGCGCAAAACGTTGTCGCGGTTTCGGGAGACCTGAGCGCCAACGGCGGAATTCTGATCGCTACTTACGACACAGGCTTTCTTTCAGTCAACCCGACAACCTTCATCGCTGGCGGAACTATTGGGGGGAACGCCAGCGTATTGCTGACCGCGCAGGATATTCTCACCACTTCAACGGCCTCAGGCACTCCCGGTCTGGATATAATGGCGCTCGAAGCCTCGATTTACACAAACGGCAGCGGATCACTTGGTGGAAACGCGGATGCGGTCGTCCAAGCCCAGCAGAACATCAGTGCCCCGGGCTCAAGTTTCTTCACCGTCGCCAATGGCAACTTCCAAGGGTTCGGCGGCGGAACAATCGGCGGCGATGCACTGATCGATGTGGGTGCGGTCAACTTCAGTACCGGCCCGTTATCTGATGACATTTACAATTATCTCGGCGGTCGCATCGGCAATAACGCTTCGATTAACCTGGCACTTTCCGGCGATCTTTGGGTGCAGGGTGACGCGTTATTTCGAATCTTCAACTACGGCAACTCTGACGGGCTCGAGGGCGGACAGATTGGTGAAAATGCCACCATTAGCGTCACAGCTGCCAGCATACAGGCAGCTTCGTTACTGGCAGAAATTAACAATAGCCAGGGCGGGCAAATCGGTGGGAGCGCCTCCATTAACGTCTCTGCCTCAGACCCGGTCGTTGTTACAAATGACGCGACGTTCCGCATTGACGGCAGCGATGGAGCCACCAGCGCCGCGATTAATTTTAACGGCGGAAATTACAATGTTGGCGGAACGTTTCTCGGCTTTATTGATGGTAACGGGACCTTCACCCTTAACAACGCCACGATCACTGCAGACACGGTGAAGGTGGGTGTCTTCGGCAGCAATGGTACACTGAGAATCGGCGGCGGTAACATTTCGGCCAACACGTTACTGCATCTTTATGCTCCAAGTAGCAGTGGCAGTGGTGGTATCATCGACTTCGTTTCCAACGTCACGCTGAACAGCTCCGCGACCGCTGCGGTGATCGCGGCCAACACGGTCACGATTGAAAACGGTGTAGTCGTTACGATTGGCGCTTCAACTTCGGCAAACGTATATACCAACGTCCCGAATTACAGCGCCCGTTCGGGAGGTAACAACAAGACCAGCGACACGTTTGTTGGCGCCGTAACCACGCAGCCGTTAGGCGGCCAGCCGCCGTTTGATAGCCCGAGCACGCGAGTTGCGACAAGGTCGACGCGAACGAGCGCGCCTGTGATTCACGTGACCGATAGTTCACAATTGAGCTCTCTGCTCGACAACGCTACTCCTGGCCCGAACGGCAAGGTCCGCGTGTCGCCAGTCACACGCAGTCGCAATGCGCCTGTGCAAGGCAGCACGCGAACCATGGCAGCTGAGCTTCATCGCTCTGTGGCTGCAAAAGCAAGATCGGGCGTGCTGGCATCTCGCTTACAGTAGAACAACGATATTCTCGGCGAGGCGAGCAAACGCGCTCATGTTGGGCAAAGTCGCGACACGCTAGCATCGGCCGTCGTAGCAAAATCTGGTTGCTGCCAGCTCTCACGTGTTTTCATCCGATCCCGACTTCACTGGATTGGGCGGAAGCTGTTTGCAGATAGGAACTTGTGGCGGAACCGGGGCTAGTAATTCGCAGCCTCTAAATCAGGCCCCGACAATCGACCTCGGTTGGCGGATAAATCTTTTCTTTCTCGATCATCTGTGATTAGAGTTCCCGGGCTTATGGGTTTCCCGGTTCGAGGGTTTTTTCTTTTGGGCGCGATCCTGGCCGCATTTGCTGGCGCAAATGCGGCGGAGTTAAAGGAAGCGCGCGTTACTCAAATTATTCGTGACGTAAAGTTGCTACCCAATGCCGCTCCGGCACGGCCCGCGGTCGTGAATGATCCGGTTCGTGATGGTACCGCGGTGCGCACTGGCATCGAGTCGCGCACGGAACTCATCTTTTCTGACGCAACCCTGGCGCGACTCGGCGCGAACACCATCTTCAGTTTTACCGAAGGAACACGAAACCTCGAGTTAACCGACGGCGCGATGCTGTTGCGCGTTCCGAAAAATGCCGGTGGCGCAAAAATCAATACTGCCGCGGTGACTGCGGCTATCACCGGCACCACTGCGATGCTCGAATTCCATAAGAATTCCTACGTCAAATTCATCGTCCTGGAAGGCACTGGGCGAATCTTTCTTCCCAGTCATCTCGGTGAATCTGTGCTGGTGCACGCCGGGCAAATGCTGATCGCCAAACCCGATGCCAAAAATTTACCCAATCCGGTGGACGTTGACATTCGGCAGATCAGGAAAACTTCGCGTCTGATCAGAGGCTTTGGAAAAATGGGAAGCGAAAACCTCATCGCACAAACCGAAGCGGCCCAGGATGAAGAGCGGGCCGAGGGCGAGTTGTATGAAACAAATCTCGCGATCTATGGGGGCGGTACCTCAATCATTCTGAATGATCAGGAGCATATTCAGGAGACTCAAATTGCGGCGGAGCAAAACCCGAGTCCGCCCCCGGTCGTACCACCAGTCGTGCCAAGTGAGTTTGGACCGCCCGCGACGATTACGTCGCCAAATCCATATCCACTTGGTTCGGACACTCAGATCAATACCGATCCGACAATCGTTTCCAA
>Ga0209686_1000577_pt1 | contig 18680 bp, 15 predicted proteins | sample GraSoiAngelo_126_FD_185883 | JGI IMG/M metagenome (GOLD analysis project Ga0209686, IMG submission 185883) | Grasslands soil microbial communities from the Angelo Coastal Reserve, California, USA - 14_0927_09_20cm (SPAdes) (version 2) | ecosystem: Environmental > Terrestrial > Soil > Grasslands ...
GTCCGCCGTCGGGTTGCCACGCTCGTAGGTCTGCTTATACACGTGGCCGTTGCGCCAGATCTCGAGCTCGAGAACCTCCGACAGCGCGTTGACGACGGACACGCCGACGCCGTGAAGTCCGCCCGACACCTTGTAGCTGTCGTTATCGAACTTGCCGCCCGCGTGCAGCACCGTCAATACGACCTCCGCTGCCGAGCGTCCGCTCGCATGGCGATCGACGGGAATGCCGCGGCCGTTGTCGATGACGGTCACGGAATTGTCGATGTGGATCGTGACGTTGACCTGGTCGCAGAATCCGGCGAGCGCCTCGTCGATTGAGTTGTCGACGACCTCGTAGACGAGATGGTGCAGTCCCGGCGCGCCGGTCGACCCGATGTACATGGCGGGTCGCTTCCGGACGGCTTCCAGGCCTTCCAGGACCTTGATGTTGTCCGCGCTGTAATCGTCGGCACCGGCGCCATTCCCGTTGCCCGCAACCGATGCAGCCGGATCGTTCGGTGCCCCCTGGAGGTGCTCGCGCGCGGGGTGCTGTTCTTTTGGTTCGTTCGGTTCAGCCATTCAATAGATTTTGTGATTTGGCAATTCGCTGATTTGGTGATGGTTGATTTGTGAATCACCAGATCACGAAATCCCGCAATCACCACATCCGTCAGATTCGCATCGGCATGATCACATACGTGTAGTCGTAGCCGTCCGCGCCGATCGGCTTCAAAACGGCCTGACTCATCTCGTCCTTGAATTCGAGAGAGACCGTGTCGGTTTCGACCACGCCGAGAAAATCGAGGACGTACTGCGCGTTGAAACAAATCGTGACCGGCGCGGCGGCGTAATCGACCATGAGGATCTCCTTCGCCTCGCCGAACTCGGGGCTGCTGGATGCGATCTCCACCTTGCCATTGTCCATTTGAAATTTCACCGCGCGCGAACGCTCGTTCGAGAGCAGCGCGACGCGTTTGACCGCGCTCGTCAGCCGATCGCGATCGAACTCGACCCGCTTGTCGTGGCCCTTGGGGATGACGCGCTCGAAGGCCGGAAACTGGCCGTCGATCATCCGCGAAATCAGGAGGCGGCCGCCCAGCTCGAAGAACAGGTGGTTCTCGCCGCGCTCGTACTGGATGTCGCCGTCGGTTTCCGCCAGCAGGCGCCCGAGTTCCAGCAGCGTCTTGCGTGGCAGAATGACGCGATCCTCGTCGACCTTGAGCTTGTTGTTGCCCTTCTCACGCGACACCGTGATCAGCGCGAGCCGGTGACCGTCCGTCGAGACCAGGCTCATTGACTCGGGACGCTGGATGAACAGCGCGCCGTTCAGGAAGTAGCGCGTGTCTTCCCCGGTAATGGCAAACTGTGTCTTCGACACCATCTGCCGCAGCACGTCGCGCGACAGCGTGACGCTGTAACTGCCGCTCGCTTCCGGAAGCGTCGGAAAATCTTCGCGCGGGAGCGTCTGCATCCTCGAGTCGAACCGGTCCGCGGCAACCTTGACGCCCCCCTTGTCTTCCTCGATGCGGACGTCCGTTTCAGGCAGAGCCTTGATGATCTCGTAGAGTTTCTTCGCCGGAAGCGTGAGCGATCCTCCCTTGGAGACGGTCGCGGTGCATTTGCTGCGGAGCCCCACCTCGAGGTCGGTCGCGAGCATCTTCACTTCAGCGCCGTTGGCTTCGAGCAACACGTTCGCCAAGATCGGGATCGTGTTCTTGCGTTCAACGATGCCTTGGAAGAGTTGCAGTTCGCGCAGCAGATCGGTCTTCCGGACGACCAATTCCATGGTGTGTTCTCAGTAATTTAGGAGAGAGAAATCAGAAACGAAGAATTATAACAAGAAAGAGGTCCTGTTGAAAAGCTAAATTTCGTCGATTAGTCCTTCAGAATGTGACATTTACGCTGTGGAGAAATCTCAACGGCGACAGCTGATTTCTCGAGGCGCTTTTGTGCAAATTTCCGGGCCCGTCCATGACCGCAGCCCATCAACAGGTCTTCCCACAGCGAGGTGTGGAAAACTTCCCCGCTGCTCAGCGGAACGACTCCATCAAGCTGTTGATAAGTGTGTTGAAATCTCCATCCTTCTGACGGAGATCCTCAATCTTGCGGATCGAGTGAATGACAGTCGAATGATGCTTGCCGCCGAAGCTCCTGCCGATCTCCGGCAGCGAAGCGCTCGTCAGCGCCTTGCAAAGATACATCGCTATCTGCCGCGGCATCGCCACAGACTTCGAATTGTTCTTCGACTTGAGCTCGACGAGCTTCAGCGAGTAGTGGTCGGCGACCGCTTTCTGCACGCCCTCGATTGTGACGGCGCGCTCGTCGTTCTGCAGGATGTTGCGCAGCACGTCCTGGGCGAGCGGGAGAGAAATCTCCCGGCCGGTGAGCGACGCATAGGCAATCAGGCGGATGAGCGATCCCTCGAGCTCGCGGATGTTCGATTTGATCTTGCCGGCGATGTAGATGGCAACGTTGTCGGGCAGCGGAATGCCCTCGGTTTCCGCCTTCTTTTTGAGAATCGCGACCTTTGTCTCGAGATCCGGCGACTGGATGTCGGCGATGAGTCCCCACTCGAACCGCGAGCGCAGTCGTTCTTCGAGCTGCGGGATCTCGTGCGGCGGGCAGTCGCTGCTGATGACGATCTGCTTCTGTGAATCGTAGAGCGCGTTGAAGGTGTGAAAGAACTCGGTCTGCGTTCCTTCCTTGCCGGCAAGGAACTGGATGTCGTCAACCAGCAGCACGTCAACGCTGCGGTATCGCTCGCGAAAATCAAGGACGCGATCGTAACGAACCGCATTGATCATCTCGTTCATGAAGCGTTCTGACGAGATGTAGGTGAGCTGCAAGTTCTTCAGGTGCGTGACCACGTAATGGCCGATCGCATGCATCAAGTGGGTTTTGCCCAGGCCGACGCCGCCGTAGATGAACAGCGGGTTATAGGAGCGCGACGGCGCCTCCGCGACGGCGCGACACGCCGCATGTGCGAACTGGTTGGAGGAACCGACGACGAACGTGTCGAACGAATAACGCGGGCTCAGACGTGCCGCTTCGCCCTCCGCGTCGTCTTCGGGTTCTATCTCCCGCACCGTCGCCTCGGGAACGGGCGGTGGCACCGCAAAGTCTTCCGTTACAAAGGCGATCTCAGTGCCTGGCCGCTGGATTTCGGTGAGCGCCTCGTCGATGACGGCGGAATAGTGTTTTGTCAGCCAATCGCGAAAAAGGGTGTTCGGCACCCGCACACGGAGTGCCCCCTCCCGCTCATCGACATACAGCGTCGGTTTGAACCAGGTGTAAAAACTGTGCCGGTTGACCTTGGTTTCAATGCGGGACAGGACCTGGTCCCAGAGATTGGTGCCCGTCATATTCACGTGCCCGACTTTCGCCCCAAGGAATTCACTTTTCGCAGCTATTGTTCGGTGAAATCAGACATTTTCACGGACGACACACGGTTCTCTGGACCTTCGCCCTCGCTTTTCCACAATTTTTTCCACAGTTGTGGAAAACTTCGGGGGCTGACCCAACGTCCGCTGCGGGGAACGGACAGTACCATAGGGCTCGCACCCCGCACAAACCGGACCACCCGGCACCGCCCGCAATTGACACTCACGTCGGCGGTTCGCTACTATTTCAGTTTCTCCGCTCTGTTCAGAACCACTGCAGGGGATTCCAAAAGTCATGAAGGGCAAACGTACATTTCAGCCGAACCGTCGCCATCGCAAGAAGACTCATGGATTCCTCGTGCGGATGGCCACGAAGAACGGGCGGCATGTGCTGAAGCGCCGGCGGGCGAAAGGTCGCAAGCGCCTGGCCGTCACTGCGTCCCGCTGAAGATCGGCCGCGAGGCCGGCCGCGTAAGTGTCTTTATGCCGTCCCACACTCTTCCACCGGCCCGGCGGCTGCGACGGCGCGGGGAGTTCCAGCGCGTTTTCGATGCGGGGCGGCGTTCTCACGGCCGTTTTCTCACAGTCATAGCGGCACCGGGCCAGGGGCCGACGGCCCGGCTCGGGGTCGTCGCCTCGCGGAAACTTGGCGGCGCGGTCGTGAGGAATAGGGCTAAACGCCTGATTCGAGAGATGTTTCGCACGTCAAGCGACGCTGGCCCCGTCGATCTGGTCGTTATTCCGAAAACGGCGCTGCTGGAGGCGTCCAGGCCAGCGCTCGAGCAGGATTTCGAATCAGCCCTCAAGCGTTTTCGCGTCCCGTCAAAGCAATGACACCAGGCGCTCGTCTCGCGCTCGCCCTCATCCGGCTCTATCAACTGCTGCTCTCGCCGTTCCTCGGAGGGTCATGCCGATTCGTCCCTTCGTGCTCTGCATACGCGAGAGAGGCCATTCATGTACACGGTGCGGTGCGCGGGATGGCGCTCGCAGTCGGACGGCTCGCACGGTGCCATCCGCTTGCCCAATCCGGGCTCGATCCTGTTCCGACGCCTGACAAATCGCGCTGACGACTTCGATGGAACGACGCGTCCTCCTCGCTGTGTTGCTGTCTTTCGTGGTCCTGTACGGATACCAGCTGCTCTTTCCGCCTCCGCCTGAACCGAAACCCGCGGCAACGGGCCAGCCGGGAGCCACGAACCCCTCGGCGGGCGGAGCGCAGCAGCCCACGCCGGCGCTTCCCGCTGAAGCCGTCTCCGGGCAGGTTCCCCCGGCTACGGCTGCGAACACGGCGGACGTCAACGCGCGGGACATCGTGGTTGAGAACGCGGCGATCCGGGCCGTATTTACGACTCGCGGCGCAGCGCTGAAGAGTTGGCGGCTCAAGAAGTATCGTGATGCGGGTGGCGAGCCTCTCGAGCTCGTGGCCACGCATGCCCCTCCGGCGACGCCCTTGCCATTAACGCTCACCACAGATGACCCCGCGGTCACCAATACGCTGGAGTCCGCGGTGTTCATACCGAGCGCCGACGCCTTGTCGATTGACTCGGGCACGCGCACGCTGCAATTCGATCTGAAGGATGGAAGCGAGATCGAGGCGCGGAAAATCTTCACCTTCACCGCCGATCGCCCGTATTCGATTGGAGTCACGGCCGACCTGAAGCGCGCCGGTCAGGCCCTGCCAATCACGGTTGCGTGGGGACCGGCGATCGGCAGCGGGATCGTGCAGAAGTCCCGCACTTATAACCCGGCGCCACAGCCAGTCTTCTACCGGGACGGAAAAGTGTCGCGCCTCGGAGTCGATAAGATTCCCGCGCAGCCGGTGCAGGAAGGCACGTTCGGGTTCGCGGGGGTCGACGACCACTATTTTCTGGCGGCGCTGGTCGCGCCCAAGCAACAGCCGCTGCGCGTCACATACCAGTCGCTCACGGTTGCCGTGGCGGGCGTCCCCGAGGGCGCACATTACGTCTCGTGGTCCGCGCGGTTTCCGTCGCCTCCGCGGGACGAGACGTATTTCTTCGGTCCGAAAGACATCGACAACCTCATCGCGGTCAATCACGACCTCAGTAAGGCCATCGACTTCGGCAGGTTCGACTGGCTGGTGGTGCCGCTCCTTCGCTCGCTCAAGTGGATCAACGGCTACGTCGGCAACTACGGCTGGTCGCTCATCATCCTGACGGTCCTGATCAATATGGTGATGTTCCCGCTGCGCCATAAGAGTGTCGTGTCGATGCGCAAGATGCAGGAAGTGCAGCCGGAAGTAAAAGCAATCCAGGATCGCTACGCGAAGCTCAAGATGAGCGATCCCGCCCGCTCGAAGATGAACGTCGAGCTGATGAATCTTTATCGCGAGCGGGGCGTGAACCCCGCGAGCGGATGCGTGCCGATGCTCCTGACGCTGCCCGTGCTCTTCGCGTTCTACGCGATGCTGTCGGTTGCGATCGAGCTGCGTGGCGCGCCGTTCATCGGCTGGATCCACGATCTCTCCGCACACGATCCGCTTTTCATCACCCCCGTGCTCATGGGTGTGACGATGATGATTCAGCAGAGGATGACGCCATCGACGGCGGATCCGGTGCAGCAGAAGATGATGATGGTCATGCCGGTCGTGATGACGACCATGTTCCTCTGGGCCGCCAGCGGCCTGGTGATTTACTGGACGGTGAGCAACATCTGGGGCATCGGCCAGCAGATGATTACGAACCGCTTGATCGGCCCGGCGCCGCAGCGGACGGTGCGTCCTCCGGCAGAGCGGCGCGTGAAGCGCGTCGGCGGCGGCCGCACCGACCAGGCGAAAGGAAATCGCTGATGGACGTGCAGGCGCGTGTCTCCGGGTTTCTGAAGGACGTGCTCGCGGCGATGGGCCTGCCGCTGGCCGTGCAGGTTCATGACACGCCAGACGGCATTCGGATCGATCTGTCCGGAGAAGGCGGCGAAATGCTGCTCCGGCGCAAGGCGGAAGCACTCGAAGCGCTGCAGCAGATCGTGAACACCGGTTTCCGCCGCGACCTGAAAGACGACCGCAGTTTCGTCATTGACTGCATGGGCTATCGGCGCGCGAAGGACGGCGAGCTTCGTGAGATGGCGCGCTTCATGATGCAGAAGGCGAAGACGTCGGGCACGCCGCAGGAAATGGGCCCGCTCAACCCGTACGCGCGGCGCCTCGTGCACCTGACTGTTGCCGAGGATCCGGAGGTCACCTCCGAGAGCATCGGCGATGCATTTCTCAAGACGGTGATTATTTCGACGAAACGCTGAATCGGGGTGCGGAGTGCGGGGTGCGGGGTGCGGGGATCCTAACCCTGAAGCCTGGAGCCTGGAGCCTGAAGCCTTGTTCTCCACAGAAGACACCATCGTCGCGATTGCCACGCCGCCCGGGCGCGGCGGTCTCGGGGTCGTCAGGATCAGCGGATCCGCGGCCGCCTCCATCGCGTCCTGTCTCGCGCGGCGCAACTCGTTCGCGCCGCGACATGCGACGTTGGCGCGCATGGTGGACGAGCATGGTGATGGAATCGACGAGACGATCGTCACCTTCTTCCCGGCCCCCCACTCTTATACCGGCGAAGACGTCATCGAGATCTCCGCGCATGGAAGTCCCCTCGTCCTCGATGCGATCGTTCGAGCCGGGCTCGGTGCGGGAGCACGCGTCGCCAACCCCGGCGAGTTCACGTTGCGCGCGTACCTGAATGGCCGGATCAATCTCGTGCAGGCGGAAGCGGTGAGGGATTTGATTGATGCGGTGACGCCGCTGCAGGCGCGTGTCGCGTTCGATCAACTCCAGGGTACGTTGACCGCCCGCCTCGCGTCGATGGAAGCGAGGCTGCTCGATCTGATCGCACGGCTCGAGGCGTCGCTGGATTTCCCGGACGAGGGCTACCACTTCATCACCCGTGACGAGTCGTCGCGGGAGATGGGCGCGATCGTCTCCGCGCTCGATGCGTTGCTCGCGGACGCGAAGCGCGGGCGCATGATCCGCGAGGGCCTGACGGCGGTCGTCGTGGGTCGTCCCAACGTGGGCAAGTCGAGCCTGTTCAACCGGCTCGCCGGCAGCGAGCGCGCGATCGTGACGGAGATTGCAGGAACGACCCGCGATCTGCTGACCGAGCGCGTCGACATCGGCGGTGTGCCATTCACCGTAGTCGACACCGCGGGCGTGCACCGCGAGGCGGCTGATGCGATCGAGGAGGAAGGGATCGCGCGCGCACGTCAAGCGCGCGAGGTCGCCGACGTGCTCGTTGTCGTGCTCGATGGATCCGCCGCTCTCGTGGAATCGGATCGCGAACTTCTCGCAGCAACTGCGGGGCGGCCGCGCGTAGTCGTTGCCAGCAAGGCGGACCTGCCAGCGCGATGGAACGCGCGCGAATTCGACGCGTTGCCGGTCTCGTCGCTGACCGATGCCGGCATCGATCGACTCCGCAGCGAGATGATCCGCGCCGCGGACGCCGAACCGCACCGCGACGCGATCGCGACTCTGAACATCCGCCATACAGCATTGGTCGGTCGTGCGCGCGATGCGGCGGCTCGCGGTCGCGACGCTGCGCTCGAAGGAGTCGCGGAAGAATTCCTGCTGGCGGATTTGCACGAGGCTCGCGCGTGCTTCGACGAGGTCACGGGCGCGCGTACGCCGGACGATGTGCTGCGATTGATATTTGAACGATTCTGTATAGGGAAATAAATAAGGCATCAAACGCGTGCGAGGCCACGAAATCATCGTCATCGGAGCGGGCCACGCCGGCGTGGAGGCGGCGTGGGCCGCAGCGCGCATGGGACGCGACGTCGCGATCTGCACGCTGTCGAGGGACACCGTGGCGCACATGCCGTGTAATCCCGCGATCGGCGGCACGGCAAAGGGACATCTCGTTCGTGAAATCGACGCGCTGGGCGGGCTGATGGGCCGCGCGATCGATGCCACCGGAATTCAGTTCAAGCTGCTCAATCGGAGCCGAGGGCCCGCGGTCTGGTCGCCGCGCGCTCAAGCGGACAAGCGGGACTACTCGGCGTGGGTCCGGAAGACGCTCGAATCGGAGCCGCGCATCTCGTGGATCATCGGCAGGGCCGGACGGCTCGTCCTCGAGAACGGCAGGATCGCCGGTCTCGCGCTCGAAGACGGCGATACGTACAGGTGCGATGCGCTCGTGGTGACCACCGGTACGTTTCTCAATGGCCTGGTTCACGTCGGGCTGGAGCAACGACCGTCAGGCCGCGCCGGTGAACCGCCTTCGAACGATCTCGCGGAATCGCTCAAGTCGTACGACTTCTCGTGGGGACGGCTGAAGACCGGCACGCCGCCCCGCCTCCATCGCCGCAGTATCGACTTCACGCGCTTTCAGGAAGCACACGGCGACGATCCTCCGGTGCCATTCTCTTTTCTCACCGGCGCGATCGAGCGGCGGCAGATCGCCTGTCATGTGGTGCACACGACGGATCGCGTGCATGCGCTCGTGCGAGAGCACATTCACGAATCGCCGCTCTATAACGGGCAGATTCGCGGAATCGGGCCGCGCTACTGCCCATCGCTCGAAGACAAAGTGATGCGCTTTCCGCAGCGGGAGCGTCACCAGATCTTCCTCGAGCCGGAGGGGCTCGACGCAGACGAAATCTATGTGAACGGCTACTCGATGAGTCTGCCTGCAGCTACTCAGGCGGCAATTGTCCACGCGCTGCCCGGTCTCGAAGATGCAGAGATCATTCGCCCCGGATACGCCGTGGAGTACGATTTCATTCAACCAACGGAACTCGATCGAACGCTCCAGACCCGCCGAGTACCGGGGCTGTTCCTCGCCGGCCAGATCAACGGAACGTCGGGCTACGAGGAAGCGGGCGCGCAGGGCCTCATCGCCGGCATCAATGCAGCATTGCAAGTGACGAAGGACCCCGCGCTGGTGTTGGGTCGGGATGAGGCGTACATCGGTGTTCTGATCGACGATCTCACGATACGCGGATGCCTCGAGCCGTATCGGATGTTCACCTCACGCGCGGAGCATCGGCTGCTTCTTCGAATCGACAACGCTGATCTGCGCATGACGCCGAGCGGTCGGCGCGTTGGACTTGTCGACGATCTCAGGTGGGCCGCATTTTTCGAGCGGCGCGAGCGCTTCGAGCGCAACGTGGCCCGTGTACGGCATACGTCCGTGTCCGTGGACGGCCAGCGGATGCCGGCGGCGCGAGCATTGCGTCAACCGGAGGTCGACATTTCAGAGTTGGTTCGTTGCGGCCAGCTGCCATTGGATATCAGGGATCCACTCGTCGATCTCGCGAGCGTTGAGACCGAGTTCCGATACGAAGGATATCTGCGGCGCCAGGCCGAAGCCGTCGATCGACTCCGCCGGCAGGAGGAACGGATGATTCCCGCGGACTTCACATTCGAAGGGATTGCAGGGCTGTCGCGCGAGATGGTCGAGCGGCTGACTGCGGTGCGCCCGGCGACGCTGGGCCAGGCCTCGCGCATCCCGGGCGTCACCCCGGCAGCGGTAGCTCTGGTAGCAGCGCACGTATCCGGACGTCTCGGTCGCTGATGGAATCACTCGCCCTCGAGCAAATGCTTCGGGATCGCGCCCGGAACCATGGCGTTCTGGTGCCGGATCTGCTCATTCCCCGGCTCCTGGCCTACTACTCCCTGCTCGCCCGCTGGAACGCGCGTATGAACCTCACATCTTTGAGCGATCCACAACAGGCGATCGACCGTTTGTTGCTCGAGCCGATCAAGGCAGGGCAGAGCGTACCAGCCGGCCGCGCGGTGGTCGATCTCGGGTCAGGCGGGGGCTCGCCCGCCATTCCTCTCGCGTTGGCGTGCGGAGCGCGCTCGCTCGTCATGATCGAGTCAAAGGCGCGGAAGGCCGCCTTCCTGCGCGAGGCGATTCGACACGTCGGACTGGCCGGAACTGTCGAGTGCGCCAGATTTGAGGACGTGCTCCCTAAGATGCGGAAGTCGGCGGACCTCGTGTCCATCCGAGCGGTTCGAGTGGATGAAGGCGTTTTGACCCTCGTTCGTCCGGCATTAGCAGCCGGAGGGGAAGCCCTGCTCTTCGTCTCAAGTCCGGTGGAATTGAATGCCACTGGAGGCCTGAAGGTCGACCGCACGATCATGCTCTTGCCGACACTGGGGAGCCGCGCAGTTTTCCTGAAAATGAAGTAAGTGTTCCACGTGGAACAGTGGCTTGATCGACTGCGGTCGCACGCTTATCCTGTCTGCTGATCAGACGCAGATATTTGGTCGATTAACCTAAATGACCCGCATTCTTGCCATCGCCAACCAGAAAGGGGGGGTCGGCAAAACCACAACAGCCATCAATCTCGCGACAGCGCTGGCCATCGCGGAGCAGCGTGTGCTCGTCGTCGATATGGATCCCCAGGGAAACCTGACGAGCGGGGTGGGTCTCAAGGGACAGGCGGCAGCCGCCGGGACGGTCTACCAGGCGCTGATGGCCGTCACGCCGGTGCCCGAGCCGTCGGCCTTCGTTCTGGAGACGCGCATCAAGGGTCTTTGGCTCATTCCTGCCGACCGCAACCTCACGGGCGCGGAGCTCGAGCTCGTGTCGCTGCCCAACCGCGAACGGCGGCTGCGCGATTTTCTCGAGCGGCTGCGCGATCGGTACGATTTCGTTCTTGTCGATTCTCCCCCCTCGCTCGGCCTCCTCACATTGAACGCGCTGGTCGCGGCGGACGCGGTGTTGATCCCCCTCAATTGCGAGTACTTCGCGCTCGAAGGCCTCGCCGACCTCGTGGCGACGCTTCGTCGCGTGCGCGCCGCGCTGAATCCGTCCCTCGACATCGCCGGCGTCCTGATGACGATGTACGACGAGCGCACGAATCTCGGCCAGCAGGTCGCGCGCGACATTCGAGAGTTCTTCCAGGACCGCGTGTTCTCGACGGTCATTCCGCGGAACATACGGCTCGGCGAGGCGCCGAGCCACGGACTGCCTGTCATCCTGTACGACGTCAAATCGCGCGGCGCCGAAGCGTATCTCGCGCTCGCGCGCGAGCTGCTCGCGCGTGAAGCGGCCGCTGCCGCCGCGCCGGAGCCGCATCATGGCTGAGAAGCGTCCCGCGCTGGGCCGGGGCCTGAGCGCGCTGATTCCCGACACGCCGGCACCCCCGTCCAGCGAGCGCGCGCTCGATGTCGACAGCGACCTGCTGCGACCGAACAAATTTCAGCCCCGCACGCATATGGACGACGAGCGGATCGACGAACTCTCGCGGTCGATCCGCGCGAACGGCATGATCCAGCCGATCATCGTGCGGAAGGTGGACAGCGGCTACGAGATCATCGCGGGCGAGCGCCGCTGGCGCGCCGCACAGCGCGCCGGCCTGCTGAAGGTGCCGGTCGTCGTTCGCGATGTTCCCGAAGACCGGCTGCTGGCCATTGCGCTGATCGAAAACATTCAGCGCGAAGACTTGAACCCCATCGAAGAAGCGCACGCATATCGACGACTTGCGGACGAATTTCACCTGACGCAGGAGCAGATCGCCGATGCGGTCGGAAGGGATCGGTCATCGGTTGCGAATTTCCTGCGGCTTCTGCGGCTGCCGCAGGAGGTGAGATCAAATCTCGCGTCCGGTGCGCTGTCGATGGGGCACGCGCGCGCACTGCTCGCGCTGTCCGATGAAGTGGCTCAACTTCAACTCGCGCGGGATATCGTCGCAGGCAACCTCTCCGTTCGCGAAACCGAAACGCTGATTCGTAAGACGCAGAGTCCTCCCGCCGCCAAGCCCGAGCCGCAAAAGGACGTCCACACCCGCGCCGCGGAAGACAAGCTGCGCCTTGCTCTCGGCACGCGCGTGCGCATCATCCGTCGCGGCAAGGGGGGCAAGGTGGAAGTCGACTTCGCGAATGAGGACGAGTTGCAGCGGATCTACGAATATCTGACTGAACGTTAGCGGTTCACGGTTCACGGTTCAGGGTTCACGGTTCACGGTTCACGGTTCACCGTTCAGGGTTCACGGTTCAGGTTCATGGGTTCGGCGGCTTCGACCGAGTCGTCCCAAATCACCCTGGTCAGAACCAAGAACCGTGCACTATGCACCGTGCACCGTGAACGGAGAAGGACGAATGAAAAAACTGACAGATTTTGCTGCCTGCGCCGGTTGAGCGAGCAAACTCGCCGCTGGCGAGCTTGCCCAGGTGCTGGGTGTTCTGCCCGTGTCGTCTGACGCGCGGGTCCTCGTCGACTGGAGGACCGCGGATGATGCGGGTGTGTACCGGTTTGAAAACGGCCGGGCGCTGGTGCAGACCGTCGATTTCTTCACGCCCATCGTCGACGATCCGATTGCGTACGGGCGCATTGCCGCGGCGAACGCGTTGTCCGATGTCTACGCGATGGGCGGGCGCCCGCTCACTGCGCTGGCGATCGCAGGCTTTCCGAAAGAGCTGGAGCGCGAACGGCTGATCGATATTTTCAAGGGCGGCCTGGAGACGTTGCAGTCCGCGGGCGTCGCGCTGCTGGGGGGCCACACCGTCCAGGATCCGGAAATCAAGTTCGGATATGCCGTCACCGGAGAAGTCGATCCGAAACGAATGTGGACGAACGGCGGCGCGCAGGTTGGCGATCGACTGCTGCTGACCAAGCCGCTCGGCACCGGTATTATCGCGACGGCGATCAAGTTCGACCGCGCGCCAGTGTCAGCGGCGGCAGCGGCCATCGCGTCGATGACGACCGTGAACCGCGGTGCGGCGGAGGCGTTGCGCGCGCTGCCAGACGGCTCGGTGCACGCGTGCACGGACATCACGGGCTTTGGCCTGATCGGTCACGCGACCGAAATGGCACGCGCGAGCAGGCGCACGCTAGACATCGACGTGCGCTCGGTGCCGCTGTTCGAAGCCGCGCTCGATCTCGTCGAAGAGAACACGCCGGGCGGCGGAAGAACGAACCAGAAACATTTCGAGTCAGGCGTGGTCATCGACAGCGACTTGGATCCGTTACGTATTCAAGTGCTCTACGATCCGCAGACGTCGGGCGGCCTGCTGGTCGCAATCTCAGAAGACGCGGTGGCCGGCGCGATTCGAGCGCTCAGGAGCGCAGGTGTGAGAGCACATCTCATCGGTACTGTCATGATCGAACGCCCCGAAGCCATCCGGCTCCACTGACCACAGCCACGGATAGCACGGATCATACGGATCGCACGCGCGGCACGACCACAGCCACGGATAGCACGGATCATACGGATCGCACGCGCGGCACCGATCAGACCCGTGTGAGCCGTGAAATCCGTGGTATAAATCGTTGTTTGTCTCGGCCGTGGCGGTCACGATTGGAGGCCACGGAGACGATTTACTCAGAGGCCACCGAGGGCGCGGAGCAAGAAACTTTGGTGTCTTGACTTGTGGCCTCCGTGGCCTCTGAGTGAGACCGTTTTTTCTTCGTCTCTTCTTGAACGAGGTTGTGTGCTCCCGAATCTATCGGTGCTCTGGGTCATCTTTTTCGTGCTGCTGCTCACGTTCGTCGTGGATCGGCTGCTGCTGCGCCCGGTCCTCGACGTGATCCGCAAGCGCGAGGAAGCGATCGAATCGGCCGGCGAGCTCGCTCGGCGCTCGGCGACCGAGGCGCAGGCGGCCACCGCGGAGTTCGAGCGCAAGATGTCCGCGGCGCGCGCGGAGATCTACCGCGAGATGGACGAGATGCGTCGCGCAGCGCTCGGCCAGCGCGCCGAGATCGTCGCAGAGACGCGTGCGGAGGCGGAGGCGGCCGTCGCCAGTGCGGCACGGCAACTCCAGGCGGAAGCCGAAGACGCCCGCCGCAGGCTCGACGCGGAGGCGCAGGCGCTCGGCGCCGCCGCCGCCGAACGGATCCTCGGGCGCAAGGCATCCTGACCCGTCCATGACCGTCGAACGTTCCTGCTCCATGATTTTCGTGCACGCGCACCTCGCCGCGGCACTCCTCTTTCTGATTGTGGTCGTTGCGGTTCCGTTCGGTCTCCCTGTGCACGTCGCCGCACAACACGCCGACGCCGCGAAACCCGCCGCTCAAGCCGCACGCGAAGCGGAGCAAGGAGAACAGGCGCACGAAGAAGGATGGATGCCTGTGATCGCGAAGACAGTCAACTTCGCGATTCTCGCCGGCGTGCTCGTGTACTTCCTCAAAACGCCCCTCACGGAATACTTGTCCTCGCGGATTGTGAAGGTACGGCGGGATCTCGTGACCGCCGCGGAGACCCGCGAGGCGGCGACACGTCAGCTGGCCGAAATCCAGACGAAGCTGGCGGCGCTCCCCGGCGAGCTCGAAGCGCTCAAGGTGCGGGGCGGCGAGGAGATTGCCGCGGAACGCGTGCGGATCCGGCAGGCGGCGGCAGCGGAGCGGCAGCGGCTTCTGGAACATACGCGCCGCGAGATCGACATGCGGCTGCGTGTCGCGCGGCGCGAGCTCGTCGAGCACGCCGCGACGCTCGCGGTCGCCGTCGCGTCCGAGCGCATCAGGAAGTCGATTACATCGGACGACCAGGCGCGTCTCGTGGAGCGCTACACCTCGCAGTTGAAACAGGTGCGGGCATGACGAGCCGCGCGGCGGCCAAGCGCTACGCGCGCGCGCTATTCGATGTCGCGCTCAAGGAAGCGAACGTCGACAAGGCGCAGGACGACCTGGAGCAGTTTGCCGATCTCGTCAGCATGCACGAGGTGCTGTCGCACACGCTCGCCAACCCTGCGGTCCCTGCGGCGAAGAAACGAACCCTCGCCAAGGCGTTGATCGATCGCGCCGGGGGGATGACGCCCGTCGTCTCGAAATTGATTCTGCTGCTCGCCGAGCGCGATCGCCTGGTGTTGCTGCCGGAGGTCGCTGCGGCGTACCGCGATCGGCTCATGGATCATCAGAAAGTGATTCGCGGCGAGGTGACGACCGCGATACCGATCACAGCTGAGAAGGTGCACGCGCTGGAGCAGGGTCTCGGGCAGGCCACGGGACGGAGAGTCGTGCTCGAGCCGCGCGTCGATCCGTCGATCATCGGCGGCGTCATCACGCGCATCGGCAGCACGGTGTACGACGGCAGCGTGACGACGCAACTGCAGAAGATGAAACAGGCGCTGACCGAGTCAGCACAGTAGGCCCGACTTTCAGGTCGGGCGTGCAGCCAGCCACATATGGACATCAAAGCCGAAGAAATCTCGAAAATCATCCGCGACCAGATCGGCAGCTATGCCGTGGACGTCGACGTCGCCGAAGTCGGGACCATCGTGTCGGTCGGCGACGGCATCGCCCGTGTCCACGGCGTCGAAAACACGATGGCCGGCGAGATGCTCGAGTTCCCGCACGGCATCTTTGGCATTGCGCTCAACCTGGAAGAAGAAAGCGTCGGTGCGGTGCTGCTCGGCGACTTCACCGAGATTCGCGAGGGGGATACGGTCAAACGCACCGGCCGCATCATCTCGGTGCCTGTCGGCCAGGAGCTGATCGGTCGCGTCGTCAACGCGCTCGGCCAACCGATCGACGGCAAGGGGCCGGTCGTGTCGAAGCAGGTCATGCCCATCGAGCGCCTTGCGCCAGGCGTCGTGGATCGGCAGCCGGTGAAAGAGCCGCTGCAGACGGGCCTCAAGGCGATCGACGCGATGGTGCCGATCGGCCGCGGGCAGCGCGAGTTGATCATCGGCGATCGCCAGACGGGGAAGACCGCGGTCGCCGTCGATACGATCATCAACCAGAAGGGGCAGAACGTCATCTGCATCTACAACGCGATCGGTCAGAAGCAGTCGACGGTCGCGCAGGTGGTGCGGACGCTCGAAGAGGCCGGCGCGATGGAATATACGATCGTCGTCGCCGCGGGCGCATCGGATCCGGCGCCGCTGCTCTACATCAGCCCCTACTCCGCATGCACGATGGGCGAGTACTTCCGCGACAGCGGCGGTCACGCGCTGTGCATCTACGACGACCTTTCGAAGCACGCACAGGCGTACCGGGAGATTTCTTTGCTGCTCCGGCGCCCGCCGGGCCGCGAGGCCTACCCTGGCGACGTCTTCTACCTGCACTCGCGCCTGCTCGAGCGCGCGGCGAAGCTGCGCAAGGAGAACGGCGGCGGATCGCTGACGGCGCTGCCAATCATCGAGACGCAGGCGGGCGACCTGTCGGCCTACATTCCGACAAACGTGATCTCGATCACCGACGGGCAGATTTTTCTCGAGTCGGATCTGTTCCACCAGGGGGTGCGGCCGGCGATCAATGTCGGCAACTCGGTATCACGTGTCGGCGGGTCCGCGCAGGTCAAAGCCATGCGGCAGGTCGCGGGCACGCTGCGGCTGGACCTCGCGCAGTACCGCGAGCTCGCGGCGTTCGCGCAGTTCGGATCGGACCTCGACAAGGCGACGCTCAATCAGCTCAATCGCGGCCGCCGGCTCGTCGAGGTGTTGAAGCAGCCGCAGTATGAGCCGGTGGCAGTTGAGAAGCAGGTCATCATCATTTACGCGGCCACCAACGGCTATCTCGACCGAGTGGCGGTCGAAGCGGTGCGCGCCTACGAATCGGAGCTGAACCGCTTCCTCGATACGCGCAAGGCGCAGCTGCTCTCCTCGCTCGCCGAGAAGAAGCAGATCGACGACGCCATCAAGAAAGACCTGAATGGGGCGCTGGAGGAATTCGGGAAGGACTTCGCGGCCGCGACGAAGACTGCAGCGTAAGGCGGAATGCTGAATGGTGAAGCCTCAAGCGCTGACGGACGGTGTTCGGCATTCGACATGGAGCATTCAGCATTGACACGGAACGAACGATAGATGCCTTCTCTCCTGGATATCCGGCGCAGGATTCGTGCGGTCAAGTCGACGCAGCAGATCACGAAGGCGATGAAGATGGTCGCGGCGTCGCGGCTGCGGCGTGCACAGGAGCGGATTCAGCACGCGCGGCCGTTTGCGACCGAGATGCTGCGCGTATTGAACAGCCTCGCGTCGCGCGTCGATCCCTCGTCGCACGCGCTCCTCGACGAGCGCAAGGCGCCCCGGGCCGGGGGCAAATCGCTGCTGTTCGTGATCACCGCCGATCGCGGCCTGTGCGGCAGCTTCAATACGAACGCGATCAAGGCCGCGAGCACGTTCATCGTTGAAGACCCGGCGCGCGAGGTGGCGCTCGGACTGATCGGCCGGCGCGGCCGCGACTTCTTCGCGCGGCGTGGATTCGAGGTCCGCTACGAACAGGTGAACTTGTTTCAAGCGCTGCAGTACAGCCACGCACAGGACATCGCGCGCGCGGCGATCGAAGAGTTCACAGAAGGCCGGGTCGACAGCGTGTACCTGGTGTACAACGAGTTCAAGTCGGTCATGCAGCAGCGGATCGTGGTCGAACGGCTGCTGCCGATTCCGAGGCTCGACATCGACGCGAGCGGGCCGACGCAGGATGGCGGAGGCGGGCCGAAGCCGGAAGGCGAAGGCGGGCGGCCTGGCGTCGCGATAACCCCGCAGATTGACTATCTGTATGAGCCCACGCCGGAGGAGTTGTTCACGACGCTGATTCCTCGTCACGTCGAGGTGCAGGCGTTCCGCGCGCTGCTCGAATCGAATGCCGCGTTCTATGCCGCGCAGATGACGGCGATGGATGCCGCGACGCGCAATTCGGCAGAGATGATCGATCAGCTGACGCTATACATGAATAAGGTTCGGCAGGCGGCCATCACGCGAGAGATTATCGAGGTTGTATCCGGGGCAGAGGCTCTGTAAGCCGGTCTTCCGCCTTCCGCGTAAAGCTTCGGCGGACCGCCGTAGCCTTGGCAGAGGCGGTTGGACCCGGCGGCAGCCGGCGGATCTCGAGGTCCGCCCTATCCCTGAAGGCGGAAGCCACACATGGAAACAGCAACAGCGACAGAGAAGACCGGCAAAGCCGCGACACAGAAGATCGGCAAGGTCGTCCAGATAATCGGTCCTGTCGTGGACCTCGAGTTCGAAGGCGGGCACCTGCCGGCGATTTACAGCGCCGTTCGAATCCAGTCGAGCCCCGGTGACCCCGGCGACGTCATTGATGTCGTCGCGGAAGTCGAGCAGCATCTCGGCGAGAACCGTGTGCGCACCGTCGCGATGAAGCCGACTGACGGGATGCGCCGCGGCATGAACGCGATCGACACGGGCGGGCCCATCTCCATGCCGGTCGGATCCGCGACGCTCGGCCGCGTCATGAACGTGCTCGGCGAGCCGGTCGATTTCCCGGATCGCCCGATCAACTCGACCGAACGCTGGTCGATCCACCGCGAGGCGCCGCAGCTCGAAGATCAGTCCACGGAACTGCAGATGTTCGAGACCGGCATCAAGGTCGTCGACCTGCTGGAGCCGTACCTGCGCGGCGGCAAGATCGGCCTGTTCGGCGGCGCGGGCGTCGGCAAGACCGTCATCATCCAGGAGCTCATTCACAACGTCGCGATGAA
>Ga0209686_1000583_pt1 | contig 18609 bp, 14 predicted proteins | sample GraSoiAngelo_126_FD_185883 | JGI IMG/M metagenome (GOLD analysis project Ga0209686, IMG submission 185883) | Grasslands soil microbial communities from the Angelo Coastal Reserve, California, USA - 14_0927_09_20cm (SPAdes) (version 2) | ecosystem: Environmental > Terrestrial > Soil > Grasslands ...
AAGCGACCGCGTCGTAAGGTGGGCGGGACCAAAGACGCCATGGCCTCCAGCTTCTCCGTAGGGTCGGCTCTGAGGTAGATCTCCGTGCTTTGGAGCGTAGCATGGCCGAGCCAGAGCGAGACTTTCCGAATGTCGCCGGTCGCATGCAGAGTATGCATGGCACACGAGTGTCGAAGGCTGTGGGGCGAAACCCGTTTGTTGGCTAGCGAGGGTTGTTTTGCGCTCGCAGTTCGAACGTGCTCCTCCAGAATGTATTCGAACCCCGATCTGGTCATTGCATCGCCCCGGGCATTCAGAAACAACGCCGTGCTCTGTGGCTCCCCACGAACTCTGAGCCAACCACGAAGCGCCGACGCTGTTTCTTTCCATAGAGGTAGTATGCGCTCACGACGGCCTTTGCCCATCACATGAATGGTTGCTTGGGGGTGGAGGGCCAGGTCAGCCATCCGCAACCCGACTAACTCTGACACGCGCAGCCCGCCAGCGTAGGCCAGATGAAGCATCGCACGGTCCCGCAAGCCCTGCCGAGAACTCGGGTCAGGAGCATCCAACAAAGCCTGAAGCTCCTCACGATTGAGATATCCGATGATTACCTCGTCAGTCTTCTTCACCGGAATAGCACGAATTCGGCGGGCTTGGTCAAGACATGGCGGTAACCGGTATTCCAGAAAACGGAAAAATGTTTTGATAGCCGCCAGTCTTGAGTTTCGGGTCCTGGCGCAGTTTCCACGCTCTTTCTCGAGGTGTTCGAGGAAAGCTAAAACAAGTGTTGGGTCGAGTTGCTCGATCGAGAGCGCCGAGGGAGTGGTCTTCAGGCGCTCCGCCACAAAACATACCAGCAACTGGAAGGCGTAGGCGTACGTGTCAGAAGTCTGCACGCTCATTTCGCGCTGGCTCGGGAGGTATTCGCGCAAGAATACCGTCAGGTGAGGACCGAGCGGCGTCATTGCTTACCTCCCTGGTGCAGAGCCTCGGCGGCTTCCGCCACGTCGCACAGGAGCTTCGGCGTAGCCTGCAGATACCAGTAAGTGTCTGAAACGTGAGCATGACCAAGATACGTGCTCAGCGCGGCCATCTGCCGCGCCACAGCTTTACGATCCCCGGCACATTGCTCCAGTGACCGGACCGCAAAGGTGTGACGTAGGTCCTGAATGCGGCAACCGCCGAGCCCTGGACCAGGCCGGAGCCCAGCGGAACGTGCCAGATACAAAAACGTCTGGTTGGCTGTCGAATAAGGAATCGGCGTGCCACGCTTGGAAACAAATACAGTGGCGGTGATTGTTTTGGCTCGCTTAGGGGTTGCGAGGTACTGCTGTAATCCGTGACTTGCGGTCTCATGAAGGGGAACAAGACGGCTCTTCTGGAATTTCGTGGCCCGAATCAGCAGCCCATCTTCGGTAATATCCGAGAGTTGGAGCTTCAAAGCCTCCGAAACACGAAGCCCGGTAGCCGCTATCAGAGAGAGTAAAGCCCTGAACGTAACCGGTTGTATCGATCTCCTGGATGTGAGCTGCGCAGCGGTTCGCAGAAGACGATCGATTTCATCTTGGGTGAAAATGTGGCAGGTCCGGCGCCTCTTTGGCGCGTGGCCGAAAACATCGGCCGGAGGCACCTGATGCTGCTCGTTTTCCGCTTTGAGTGCACAGGCAAGGCGGCGGACGGTGAGCAGGCGATTATAGCGCTGGCGGATCGACGGAGCGCTCGTCGCCCATTCCAAAACTGTATCTGTGCGTATGAACTGCTCCGACCGGCTTTCGGCAAAATCTGCGAAGCTGTGGAGCATGTATGCCTGGACTTTGTACTTGAACCCCATACTCCGATACAGCTCGATATGACGATCCACAGCCTCGTTCAGCATGATGTGCCCTCCTTTGGCCAGGGTTGAGCGATTTGCTGGAGGGCAGCGATATCGACCTTGGCGTAGTGCGCAGTTGTATCCGGCGACTTGTGTCTCAGAACGGTTCCGATCTCGTCCAATGTGGCGCCTGCACGCAACATGATGGTAGCGGCGGTATGCCGGAGGAGATTCGCGCCATGGGATGGTGGATTCTCAATCCCAGCGCGTCGGAGTGCGGCACGAACGATGCCGGAAACGATCATTCCCGCTCGGAGGGGACGGAATGGCGCCTTGGCACAGAGAAACACGCGGTCGATGGCGACCTGTGGGCGTGCATGTTCTATGTAGTCCAGAACCGCGTCTCCAGCATCCTGTGGCAGAGGTAAACAGACATCTCTGCGCCCCTTGCCTCGCACCAACACCGTGGCATCCTGCCAATCGATATCCGTTGGGCGCATGCTGGCGATGTCGCCCGCGCGGAGTCCGAGCCGGAGCAGCAGCAATACAATCGCGCGGTCCCGCAATCCCTGCGGGCCGTCCTTACTACAGGAGTCTACGAGGCGGGCCACCTGGTTGGCGTCGAGGTACCGCGGCAGAGAGGAAAGCTTCCACTCCGCCACGGTCGGCAGCGCATGGTCGAGATCAGGATGACATGCGCCGTTCGTTGCAAGAAATCGCAAGTAGACGCGCAGCGCTCCGACGATCGTTTTTGCATGAGCGGGCCGACAGCCGCGTATCTGATCCAGAATGACCTTGCGCACCGAGGCTGCATTGTACTTGCCGGCATCCATGCCGAGCGCCGGCAGCATTCGTGTGATCAGGCGTTCGTGGCGCTCTACAGTCACCAGCGCCACTCCCCGATGCCGCAGAAGCCAATCGCGGAAGGCGCTGAGGGATGAAGGAGCTTCGGTCATCGAGCCCGCAATCGCTCGGATAGCCCCTTGTTGCCGCAGATACTCAGCGAAGCGCTGAACGCGTGCCGTATACTTTCGGGAAACGTGTTTCTGGCTGCGTCGTCCGGCACATTGGCAATGATGTGCTCCGAACGCCTTGATGGTCTCTTCATTAACATCCGCAAAGTTTAGGCCGCTGGCTTCCACCCATCCGCCGAAGTGAATGGCTGAGCTCAGGTAGCCGTTGATCGTAAAAGAGGTGTGGCCGACCGATGCCATCTGGGCGGCAAAGCCTTCAAGATAAGGAGCCACCGGCCCAGGATTCATGTCATGGGGTAGCGACAGAAGTTCAGAAATGTTCATGTAGTCTCTCCTGGCCGCCAGCCTTGGCGGCCATACGGGAGCCTACGTTATGCGGAGTTCCCCGTACAGCGCGCTGTCCTTTCGTCGAAGCAGGGCTTCGTTTTCGTCATCTGCAATTGAAGACACTCCGCATATCTATGGACGGCGCATATTTGCGGAAATCCACGGCCTCGACGGCCACCAAGATGCGCATCTGCGGCACAATCTGAATCACCCTTCCACTCCCCACAAGCTCCGGCTCAGCGCCACCAAGTCCACCACTTCGGGGCGGGCCAGATGAATCTTCATTTTGGCGCCCTGCTTCTCCAGTTCGATCGTGCAGGAGCAAAGACTACTCGGCGGCACGAGCTCGACAAATGTGGAAGTCTGCTGCGGCAGCCGCGCCGGTCCGCCCGCCGCCTTGAGGTGTTCCTTCAGCGTGGCATAGTTCAGCCGCAGCGCCTGAGCGGTTCGGCTCACGCCCTGCTCCTGGGCGATCTTCACCGCCAAGGTCCACAGCGCTTTCGGAATGGGGGATAAAGAGGGGCGAATCTTACGCCAGTGATCAAATCGCTGGCGCGCTTGCTCCAGGGTCGTGGGGACAGTGCGTCCTTTTCGGGCAATCATCAGTCTGCCCTCCTAGGCTAGTCCCAATACTGTTCACTTAAGGATGTGAATGCATTTTGCGATGCTGAGACACTTGCCTGGCACTTGGTGTCTCGGTCGCAACGGGTATTTGCTCATCTTGCGCTTCACGCCACGCGGATTCCATCGTTTGCGGCTGGAGACCACGCGTTCTTCGAGTATTTCGTCAAGAATCGTGTGGTGTAGGTTTTTTCTCGCCCGAGGGGGGAATAGCGTCCCAGACCGATAGCTTACGGCGAACTACGCGTACCGCATGAAGAAAAGAGAGTCGGTCCGGATCTTCCGCAACCGACAATGCCGCTTCGTGCATCAACTGACGAACGGCGAAGTGCGCCAGCAAAAAACCATAGAACTCCTGCCGTACCAGTTCCGGGGTTTTGCTGCGCAGCACGATCTGACGCCCCCGGAGATGGGTCTTCAATTCGTCAAACGTGTTTTCTATCTCCCACCTCTCGTGATAGAGCGCGGCCAGTTCTTCGGCCGGCGCCCGGAGCGGATCATGGATGGTAGTCACCAGCCGGTAGATCGGTTCGGCGTCGGGTATGCCTTGAAGCTGATAGTCAATGACACGAACTCGTACGCCTTTCGTTTTGTGCCGCGCATCCTTTTGGGAAAGATAGATGGCGCTGAGATAAGAACCATCGCTCAATCGCTCGTGTACCTCAAGTCGCAGGTGCTTGCGCACTCGCCAGAGCAAGTCGCAACCACTAGCCTGGGCTTTGGTCCACAGCGTGAAACCAAAGAAAAGTCGGTCCGCCAAACACAGCATCCCGGGCTTTAGTTGGGGAACCACCTCCTTGGCCAGAGTGATCTCGCCGGTGGCGTAGCTTCCCATCCGGCCACCCAGCAACACATGCGTGCCATTCTCCAAAAGCGCGACGAAGCGCAACTGCGGATAAGCACTCGATCCCCGGCTGGCGGAGGGACGCCCAAACTCGTTTTCGTTCTCCTCGGTGTCGGCCACATCCAAGGTGCTGCCGTCCAGGCTAATCAGTCGCCAAGTTCGATACCGCGCCCCGCGCGTCTTTTCCGAAGCGATCGGTACAACTACCTGCTCATACAGTCGCCGCAAGGGTTCCGCGCCCAGACGGGAGCGCGCTTGCGAAATGCCGCTCTTGCCGGTGGCCCGCACGGTTTCCTCGGGCTTGGTCAGCCACTGGATGCCTTCCAGCAAGCAGCGCAGCACTTCCCGATAGGAAGATTGCATGTACAGCGCCAGCGCGATCACGTAGTACACCACCAGATGCGCTGGCAGTTCTCTTTGCCGGACGCTGGCCTTACCAGTCGAAGCCAAAATCGAATCGATTTTCTCCCGAGGAATCGCTCGGCTGACCACCCCAAGGCTGATGTAATCCGTGACTCGGCTTCCGGCGGGCAAACTGGCAAGAGTGCGAGCCATGGCGCTATTCTGTCCTCCTGCCAGACAGAATACTCTATATTTTCTTAAGTGAACAGTATTGGGGCTAGTCCAGTTGAGCAGACCGACCTTAACAACCTTGCCTGCACGAAGCCAAGCAACCTTGCCGAAAGCTCACCAAATGTCCTGAAACTGAAACGGCGCCCTGCCCCTGGCGGCCGGACCCCCGGGAATTTGTCAAACGTTGGTTGGCCGCGAACCTCGCGGTTATGGAGAGAGAGTAAAGACGAAACTCTCCGCGGCAGGTCCGGGAAAAAGCTCTCAGCGGCTGAAGCCGCCTAGCTTAGCTACTCGCCGGGCATGGCCCGGTTCGGCGCGACTAAAGTCGTGCCCTGGGGGGCCCTGCCTTGACGAAAAACCCAAGTTTTCCTAGCTTAGCTAGCTAGAGGGCCGCTCTTAGCCCTCGGTGGCGGCGTCGGCTTCGGCGTCTTTCTGGAGGAAGTCGAGCGCAGCTGCTTCTTCGGCGGTGAGCTCGGCGGCTTCCGGAATTTCCTCGACCGGAGCAGGCGCGGGCATTTCCGTCAACAACTGAATGTTGCGGTAATGCTCGAGACCCGTTCCCGCAGGAATGAGGCGGCCCATGATTACGTTTTCCTTGAGGCCGCGGAGATAGTCCACCTTCCCGGCGACGGCGGCTTCGGTGAGCACGCGCGTGGTTTCCTGGAAGCTGGCGGCCGAGATGAACGAATCGGTCGAGAGCGACGCCTTGGTGATGCCCAGCAGCAGCGGGCGTCCGGTAGCCGGACGGCCACCGCGCTTGATGGCTTCGTCGTTTTCTTCGCGGAAGCGGAACTTGTCGACCTGCTCCTCGAGGAGGAAGTTGGTGTCGCCGACGTCTTCGACCTTAACCCAGCGCATCATCTGCCGCGAGATGGTCTCGATGTGCTTGTCGTTGATGTTGACGCCTTGGAGGCGGTAAACCTCCTGAATGGCGTTGACGAGATAAGCCTGGGTGAACTTTTCGCCGAGAACGGCGAGGAGGTCATGAAGGTTGAGCGGCCCGTCAATCAGGGCCTCGCCGGCCTTTACGTGGTCGCCTTCCTGAACGTTGATGTGCACGCCGCGAGGGATGGCGTATTCCTTGGTGGTTTTGCCATCCTCGCTTTCGACGTAGATTTTGCGCATGCCCTTGGCGATTTCGCCGTAACGGACCGCGCCGTCGATTTCGCTGATGACGGCGGGATCCTTGGGCTTACGAGTCTCGAAGAGTTCAACCACGCGCGGGAGACCGCCGGTGATGTCTTTGGTCTTGGTGGTTTCGCGCGGAATCTTCGCGAGCACGTCGCCGGCCTGAACATCGTCACCGTCGCGCACCATCAAGTGGGCGCGGGAAGGCATGAGGTACTTCTTGCGAACCTTGCCGGAAGAATCGCGAATCAGAATCGCGGGCTGATGCTTTTCATCGCCGGGAGGCAGAGTCACGACGTCCTGCGAGAGGCCGGTGACTTCGTCCACCTGCTCTTCGATGGTGATGCCGGTCTTCAAATCATCGAACTTCACGGTGCCGGCGGTCTCGGTCAGGATCGAGAAGGTGAACGGATCCCACTCGGCAAGAATCTGGCCATGAGTGACGTGTTCGCCGTCCTGAACGCGGAGGCGCGCGCCGTAAACGACGTGGTAGCGCTCCTTCTCGCGGCTCTTTTCATCGACGATGGCGATGAGGCCGGAACGATTCATGGCAATGAGCGTGCCGCCGCGGCCTTCGACGTGTTTGAGGTCCACGAACTTGACGACGCCGTTGTTGCGGGCTTCGAGCGTGGAACGCTCGGAAACACGCGTGGCGGTTCCACCGATGTGGAACGTGCGCATGGTGAGCTGCGTCCCGGGTTCACCGATGGACTGCGCGGCGATAACGCCGACGGCTTCGCCAAGCTCGACCATGCGGCCGGTGGCGAGGTTGCGGCCATAGCACAGCGCGCAAACACCGCGGCGCGACTCGCAAGTGAGCACGGAACGGATGCGCACGCGGTCGATGCCCGCGGCCTGGATGGCGTTGGCCAGCTCTTCGTTGATTTCCTGGTTCACGTCGACGATGACGCTGCCCTCGAAGTCTTTGATCTTATCGAGAGAAACGCGGCCCACGACGCGGTCGCGGAGCGGCTCAACTTCCACACCCGCTTCGATGATGGGCTCGACGTAAATCCCATCGGAGGTGCCGCAGTCGAATTCGTTGATGATGACGTCCTGTGCGACGTCGACAAGCCGGCGAGTCAGGTAGCCGGAGTCGGCGGTCTTCAGAGCCGTGTCGGCAAGACCTTTCCGCGCGCCGTGCGTGGAGATGAAGTATTCCAGCACGGTGAGGCCTTCTCGGAAGTTGGAAGTGATGGGCGTCTCGATGACTTCGCCGGAGGGCTTGGCCATCAAGCCGCGCATTCCGGAGAGCTGGCGGATCTGCTGTTTCGAACCGCGAGCGCCGGAGTCGGCCATGACATAGACCGGGTTGATGCTGCCTTCCTTGTCCTGGCCCTCGAGCGCCTTGAACATTTCATCGGCAACTTTTTCGGTGACGTCGCCCCAGATAGCGATGACTTTGTTGTAGCGTTCGCCGTTGGTGATCGCGCCGTCGAGGTACTGCTGCTGGACCTTGACGCCCTCTTTTTCGGCGGTGTCGACAAGCTTGTACTTGTCGCCCGGAATAAACATGTCGTCGATGCCGATGGAGATGCCCGAGCGCGTAGCGTAGGTAAAGCCGAGCGCCTTGAGGTGGTCGAGCAAGACAACGGTGTCGGTCAAGCCAAACCGCAAATAGGCGTAATAGACGAGCTGCTGAATGCCCTTCTTCTTGAGCAGACCGTTCACGAACGGGAATTTCTCCGGCAAGTGCGAATTGAAGATGACGCGGCCAACGGTGGTCTGAATGAATTGACGCTCCATTTTCACCGGCTCGGTGTGTGTCACGTCCTGATTGTCGTAGGCGGTGGTGAGGTCAATGACTTCACCGGTGTAGCGCAAGCGAATCGGGGTGAGCAGCTCCACTTCGCCAGCTTCGAGCGCAAGGATAACGTCTTCGGTGGAACCGAAGACGCGGCCTTCGCCCTTGGCGCCGGGCTTGGACTTGGTCAGGTAATAGATGCCAAGCACCATGTCCTGCGACGGCACAGCGAGCGGCAAGCCGTGCGCGGGAGAAAGAATGTTGCGCGAGCTGAGCATCAGCACGGACGCTTCGACCTGCGATTCGGGCGAAAGCGGAATGTGCACGGCCATCTGGTCACCGTCAAAGTCCGCGTTGAACGCGGTGCAGACCAGCGGGTGAATGCGGATGGCCTTGCCTTCAACGAGCGTCGGCTCGAACGCCTGAATGCCAAGGCGGTGCAGCGTCGGAGCGCGGTTGAGCAGGACGGGATGCTCGCGAATGACGTCTTCCAGGATGTCCCAAACCACGGACTCCTGCTGCTCCACCATTTCTTTGGCTTGCTTGATGGTGGTGCAGTGGCCCTGGGCTTCGAGCTTGTGATAGATGAAGGGTTTGAAGAGCTCGAGCGCCATTTTCTTCGGCAGACCGCACTGGTTGAGCTTCAGCTCGGGACCGACAACGATGACCGAGCGGCCGGAGTAGTCCACGCGCTTGCCCAGCAGGTTCTGACGGAAACGGCCCTGCTTGCCCTTGAGCGTGTCGGAAAGGGACTTGAGCGGGCGGTTGTTCGTGCCGCGCAGCACGCGGCCGCGGCGGCCGTTGTCAAAGAGGGCGTCCACGGCTTCCTGGAGCATGCGCTTTTCGTTGCGCACGATGACATCGGGAGCGTGCAATTCCATGAGCTTCTTCAGGCGATTGTTGCGGTTGATGACGCGGCGGTAGAGATCGTTGAGGTCGGAGGTGGCAAAGCGTCCGCCGTCGAGAGGCACGAGCGGGCGCAACTCCGGCGGCAGCACCGGGATGACGTCGAGAATCATCCACTCGGGCTTGTTGCCGCTCTTACGGAAGGCCTCCAAAACTTTCAGGCGCTTGGCGTACTTAATGCGCTTTTGCAGCGAAGGATCGGCCTTCATTTTTTCGCGGAGCTCGTCAGCGAGCTTGTCGACTTCCACGCGGCGGAGCAGGTCCTTAATGGCTTCCGCGCCCATCTTGGCGGTAAACTGCCCGAGATATTCCTTCTGGAGTTCGCGATACTTTTCTTCCGGCAGAACTTCGCGCTCGCGAAGAACGGCGACTTCACCGGGATCCACGACGACGAAGGCCTCGAAGTACAGGATGCGCTCGAGGTCGCGCATGGAAATGTCCAGCAAATAGCCGATGCGGCTGGGCAAGCCCTTAAAGAACCACACGTGCGAGCAGGGTGAAGCTAGCTCGATGTGGCCCAGACGCTCGCGGCGGACTTTGCTGAGCGTGACTTCCACCCCGCACTTGTCGCAAATCACGCCGCGATGCTTCATGCGCTTGTACTTGCCGCACAGACATTCCCAGTCGGTGACGGGGCCGAAAATCTTCGCGCAAAACAGGCCGTCACGCTCGGGCTTAAACGTGCGGTAATTGATGGTCTCCGGCTTGGTGACTTCGCCGTGGGACCACGAACGAATTTTTTCCGGACTTGCCAGACTGATGCGGATGGAATCGAAATCGGCAATCAGGCTGGCGCGATCATAGGGGCTGCTGCGATACAAGGTTGTTTCCTCCCTCCCCGGCTTTCGCCAGGGCCGCGTCCCGGTTCGCATCTTTCTGGATGCTCACCGAGGACGGCTGAGAACCCGACTACGAAAACTGCAGATAAAACTCGGTTGCCCATCTGGGGCGCAACCTGTTGCGCCCCTACAAAGGCAATTTTCTCTAGTCCGCGGCCTTCTCCACGGGCGGCTTCTGCCGCTTCATCAACTCGACGTCGAGACAGAGCGACTGCAACTCGCGCACCAGCACGTTGAACGACTCCGGCACGCCCGGCTCGATGCCCGGCTCACCCTTGACAATGGCCTCGTAAATCTTGGCGCGGCCATAGACGTCGTCGGACTTCGCCGTGAGCAACTCCTGCAGGATGTGCGCGGCGCCGTAAGCTTCGAGCGCCCAGACTTCCATTTCGCCGAAGCGCTGGCCGCCGAACTGCGCTTTGCCACCGAGCGGCTGCTGGGTGATGAGCGAATACGGGCCGATGGAGCGCGCGTGAATCTTGTCATCGACCAGATGCGAGAGCTTGAGCATGTAGATGTAGCCGACCGTAACCGGCTGGTCGAACTGGTCGCCGGTCATGCCGTCGAAAAGGTTGATCTTGCCGAGGTTCGGCAAGCCCGCGACTTCCAGCAAGTGGCGGATATCCGGCTCGCGCGCGCCGTCAAACACCGGCGTGGCAAAGGGGATGCCGTCCTTGAAGCCTTCGGCGTATTCGATCAACTCGTCGTCCTCGAGCTTCGAGAGCGACTTCCAGATCGCGGTTTCGCCGAAAACTTCCCGGAACCAGCGGCGCAGGGCTTCGGCCTTGACTTCCTTGCTGAACAAGCGTTTTAGGCTGTTGCCCAGTTCCTTGGAAGCCCAGCCGAGGTGCGTCTCGAGAATCTGGCCGACGTTCATACGCGAAGGAACGCCGAGGGGGTTGAGCACGATTTCCACGGGCGTACCGTCGGGGAGGTATGGCATGTCTTCCTGCGGCACGATGCGGGCGATGACGCCCTTGTTGCCATGGCGGCCAGCCATCTTGTCGCCGATGGAGAGCTTGCGCTTCATGGCGATGTAGACCTTGACCAGCTTAATGACGCCCGGGGGCAGTTCGTCGCCCTTCTTGAGCTTTTCCTTGCGCTCTTCGGTGATCTTGCGCAGCACATCGATCTGGCGCGAAGTCATCTCTTCGATTTCTTCGATCTTCTCGATGAGCAGCGGATCCTTTTCGTTGAGTTTCAGGCGCTTGAGGTTGCGCGTGGAGATTTTTTCGATGAGCTCGCGCGTCAACTCTGCGCCTTTGTTCAGCAAGCGCTTGTTGGTCTTTTCGTCGTGCAGGTCGGCTTGCAAGACTTTGCCGCCCAGGAGATCGGAAAGGCGCTTGAGGCGCTCGTCGGTGAGGATGCGGATCTCGTCCGCGAGGTTCTTCTCCAGCTTGAAGACCTGCGTGGCTTCAATGGCCTTGTGGCGCTCGTCTTTTTCTCCGCCCTTGCGGGTGAAGATCTTGACGTCCACGATGGTGCCTTCGATGCCCGGCGGGCAGTAGAGCGAAGCGTCGCGCACGTCGCCGGCTTTTTCGCCGAAGATGGCGCGGAGCAATTTTTCTTCCGGAGTGAGCGTAGTCTCGCCCTTGGGCGTGACCTTGCCGACCAGAATATCGCCCGGCTTGATGACCGCGCCGATGCGGATAACGCCGCTTTCGTCGAGGTTGCGCAGGAACGATTCGCCGATGTTGGGAATGTCGCGCGTAACTTCTTCCGGGCCAAGCTTTGTGTCGCGCGCTTCGATTTCGTACTCTTCGATGTGGATCGAAGTGTAGTAATCGTCCTTCACCAGCTTCTCGCTGACGAGGATGGCGTCTTCGAAGTTGTATCCGCGCCACGGCAGGAAGGCCACGAGGACGTTGCGTCCCAGAGCCAGTTCGCCGCGGTCCGTGCACGGGCCGTCGGCAAGCACCTGGCCTTTCTTGACGCGGTCGCCGACGCGAACCAAAGGTTTCTGGTTGATGCAGGTGTTCTGGTTCGAACGCTTGAATTTGATGAGCTGATAGATGTCCGCGCCTACTTCGCGGCTGAGAACCCCGGAGTGATCGGACTCGACGCGCACGATGATGCGCTCGGAGTCGACTTGATCGACGATGCCTTCGCGGCGGCAGAGCACGACCGCGCCGGAATCGCGCGCGGTGACGCGCTCCATGCCGGTGCCAACCAGCGGCGCTTCGCCCTTGATCAGCGGCACAGCCTGGCGCTGCATGTTCGAGCCCATCAGCGCGCGGTTGGCGTCGTCGTTCTCGAGGAACGGAATCAGGCTGGCGGCCACGGAGACGAGCTGCTTCGGGGAAACGTCGACGTAGTCCACTTCGTCGCGATGCTTCAGCACGAAGTTCCCGGCCTGGCGGCAGTTGACGAGTTCGGTAGTGATGCGCTGCTTTTCATCAAGCGCCACGTTGGCCTGCGCGATGACGTACTTGTCTTCTTCCCAAGCGGAAAGATAGAAGCAGTACGGTTCGTAGACGACTTTGCGCCGCTTCAGCTCTTCGTTGAGCTCTTCGACTTTGTCGCGCTCGACGATTTCACCGGCTTTGAATTCGCTGTCACCAGCATTGACGATCTGCACGTAGTCGATGATGCGGCCGCCCTTAACCTTGCGGTAGGGCGATTCGATGAAGCCGTAATCATTGATGCGCGCGAAACAGCTCAAGGAGCTGATGAGACCGATGTTCGGACCTTCGGGGGTTTCAATCGGGCAGATGCGGCCGTAGTGCGTCGGGTGCACGTCGCGGACTTCGAACCCCGCGCGCTCCCGCGAGAGGCCGCCCGGCCCAAGTGCCGAGAGGCGGCGCTTGTGCGTGATTTCGCTGAGCGGGTTGGTCTGGTCCATGAACTGGCTAAGCTGCGAAGAGCCGAAGAACTCGCGAATCGCGGCCATCACCGGCTTGGCGTTGACCAGGTCGTGCGGCATGGCGGTGGACATTTCCTGATACACGCTCATCTTTTCCTTGATGGCGCGCTCCATGCGGACCAGGCCGATGCGGAACTGGTTTTCGAGCAGCTCGCCGACGGCGCGGACGCGGCGGTTGCCAAGGTGGTCGATGTCGTCGACCAAGCCGATGTTCTTGCGCAGCTTGAAGAGATACTTGATGGCCGCGACGAAGTCCGGCGTATCCAGCGTGCGATTGTCCAGCGGCGTGTCCAGCCCCATCTTGATGTTGAATTTGAGGCGGCCGACCCGGCTGAAATCGTACTTGCGCGGATCAAAGAACATGCCGCGGAAAAGATTGGTGGCCGTTTCGAGCGTTGGCGGATCGCCGGGACGGAGCTTGCGGTAGATTTCGATGAGCGCTTCCTTCGAGGAGCGAATCGCGTCCTTATCGAGTGTGCGCGAGAGCACCAAGCCGATGTCGTCGCGTTCGGGGAAGAACACGTCGGCCTCGGTGATGCCGGCTTCGGCAAAGGCCTGCCAGAGGTCTGCGGTGAGCGGCTTATTGGCTTCGAGCATGATTTCGCCGGTCTGGCGGTTCACCACGTCGGCGACGCTGTAGGCGCCTTCGAGGTCCTGCAGAGAGGCGCGGACCTGCGAAATTCTGGCCTTGATGAGTTCCTTGAAGAGGGTTTCGGTAATGCGCTTGTGTGCGCCGACAATCACATCGTCGGACTTGGGATTGCGGATCTCGTGGGCCAGTTTACGATCCACGATGCCCGGCGAAACGTTCCAGAAGAGTTCGCTGTCGCGCAGCGAAATGCGCTCGACCTGATAGAAGGTGCGCAGAATTTCTTCATTGGACTTCATGCCCAGCGCGCGCAGGAAGATCGAGCCAAGGAATTTGCGCTTCCGGTCGATGCGGACGTACAGAATGTTCTTGGTGTCGTACTCGAACTCCACCCAGGAGCCGCGGTAGGGAATGATCTTTCCGAGGAAGTAGGTGCGGTTGTTGGCGCTCTCGAAGAATACACCGGGCGAACGGTGCAACTGGGAAACGATGACGCGCTCGGTGCCGTTGATGATGAAGGTGCCGTTCTCGGTCATCAGCGGAATGTCGCCATAGAAAACTTCCTGCTCCTTGATGTCGCGGATGGTCTTGGCGCCGGAGTCGGGATCCTTGTCGTAAATGGTTAGGCGAATGGTGACGCGCAGAGGCGCGGAGTAGGTCATGCCGCGCTCCTGGCATTCGTTCACGTCGTACTTCAACTGCATGGCCACCGGATCGCCGCACTTGTTGCAGAAGGTCGGCGTGTTCTTGTTGAACGTGCCGCACTTGTGGCAGATGACGTCGCCGGTCTGGTACGGATTGGTGACGACGGAAGCGCCGCAATTGCGGCAGGTGGCGCGCAAGTGATGCAGGCCCTTCAGGTTGCCGCACTTGCACTCCCAGTTGCCGATCGAGTAGTCCACGAATTCGAGTTGCGACATTTCGCGGAAGTCCTTGATCGGAAACACGGAGGTGAACACCGACTGAAGGCCGCCGTCCTCGCGCTCGCTCGGCAGCAGATCCATCTGCAGGAAGCGCTGGTAGGACTTCATCTGGACTTCAATCAGGTTGGGAATCTGGATCGAGCCCTGGATTTTCGCAAAATCCAGCCGCTGATGTTCCCTGGCGTGCTGATTGCTATTCGGCATGCGTGATCTACCTTATCCCTTTCGGGCAACGTGCGGAAATACTGGGAGCAGACACATAGCCGCCGCGCGCGAAGACTTGCCCGAGGTCTGCGCGCAAACGACTAGCGGCGTTCTCGGGTGAACGCTTGGAGTTGTTGTAATACCCAGCCTCAACGTGCGTAGCGGATGCCCTCTGGCACGGCCCCTCGCCCGAAAAGCCGCGCCGGTCCGGAAACTTGATCGAAGGCGAAACTACTACTTGATCTCCACCTTGGCCCCAGCTTCCTCGAACTTCTTTTTGATCGCCGCGGCTTCGTCCTTGTTCACGCCTTCCTTGACGGTCTTGGGCGCGCCATCCACCAGGTCCTTGGCTTCTTTCAGGCCCAGGCTGGTGACTTCGCGGACCGCCTTGATGACATTGATTTTGTTGCCGCCCACTTCGGTGAGCACGACGGTGAATTCCGTCTTCTCTTCCGCCGGTGCAGCACCGCCAGCCGCCGCTGCTCCACCGCCGCCCGCCGCGACTACGGTCGCCGCAGCCGCGGAGACGCCGAAGGCTTCTTCCATCTTCTTCACCAGTTCGGACGCCTCGAGCAACGTCAGCCCCTTGATTTCCTCCAGGATCGTATCGACTTTCGCCATGACTCTTTCCTCTCCTCTCAAATCTATAAATTGAACTTACTGGGCCGCTTCGGGAGCAGCTGCTGCGCTGCTTCCGCCGGACCCAAACTTGTTGGCCTTAATGGCTTCGTTGACGGTCACCGCGAGGTTGCGCGGCAAGGCGTTCAGCGCCACCGCAATGCGCTGCGCCGGAGCATTCAGCAGGAACATGATCTTGCTGATGAGCTCGTCCTTCGATGGCAGGTTGGCGAGCTGCCTGATGTCCGCGATGGACACCACGCGCCCTTCCACCACACCGGACTTGAACTGAAATGCCGGAACGTCTTTGGCAACCCTGGTAATCGCTTTCGCGAGCGCCACCGGATCGGCTTCGGTGTAAGCGATGGAATTCGTGCCGCTCAGGTTCCTGAGCAGGTTCTCGGCGGGCGTGCCCGCTCCGGCGCGCTCCGCCAGCGTGTTCTTGACCACCTTGTACTTGCCGCCGGCGGCCTGCACGGCCCGGCGAAGCTTGGTGTCCTCATCCACCTTGATGCCCTGGAAGGTGGTGAGAATCACGGTTGAGACCCTGGCAAGCTCCGACTTCAGCTTGTCGAGGTCTGCTTGTTTTTCGCTGCGCTTCTTCATGAATTCGCTCCGCTGCGCTCCAGCGCCGGTTAAGCGGCTGTTGCCAGCGCCTCCGCTTCGGCCAAGTCGATGGTGATGCCCGGCCCCATCGTCGAGGTCAGTGTAATTTTCTTGACGTACTTGCCCTTCGCTGCAGCGGGCTTGGCCTTCACCACGGCTTCGAGAACCGCGTGGGCGTTGGCTACCAGCTTGGGCGCGTCAAACTGAACTTTGCCGATCGCGCAATGCACGATGCCTGCTTTATCGACGCGAAATTCCACTTTGCCCGCTTTCACTTCCTTGATGGCCTTGGCTACTTCAAAGGTGACCGTGCCGGTCTTGGGATTGGGCATTAGGCCGCGCGGGCCGAGCACTTTGCCGAGTTTTCCGGCAGAACGCATCATGTCCGGCGTGGCGATTACGGCGTCGAAATCCGTCCAGCCTTCCATGATTTTCTGCACAACGTCATCGCCGCCCACGAAATCCGCGCCGGCATCCTGGGCCTCGCGGACCTTTTCGCCGCCCGCAATCACCAGCACGCGGACGGTTTTGCCGAGCCCGTTGGGCAGGCCCACGGTTCCGCGCACCACCTGGTCGGAGTGCTTGGGGTCCACGCCCAGATTGATGGCCAGCTCCACGGTTTCGTTGAACTTCGTGTGATGCAGCTTCTTCAAGAGCTCGGCGGCATCGCCGAGCTTGTACGGGCGCGCTTCCACCTTCCTGCGCGCATTCTCCACGTGCTTTCCTGACTTCTTCATTGGCTACCTCGTTCGGCCGCTGGCCCCTGGAACTTCCTAGGCTTCCACGACTTCCAGGCCCATGTTGCGCGCCGTGCCCATCACGGTGCGCACCGCGGACTCGAGATTGGTGGTGTTGAGGTCGACCAGCTTGATCTTGGCAATCTCTTCCACTTGCTTCTTGGTCACCTTGCCGACTTTGTTGCGGTTCGGCTCGGCGGAACCCTTGGCGATGTTGGCGGCACGCTTCAGGAGCACCGACGCCGGCGGCGTCTTCAAAATGAAGGTGAACGTGCGGTCGCTGTACACGGTCACGAGCACCGGGAAAATCATCCCGTCGGGCTCTTTTGCCGTCTTGGCGTTGAACTGCTTGCAGAAATCCATGATGTTCAGGCCGTGCGGGCCTAGCGCCGTGCCCACCGGAGGCGCCGGCGTGGCCTTACCCGCGGGTAACTGCAACTTAATCGTGGTCTGAACCTTCTTTGCCATGTTCCTACCCCAATCCTTACTTTCGTTATTTCCCGCTCAGTCGCCAAGCTCAACCGAGCTTTTCCACGCTGGCGAAATCCAGCTCCACCGGCGTGGAGCGGCCAAAAATGGTGACCGAAACTTTCAGGCGGCTGTGATCGTTGTCGATCTCTTCAACGCTGCCATTGAAATTCGCGAAGGGGCCGTCGACGATGCGCACCTGCTCGTTGCGCTCGAAAACCACTTTGGGCTTCGGCCGGTCCGTCGGCACGTGCACGCGGTTGATGATGGCGTCGACTTCCGCATCGCTCAGCGGCGAAGGCGACGTGGCCGAACCCACAAAGCCAGTGACGCGCGGCGTCGAGCGCACAATGTGCCAGGTATTCTCGTCGAGATCCATTTCCACCAACACGTAGCCGGGATAAGACATGCGCGGCGAAACGACTTTCTTCCCGCCACGCACCTCGACGACTTCCTCCATGGGAATCATCACGCGGCCAATTTTGTCCTGGAGATTGAAAGCCGCCACGCGGCTCTCCAGGCTCTCTTTCACTTTCTTTTCAAAGCCCGAGTAGGTATGGATGATGTACCACTGCATTCCCATCGGCTGCTCTTCCCCTTCACACACCAAACTTCTTGAAAATCGCCTGCACAGCGCGTTGAACACCCAGATCCACCAGCCAGAGAAAGACCCCAAAAAAAGCCACGGTAACCACGACGACCCAGGTCGTTGAGACTACGTCCTCACGCGTGGGCCAGGTCACCTGCTTCATTTCCAAACGAGTCTCGTGGAGGAACTCCCGCGCGTTTGCGAGCGAGCTGGTAACCTTTTCACCCACTCCCGACGCTGCTTCGGTAATGGCGTTCCCTGATTCGCCGTTCTTTACTTTTACTGCCTGCGTGGCCATCTTTCCCTCTATTCACTTCCTGCGCCAGCCATTCGCTGCCGCCTGCTACTGCTGCGTTCCGTTTTTGAGGAACGCACAACTCTGGCAGGGGAGGAGGGATTCGAACCCCCATACCCGGTTTTGGAGACCGGAGTCCTGACCGTTGGACGACTCCCCTGAATTCAAATCCGGTCTACCCTCCAAACCCTCCAGAAGAAAACTACTTCACTTCTTTGTGCGCCGTCTGCTTGCGGCACGTATTACAGAATTTCTTCGTTTCCAGACGCTCGCTGTGCTTCTTCTTGTTCTTCGTCGTGGTGTAGTTGCGGTTTTTGCATTCGCCGCACTGCAATGTAATCGTTTCGCGCATCCCCAAAAGCTCCTAAGCAATCGCCGATTTCGCCTGATCACCCAAGTTCAGGAACCGGCGCACTACGGATTCCGCAAACTGCCAAACTTGCGTTTCTTCCCAGCGGTGATTTGCGTCATCGTAACGGCACCATCCGCCGGGCCATCGTCCAAGCCGCTCTTCGGCACCCGTGAGCGCCTCCTGGATTTTGATTCCCCAGGCAGAATCGCGCTCCGCTTCCGGGCCCATTTCCTTCGGACTGCAAATCGTCAAGCGGAGCAACTGATGGCCCTTCCAAATCTGCAGGCCCTCTCCGTGCAACTCTGCGGGCGTGGTCTTTACCTTCAGTCCCCACGCCTGCCCCCAGCTCTTCAACTGCCCGCCTAACGCCTTTAAATCGTCCCGCAACAGCGAATAGTTGTGCTGCTCCTGTTTGTTCATAGCGACTGCTCCCCGGTCTCCGCGACGTTCTTATTCGATAATTTCCGTTACTGCTCCTGCTCCCACGGTGTGGCCGCCTTCGCGAATGGCGAAGCGCAAGCCCTTCTCCAAAGCCACCGGGGTGATCAAGCTGACTTCGCAGCTTACGTTGTCGCCCGGCATCACCATCTCCACGCCCTGCGGCAGCTTCACGT
>Ga0209686_1000588_pt1 | contig 18444 bp, 16 predicted proteins | sample GraSoiAngelo_126_FD_185883 | JGI IMG/M metagenome (GOLD analysis project Ga0209686, IMG submission 185883) | Grasslands soil microbial communities from the Angelo Coastal Reserve, California, USA - 14_0927_09_20cm (SPAdes) (version 2) | ecosystem: Environmental > Terrestrial > Soil > Grasslands ...
AACCAGCTTTCCGGAGCACTTGAGCTAGAACCCGCGTGCCGGAGCCCCCAACTGCTCCGATCACCACTGGCGGAACTCTAATGGGGCCGAGAGCGGGATCGCTGCGCGCGAACGCGAGGGAAAAGCGATCGAGCTTTAACCGAACTTGCTCGAGCCGAGACTGTGGTATGCGGCTGATGCTCAAAAGCAGACGCAGCTGCTCGAAAGAACTACGCCATTTTGAGCTCGGCACGTTGAAGCATCCCTGCCTCGTCATTCCAGTCAAGAAAGCTTTAATTCAGCTAGCCAGTTCTAATATTCCCGCCTAGCCCGGGAGACAAACAACTACTATAGTCTAGAACATTGTTCCGCGCATGATTGATCGCCGTGAAGGCTTCCACCATCGCTAGGCGAGCTCGCATAGGATCACTACGATGAAGCATTCGATCCACTCTGCGATTACACCCTCGCCTGCCTTCGATTGCGACTTCGTCCGGGCTGCCCAGCTACGCGTCGCGGAGATGCACGCCAGCACGGCCCATCCGGTGGAGCCGCCCAACCTGCTGGAGTTGGAACTAGCTTTAGGGGAGCGGGTACAAAAATGTGAACTGTGGGCGCAGAATTGGCGGAACCGTGTTTATCGAATCGGGCTGGCGAGCGGCCGTGCTGCCCTCGCCAAACAAGCAGTCAGAGGGACTGAGGCCATGGTTCAATACCAATACAATCAGTTGGAACTGCTATCGAAGTTGGACATTCCCGGAATGCGAGTGCCAAAGGCGCTGGCTTTCCTTCGCCCCAAGCGGGTCTACGTGATGGAGTTCGCCCCAGGAGAAACAATCGAGTCGCTGCTTTGGAATCGAAGTGGGCGGGCCGACCTGCTGCTGGCCTGCGAGCTTGCGGGAAAAATTCTCGCGCAAATGCATATTCTTCGCACGGAGAAGATCTCGCCGTTGCCGGTCGAACCATTGGCGCGCGATCTGGCTGCGGCTCCCTGGCATCTTTCATCACGCGAACAAACGATTCTGCAATTGGCGCTTGAAACCTTTGCTCGAGCCGAATTGCGCATAGGCGAGATTTACTACGATTACAAGCCAGCCAATCTGCTGTTCGACAATAATGAGTTATTTCTAGTTGACCCTCCAGATACGCTACGGCACGGCGCGCATTTGAGGGATTTTGTGGCTTTCCAAAGCTCGATGCGACGCCACTTATGGAGGCTCAGCTTGCGACGACCGTTCGATCGGCGGCGTGCGGGCATTCGCCAGGGCATGGCCGCCTTTGAGCACGGCTATCTCGCGAATGTCGGCACCCCGTATCCTGAGCCCGGGTTGTTTGCATTTGTCGTACGGGTTTTCGAACTGCAGCGAACGGCGGTGTTAATGACGATGCAGAAGGGAAAGATTAACATGGCGCGCCAAATGATGCCCACCTCTAGCACCGTGCGCGTTGGTGATTCTTTAGCAAATCGCATTACGCTGCCTTTGTTGGAAATGGAAAAACGCTGGCTCTTTCGTCAACTCGCTCATGAGCTGCCGATGTAACGAACAGCCAATTGCACGCGGCAAATCGTCAGATATTTAATGTCAGATCGTTGACACCGTGTTGCTCAGCAAAAATCGCCCGGCCCCTTCGACAGAAAGCCAAAACTTCTTGGATCCAAGTCCTCGCCCCGAATTTAGAGCAGCTAATCTCGCGCTGATTGCGTTTTGCGCTCCTGCGCGGGCCTTTTTCAAAGAGCTTCTCGGCAAAGTTATAGAGCTCGATGTCGAAGCAATTGTGCTCGCCAATCGCACCGATCACGCTCGGTTCAACCGCGGGACGATTCTTCGCAACCTTGCGATTCTCATAAAAGGGAACCTCCATTCGAATGACGCGATCACGAGCAATAAGCTCTCCTGAAATCGTTCGCACAATCCGGCGACACAAAATGAGCGCGTCAGGTTTTGTTTTACTATCTCCTATCTGAGAATTATTTTATTTATGACAATCGCGTTACACTTAGGTTCGGTGTTATGAGGCAGTTTTTCACTAGGGTTTGGGAAAACACGACGGATCGGCTATTTTCATGACAACGCCCATCCAGGGGGCGGACGTCTCGCACGCAATCGATTGCGGCTACGTTCAGGCCGCTCGCCGACGGCTCGATGAGGTCCCGATGAGCAAAGCGGTTTTGCTGGAGCCACCCACACTCTCCGAGTTAGAGGAGGCGCTAGGCGAGCGAGTGCAGAGGTGCGAACCTTGGGAAGGGAATTGGCGGAACCGGGTCTATCGACTTGAGCTCGCGAGAGGCGGTGCTGCGGTCGCGAAACAATTGATTGTGGGGACGGACGCGAAATTCCAATGTGAATACGATCAACTGGGAAGACTCGCTCGGTTGCAACTTCCTGGATTGCGCGTGCCGGAGGTGCTCGCTTTGCTCCCGGCCAAGCGCACTTACGTAATGGAACTCGCGCCGGGGAAGACAATCCCGAGGTTGGTGCGGGATCGCAAACGCTTAGAGGACCTGCTCAAGGCATGTGAACTTGCGGGAAAGATCCTGGCAGGGATTCATCTGCTGTGGACGCAAAAAATCTGCTCGATTCCCGTCGACACGCTTGCGCGCGATCTGGCTGTCACTCCGTGGCACCTCTCCTCCCGTGAAGAAAAGATTCTTCAATCAGCATTTGAACGCTTTGCTGGCGCAGAAGTGCGGATGGGGCAGGTTTATTACGATTACAAGCCAGCAAATTTTTTGTTTGAAGATGACGAGTTATTTCTGATTGATCCTCCTGGAGTGTTGCGGCAAGGCGTGCAGCTGTGGGATTTTTCGATCTTCCGCAGCTTCATGCGGCGCGAACTATGGAGGTTTACCTTGCGGCGACCGTTCGATCGGCGGCGTGCGGGTATTCGCCAGGCCATGGCCGCCTTTGAACACGGCTACCTCGCGAACGTCGGCACACTGTATCCTGAGCCAGGACTGTTTGCGTCTGTCGTGCGGTTTTTCGAACTGCAGCGAACGGCGGTGTTAATGACATTGCAAAAAGGAAAGGTAGATGCGGCACGCCAGAAAATGCCAATCGCCGGCCACGCACGGCTTGGCAATCCTCTGGCCAACCGAATCACGCTGCCTTTGCTGGAGATGGAAAGGCGGTGGCTCTTTCGGCAACTCGCCCGTGAGCTGCCCCGATGACCAGCGCAGGCAGATCTGCCTGGCCCGCTTTCACACTTGACGTTTTAGCTCTGGCGGATTTCTAGCGGATTACATAGAATCGCCGTGAAGTTGTGTCATGAGGGCGACCAGTCGTGAGAAGTTTTCGCGAGGGCTGGACAAATCGCGCACCATTAACTTTATGAAAGATTCGCTCAAGCCCGCCCCGGTGCCGCACGCGTTCGATTTCGGGTACATCCAAGATGCGCGCCAACGTATAGAAGTGACGCGCAGCAGCGAGGTCGATCCAGTGGAGGCGCCGACCGTGGGGGAATTGGGCAAAGCGTTGGGCGAACCGGTGCAAAATTTCCACCTGTTCGCAAAAAATTGGAGGAACCGGATTTATCGAATTGAACTTGTGAGCGGTCATGTCGCATTGGCGAAACAAGTGATCGTGGGTACCGACGAGATGCTGCGATACCAATATGACCAGTTGCAAGCGCTGGCGACGTTTCAAATTCCCGGATTGCGCGTGCCGCGGGGCCTGGGCATTCTTCCGCAGAAGCGGGTCTATTTAATGGAATTCGCCCAAGGTAAGCCAATCTCGCACTTGATCTGGAATCAAGCTAGCGAAGGCGACCTGCTTCCTGCATGCCAGCTTGCCGGAAAAATCATTGCGCAACTTCAAATCGCCCGCACGGAAAAAATCGCTCCGATGCCCGTGGAGTCGCTCGCGCGCGATTTCGAGACGGCCCCGTGGCACCTTTCATCTCGCGAAGAAAATGTCCTTCAAGCGGTCCTTGAAAGTGTGGCTCAGCTGCGAGTCAGCATGGGCCGGGTTTACGGTGATTACACAGCGGAGAATCTGTTGTTCAGTAATAATGAGCTCTTTCTGGTGGATCCGCCCGGTAGGTTGCGGGAGGGCGCGCATCTTTGGGACTTTGCCGTTTTCCGCAGTTCTATGCGACGCCACTTATGGAATTTTACTCTACGGCGACCGTTCGATCGAAGGCGTGCAATCATCACGCAAAGTCTGGCTGCCTTCGACCGCAGCTATCTCGGCAGCTTAACCGAACGACCTCGTGAACCTGCCCTTTTCGCACTGGCGGCGAGGCTTTTTGAATTGCAGCGCACCGCCGTTTCAATGACGTTGCGGAAAGGGAAGCTCGACTTGGCGCGCCAGCAGCTGCCCATCGCGCGGGATAAAAATCTTGGCGATTTGCTGGCCGCGCGCATGACGCCGGTCTTGCTTGAGATCGAAAAGCGATGGCTCTTCCGGCAACTCGCCCGCGAACTGGCCTAGCGCGGTTCCACCGACTTCCGCAATTCCAGAAGGACCGGTCAGATCTTTCAGTGCCGACGCGCCGATGGAGAATAAGCGCATCCGGTGCGGCAGTTGTTTCTTTGCACGGACCAGCATTGCACCCGCTACATGTAGGCACCCGCGCGCGAAGGCGAAGTCACGACCAGTTTTCTCTGCGTGCGCGAAGTAACAGCCAAGCAACGTTAACAAGAACGAAGCTTTCCCTCATCAGGGCTTCAGGTCGACGGGGTCAGCCGTTGATCGCTGTTTTCCGGAGCTTCAAGATTCGGTAAACTGCGAAACCAAGTATTCGGATGTCGTGACGGATCTCAATTCCGAAGATCCGGCTTACGAGGTTTTCCAAGTCCCGACAATTTGTTACGTGCGGGTGAAAGGCTTTTCCTTGCGGCAGCGGTTCGCCCCGAATGCGCAAGCGCAGACGCTTTTCGATTCGGTACATCCGTTTTAGCGACTTGAGGAAGGCGTGCTCTAAGGGATACCCAAGTATAAGCACACCGTTGTTACGAAGCACTCTTGCCAACTCTTTGAGGGCAGCCTCCGGCTGGGGAATGTGCTCGATCACGCTTAAACAGACCGCCAGGTCGAACGCACAATCAGTGAAGGGGAGATGAAGAAGGTCCGCATCGGTAAGCTTTACGTTATGCAAATCACGGTTATCCAGCATGCCTTGGGTGTAGTGGATGATGGGCGACAAATCGACCCCATCGACTTCCCGGCACCGTGCGGCGAGGCCCGGCAAAAGGAAACCCGCCCCCGTCCCGGCATCGAGGGCGCGATCACATTTCGCCGATGGCATCAGACTAAAGGCAACATCGACCCGCTGCCGAAAGACCCTGCGTGCTAAGAAATTGCTCTTAAAATATGCCTTCGCACAACCCACGCGATATTCCGGAGTCAGATCAGGCCGGAATACATCTTCCGGGTAATCCGTTTCAATCGGCAGCGGTGTCTCCATTTCCTTCTAATGTAACCGGCAAGATTGTTTGTCGGTCATTTTTCTTCTTATGCAAGGCCAGTTGAGAAACCGCGTTCCTTGCCGGCGACATCGGGACAGCTCTCCCGGAGGAGTCGATAGGGATTCCCGTTCGCGGATGCCACAGGAATAATCGCTGACACAATAATTTTTTCTGCACAATCAATCTCCCGGGCCAAGATGCACGAGCGCGCTTAACTCGAAGTGAGTGAATTGGCGTCTATATTTTTGCCTGAGGAATCAGGCGCGACCTGAACATGACTCACAGCCAATTCAATTTCATTTGGCATGTCAATCATGGATTTCTTGGCATCAGTGGCCTATAAGCTGATGCGCGTAGTGAATCGCGCCCGGCAAATTGGTCACATCGTCGGCGTAAATCTCAAGCCACTTGCCGCCGTAGCTCACAAAGTGATCCACGGTTCCGCGCAAAATTTGGTCGGCGGTCAGACCGTTGCAGTTGCCGCCATTCATTCGGCAATGAGGGTCTCCGTAGCAAGCTGCCAGATTTTGTCCGGCGATGGCAGGCCTTGAGTTATACAACAATGCCCAAGCACTCGTTGGGTCTGGCGGCGGGAACGGCATGACGTTTGATATTATTTCTTTTCCGATGACAAGGCGGTTCGCGCCCCACCTCGAGCGAGTGGCGTCCCGAACGTCGCGCGCTACCGAATCCGGGTCTTGTTCCAATGGCCGATCGATGCGTCCGATAGCTAGGTAAATCACCTGATTTGGCCAAGCGGCCATGGCTGCATCCATTATTTGCGTTCCAGCGTCCACCATTTTTGCGTGTGTGTAGCCCGCCGCGAGCATTCGACTGACTTCCGACGAGCCAGCAGGCGGAATTCCGTCAATTCGCGTTGAGTCCGGCATGCTCCAATCTTCACTATTGCGGTTGGCAAAGCTTGCAGTTGCCACCTTGACCAGCGGATTGCCGGAATAGCGCGCGCCCACCGCTGCTATCATTGCCTTCTTTTTGTCGAGAAAAGTCTGATTCCAGAAAAGCGGTATAGTTTTTAGGGTGTGGCCGCTGTCATAATAGCTGATCGTGTTTGCGCCAACGGCGTCCATCACCCAGTCCGGCGTATTGCCGCCGAGGGAATATCGCCCGCCCATTGTCCCAATCCGAATGAGTATTTTTTTGCCGGTTGGAGTGATCTGCGCAACGTAGGCGTCCAATGTTGACCAGTCGTAAACGCCTTCGCTCGGTTCCAAGTGCCACCATTTATCACGAATCGAAATGCCGTCAACGTCAGGGTTACTTAATCCTTTAATTTGCCGGCCGTAACCGGTCAGGCTGAACACGCCAGTCGGAAGTACCGGTGTAAGTATTGGCGTTGGTGTCGGATTAACCGTCGCGCGCGGCCTTGGGGTCGGGCGCGGCCGCTGTGTCGGTGTAGGCTGGACAGCACTGGATATGACCTGCGTGGGACTCGACAATCCAGGCGGCGCCGCCGGTGATGTCACGCTGTCAAAGTCCTCGCTGGCAAGGAGGACCGAGGGCGCTACCCAAGCCAAATCAACTGCGATGAGAGGAATTTCGGAGAATGCTCTCTCCGTCGTCGTAAGAAATGCGCAGAATAGCGCGCCAACTAAAAACGACATTCTAAACGGACGGGATCGACGGTGTTTTTTTTTGGTGATCTGATTCATTGGTGACGTTGTCTCCTAGTTCGATTTCGGGCTGCCGGAATCAAACCGGCACTCTTTGGGTCTACGTTGGGGTTACAACCAAGCGCCATTTGAGCCGACGGCCTGCAGCCGTCGGCTCATTTTTCTATTTCGCCGCTTTGTGTCCACTTTTCAGTCTTTACGGACGAGTCTTTGCTTTTTGCCGCTGGGACTCGCCGCGATGCGGGTCACATAAAGAATCAATGGCCCTCGCAACGCGGCCCCTCTTGTGACACAAGCGGCGCCGAACGTCAACAAAATTTAAATTTATTTTTTGGAACTTGCTCTTCCAGTTTCCGTAGAAATCTGCGTGGCCAATTGTGCCACGACAATCGAGCCATGAAGCAGCGCAAAGCCCAAATAATCAAAGCGCGCGTTTCAACTAATATGAAGCGTGGCATCGATGACCTAGCCGACAAACGCGGCGAAAGCGAAGCGGTTATCGTTCGCGAAGCTCTCAGCCAGTATTTGAGCAAATCAACAATTCTGCTTCAAAGCAAGCGATTGTATCGCCCTAAAAAGCCAAACTAATTCCGCTCGCGGGTTATCTTTAACGACCCGCTCCTCGATACGACTTCAAAAGTAGTTGAAGTCATTTTGCTAAGCGCCCATCAATCGCGAGAAGTTTCCGCGAGGCTGGACAAACCGCGAGCCATCACGTCTCCAAAAGATTCGATCCTCCATCCACTACCGCGCATGCCATCGACCCCTCGGTAAGGGATGTGCGACGGTCGACGCGTTGCGTAGCACCGAAGCCGATCCTGCGGAGCCGCCGACAGTGAGCGAATTGAAACAACCGTGGGGAGCGGTCCGAAAGTGCGGCGGCTTTGCAAAAAATTGAAGGAACTGGATTTATCGAATCGAACTTGCGCACGGCGATTTTGTCGTCGGGAAGCAGCTGGTCATGGGGACGCGGCGATGCTTCGATGCCAGTATAAACAACTGCGCGTTCTGGAGGCATTGGACGTTCCCGGATTGCGCGTGCTGAATATCTTGCGTTGCTCCCCGCAAAGCGACTGCTGCTGATAAAGTTTGTACCGGGAAATACCATCGAGACTCTCGGTTTGCCAGATCCCGTCATTACCACATAGAAAAGATTAACATTGCCGTCCTAGCGCGCTCCGAGGACACAATGAGGCAAACGACTGATTAGCGTATCGGTTAAAATCCTAGCTACCACAAGATTGCCAGCAGTTACGCCATGCGAAGTTGCTCGCCATCGTAAACCCATTGCGGAGTAGATGAGCTAGCGCAATAGAGACGCTCACTTTTTCCGCTTGACACGTTTGTGATAATCTGCCTAGGATGCCTTTCTTGAGCCTCGATTCTGAGATCAGATCGGATCGTCCGCTCCAAAGAATTGGGGCGCACGAGTGCTTAAATCGAAAGGCTCAAACCGTCGCTAACTCCCAATCCCTTTCGGTCATTTTTCCTGCGTTTAACGAAGAGGCAAACATCCGGTCTGTCGTTGAGGACGCCTGTCGGATCATACCGAAATTTGCTCCAATTTTTGAGATCATTGTGGTGAACGACGGCAGTAGAGATCGCACGGCTGAGATTTGCGATGACCTGGCCCTGGAGTTTTCCAACGTGCGTGTTGTTCATCATGCGAGGAACAAAGGCTACGGTGCCGCGCTCAAAACCGGCATCGAGAGGGCGCGGTATGATGTAATTTTCTTCACCGACTCCGATGGGCAGTTCGACTTGAGGGAAGTGGCTACGCTCCTAGAACAAACGGATGCCTACGACATCGTTGCTGGTTACCGAGCTCGGAGACATGACCCGCCGCACAGGTTGTTGTTTGCCTGGGGTTGGAATATCCTCGTGCGGAGCGTCCTCAGGACCAAGATCCGCGACATTGACTGCGCTTTCAAAGCATTCAAGCGCCATGTCTTCGACAGTGTCCAGATCCACTCGGCAGGCGCGATGGTTAACGCCGAAATCTTCGCCCAAGCATCCGCGTTTGGCATGACGGTCAAGGAGCTGCCGGTGAGCCATTTTCCACGGCGGCACGGCGAGCCGACCGGCGATAATGTTGCGGTTATCAGCAAAGCCTTTCGGGAGCTAACCGGAATGCGACGCAGCTTGCGCACAATCACTCCCGATCAGCTCGGGCTTTTCAGAGAAGACTGCGCTCAACATGAGAGTTCGACAAATCAATCCTTTCCAGGGATACGACCTGAGTTCCGATCTAACATCGACACCTACTCCGGTCTCCATGTTCCCGCGGCGATGCCGTTTGGATTCGTTACGCGGATGGTCGCGCTCTGGCGCGCAAGTGCGACCAATGCGAATGGCCTGACACTGCTGCCTCGGCGTATCGCATTGCTGTCGGCGGCCGTTATCGTCATGTCGACGGTTGGAGCAGTTCACGAGTCAAGGCAACACCGGGAAGAAGTCGGTGAGCGTTTCACGAATGAGTTCGCCATCGCCGATGCGGCGATGCTAGATGAGCTCTTAAAGTGAACCGCTCATTGCAGTGGAAACTGATTGGCGGCTTTATCCTTGTGTTCATCGCTGGGGGCGTCACCGGCGCTTTTGTTGCAGGCTTACACGACCGGCATCTTCTCCATCAATTTCAGCATCGACTAATAGGCCTTAGGATGAAGGAAAGGCTCCGCATGCAGCTTAAGTTGACGCCGGACCAACTCGTAAAAATATCGCCAATCATCGATAAAACGGCTGTGCAACTCAAACGAATGCGACGAGACACTGCCTGGCGCGCCCATGCAGTCATACTGGGCGCACATCAGGAAATGGCTGCGAATCTCACCGACGAGCAGCGCTTGAAATTGCAACAAATCGATGATCGCCATCGACACCAAGTTCGCGGTCGCCGGCTGGCCGACCCCCCTCCGGAGCCGTCTGCGTCGCCGTAACACGGACGTCCAGTCTGTTTTGTCGATCGAGCCACAACATTTCTTTTTTCCCGCTACCACAGGAGCAGGACATATTTCGCTTGCCGGAACGACACGAAGCGTCAGCGCGGATACTTATAAAATCGATTCGTTTTCAAATTCAGGCACTACCGGAAACTCACGTACTTCGCGAAGGTGTTTCAATGGCGCGCCTGGTAGACACGCAGCTCGGCATCACGGTCTTTCTGTCGCGGCACAGCGACGAAGAGTCTGTCAAGTTCAGGCACAAACAAGCAAGTCCGTGCCAGCGGAGCCGTCAGCAATTTTGCGAGCACGCGGTAATGATCAGCGTCCACTTGTTCCACCACGTCGAGCGTACCTTCGGCCCCGGTGGCATATATCCGCTGATGCTTCCCATCGTAGAAAATGCAGTCGGTTTCACCGCCGATGGGGAATGTAGTAACTTCACATCCGGTCTTGCTGTCGACCACGACAACACTCGCGGGATTACGGCAACCTACAAATAGCCTGCTGTGCGCCTCGTCGAAAGCCATCGTGTAATTCACCTTTGCTTTCGTCAGTTGCCATCGACCGATGACTTCTGATTTGCTGCCATCGATCACAAAAACGCTGTCTGTTTTCGGAACATTTACAAAGAGACGGCGCCCGCCGCTCTCGATTGCGAATGCTTCGGGATGACTAGGAAGTTTGATTTCGGGTAGCTTCCGCATTGTTTGTAAATCGATGGCACCGAGCACGCCGTCTTGCGCGGCGACATAGACTAACCGCGCCTGCGGGTCATAACGAAGATTGTCCGCGTCGGCAGTGAATGAGATATGCTTAATTACATCCAATGACGAGCTGTCAAGGCATTGTACTTCTCCGTTGCCGCCGTTGGCAACTACGACCTGCTTTGTGTCTGAGAGGTACAGAACTCCCTGCGGTTCGTGGAACCCAGTCACACTTTGCAGCCGACTCCCATTCTTTAGGTCAACGACTTCTAGGGTGTCGTTCGCTTTCGCGGCTATGAAGAGCCGCTGGCCAACTAAATCAATCGCGACATGGTCGAACTTCCCTTTCACGCCGGGTAGAGGGATGCTCTGCTGTAAGCTCAGCGGTGCTACGTCAGCCCCGTGACCTACGTTTATCGCGGCTGAAGCACTTATTAGCGAGAGGAATATTGCTAGTTTCATTCTTGTTCGCAGAACAGTTCTTTCGTTATGGTTCTCAAGAACCGCAATTATCTGCCAGCAGTCATTGCGCTGCATTAAGTACGATTCACATGCGGCATCGCATCGGGGTATGTTTGCCTCACAATTTGGTTCTCGAAAGTGCGGCCCTGCATGCGCTCCGAGTCGCTCGCGATCGGCAACGTCATGCAAAATTCAGTCCACTGGCGATCAGAACGCAGAAGTGTTACGTCTCCATTATGCGCGCGCGCGATCTCACGCGCGATGCTTAGGCCAAGACCATGTCCCGCTGCTACCTCTCCGCTGAGTGAATCCCCGCGATAAAAGCGGTCGAAAACCTTTTCCTTCGCTTCGCCAAAGATTCCGTCACCGTTGTTGCGAATGGTAAGTACCGCAGTTTCACGGTGAACCAAAGCGGATATAACCACAGCTCCACCGGCGCGGTTATATTTGATGGCGTTGTCGATCAAGTTCATCAACGCGCGGCTAAGTAATCTCCGATCCCCTCGCACGCGGAGTTCGGAAGGCAAATCGCATTGGAGAGTAAGGTTTAGCGGGAGGGCGAGAATCTCAGCATCTTCCCGGAGTTCGCGTACGAGTGAGGTTAGATCGACGGTTTCTTGCTCAAGTGCGAGACGGCGATTATCAGCACGGGAAAGAAATAGGAGTCCGTCGATGATCTGCGATAGCTCCAAACATTGCTTGATTATGCTGGCACAAAGCTGGCGCTGGTCCGAGTTAGCGTTTCGATCATTCAGCGCTGACTCCGCTTCCGCACGCATGAGTGCCAGCGGTGTTCTGAGTTCGTGAGAAGCGTCTGACGTAAAGCGGGTGACTTGGTCGAAGCTCCGCTGCAAGCGATCGAACATTCCATTTAGCACAGATGTTAGATGCGCGATTTCATCCTGCGATGACGGTGCTGGAAGCCGCTGGTGAAGATCCGACGCGGAAATTGTTTCTGCTTGCGCGGCGATTGCTTGAACTGGCGCCACCGCTCGCCGCGCAAGCCACCAGGCGCCAAACCCCACGGCAACGATGACTACCGGCAAAACGGCAATGTATGCTACGAGCAGCTGTGCAACAGTCTCGGTGATTTCCTTTGTTTCACCGCCAATACCCAGGACAATTCCGTCCTGATGAAACACGCCAAACCGAAGGGCACGCCCATTCCAGGCAATATTTTGCAGCTTGGGCGTCCCTGGCATGAGAAAAGGCGGTCCTTTCTCGAGTTCTTGCGAGCGATAGAACATGTGGCCCGCATCGTTGCGAATCTCGAGATAGCGCAATCGCTTTGATTGATTGAAGAACGCTTCAACGCTTTGCTGGTCTCGCCAGTTCACACGCTGTTGTTTCAGCGCGATGAAAAAATCGTGCGCTTCCGCCTTGATATCCTTGTCAAGGTTTTCGACCAGTTCCTGCTTCAAACTCCAAGCTGCACCAGCGGCGAATACCACGAGAGCAACCGAAACAACGCCGACCGCCCAAAGTGTCACTCGTGCGCGCAGCGTTGCTATCTTCATCGGTCCTCCCGCATTACATAGCCCGCGCCCCTGATCGTGTGGAGCAATTTGGGCGAACGACCGTCATCGATCTTGCGTCGCAACCGCTGAATGCAAACCTCGACAACGTTAGTGCCGGTATCGAAATGGTGCTCCCACACATGCTCGCAAAGGGCGGTCTTTGTGATGACACGCCCCGCGTGAGCCATCAAATACTCTAGCAGGGCGAACTCGCGATTCGTTAGTTCAATTTTGGCGTCGCCTCGCATCGCCTCGCGGTTGATCACGTTCAAAGAAAGGTCTGCGACTTGCATGATTGCGGCATGCTCTCCCGAAGCTCGACGTAGCAGTGCCCGCACCCGCGCGATGACTTCACTAATCGAGAACGGCTTCGGCAGGTAGTCGTCGGCGCCGAGGTTCAGACCTTCAATTCTTTCATTTACATTCCCGCGCGCGGAGAGAAGCAGCACTGGCGTGTTCACGCGCTGACGGCGCATCTCGCGCAAGACACTGAGCCCGTCGCGTCCTGGCAACATGATGTCGAGTACGACCGCATCGTATGCCTGAGTGAGAATTTGAGCGAGCGCCGCGCTACCGTCGTGTACGAGGTCCACCACCAGATTCTCCTGCGCGAGGCCGTTGCGCAGAAAGCTTCCGAGTTTCTTTTCGTCTTCGACGACCAGCACTCGCATCCCTAAGAATTTAAGTGAAAGCGCTGGGCGGCGCCAGGCTGGGAACGAAAATAACAAAAATGTAAGCGGCGCGCGACCTTCTCCGACAGCTTGATCAGCTTAGATTTCCGACATGAAAGATGCGCGCTGTTGTGTTGTTGCGCGCCCTCCTACTGCACCGTATACCGGGTGCTCAAGGAAGCGGTATGAGACTCGCTTTAGTAAGTCGGATAGAACCTGCAGTCTTTGGCTGATTGACCCGCGGATGACTCTTTCTTGTTGCACTCGTTCTGCATTAGTCTGGGCCGCACTCTCATTCGCGATTGGCGGCATCTCTAGTCGGATCATCATTCGGTTAGTTGCTTTTGGTGGATTAGCAGCCTTCTCACATTTTGTGCCAGCCGCGGATCTCACTGAAGGGGTAACGCTGGCTCAGGCGTTGGCGCTTACCCTGAAACAGAATCCCGACCTCGCGGCGTTTTCCTGGGATGTACGGAGCGCGGAAGCTCGCGTTTTGCAGGCGCGCTTGCGACCGAACCCGGAACTCGGCACGCAAAGCGAAGACATCGGTTTTAGCCTTTCGCAGACGACCCTTCAATTGAGTCAACTTATCGAGCTAGGCGGCAAGCGGAGCGCGCGCGTGCGCGAAGCGACGTTTGGACACGAGCTTGCAAGGTTGGATTATGAAACGAAGCGGCTTGATATTTTGAAGAAGACCGCACAGGCATTCGTCGAGGTTTTGAGCGCGCAGGAGCGGGTGCGACTGGCGCAGGAGAACGTGGAGCTTGCCTCCGGATTGATTCCCGATATTCGCAAACGAATCGAAGCCGGCAAAGCCTCGGCTGTTGAACAAACGCGCAGTGAGGTGGCAGTGGCTTCGGCGCGGATTGAGCTCGATCAGGCGAAGAGATCCTTGATCACTGCGCGCCAACATTTGGCGGCGCAATGGGGCAGCGCGCAGCCGAAATTCACTCGTGTCGTTGGCGACTTGGAACGGGTTAATTATTTGCCGGATTTGGAAAATCTTTCGTTAAATCTTTACCGCAACCCTGAAATCGCGCGATGGGAACCGGAAACAGCCAAGCGGCAGGCCACGCTCCGTCTGCAACAAGCGGATGCGGTGCCGAACCTGACGTTGTCAGCCGGCCCGCGTTACATTGTCGAAACCGGTGAATGGACGCCGGTGATCGGCTTTTCGTTGCCGCTGCCGTTCTGGAACCGAAACCAGGGAGCAATTCTCGAGGCAAGGCATCAGCTTGCCAAAGCCGACGACGAGAAACGCAGCGCAGTGACGCGTCTTTCCTCGGAGTTGAATGACGCGTATCAAACGGTCGCGAGAACGTCCAATGAGATTCATGTTTTAAAGGAGTCAGTGCTTCCTGGAGCTGAAAAAGCAGTTGAAGCTATTCGACAAGGCTACGAAGCCGGACGCTTTAGTTATCTCGACGTAAACGAAGGTAGACGAACACTGACGGCGGCGCGGCTGCAATATTTGCAGGCATTGAGCGACTATCATAAAAGCGTGGCTGAAATCGAAGCGCTGACCGTACGACCGTTCGACGCGAATTCTGGTTTTTCGAAATGAAAAGACAATACATTCTGCGCGCTCTCAGTGCGGCCCTTTTCGTCAGCCTGCTTTTGTTAGTGTCGTGTTCCAAATCGAAAAAAGAAGCTAACGAACACGCCGCAGAGCAGCCGGAAAAGAAACGGATCGAAGTTACCGAAGAGGCGCGCAAGAAATCCGGGATTGCTATCGAAGTTGCCGGACCGGCAGTTCTAAAACAAACGCTGAAACTGAACGGGAAAATCGGCCCCAACGAGGAACGCATGGTGCATGTTAGTCCACGGTTTCCCGGCATCGTTAAGTCGATTGCCAAGCGGTTAGGCGATGTTGTGAAAACAGGCGAGGCACTCGCTGTGATTGAAAGCAATGAAAGCTTGCAGCCGTACGAAGTGAAGTCGGAGATCGACGGAACAATTATTAAGAGGGACATCGCGCTCGGCGAGTTCGTCGATACGAACAAGACCATGTTCATCGTCGCTGATCTGAGCAACGTCTGGGTGGATTTCAGTGTTTACCGCCACGAATCAGAAAGTTTAGGTGTAGGACAGAAGGTTCTTATTCAGCCAAGTGAGAGCGCTGACAAAATCGAAAGCACGATCTCGTACATTTCGCCATTCGGACTGGAGAACACGCAAACGACGCTGGCACGCGCTGTTGTTCCAAATGACAAGGGACAATTACGTCCTGGTCTATTTGTGGAAGGCACCGTCGTTCTTGAGGAAGCGCCGATGCCGGTCGCTGTGAAAGCAAGCGCGCTTCAGACCGTGGATGAAAAACCGGTCGTCTTCATCGAAGTTGCAAAAGGCTTTGAGGCTCGCGAGGTCGAGGTTGGCGAGCGCGATGACGAGTGCATCCAGATAAAATCCGGAGTCGTGGCTGGCGAAAAGTACGCTGCGGGAAATAGTTTCCTTCTCAAATCAGAACTCGCCCGACCTGAGCCGGGAGAGGAATAGGGGCCGCCCGATGATTGAAAGATTAATCGATTTCTCGATTCGGCGGCGCTGGCTCGTACTCGTGGCGGTCCTTGCTGTCGCAGCGCTCGGTCTTTGGAACTACGGTCGCCTGCCAATCGACGCTGTGCCAGATGTCACCAACGTGCAGGTGCAAATCAACACCGCTGCGCCCGGTTTCTCGCCGCTCGAAACCGAACAGCGCATCACCTTTCCAGTCGAGACGGCGATGGCGGGACTTCCACATCTCGACTTTACCCGCTCGCTTTCCCGCTATGGATTGTCGCAAGTCACCGTTATTTTCAAAGACGGGACTGACATCTACTTCGCGCGCCAGCTCATTAGTGAACGGATCACGCAGGTCAAAGACCAGCTCCCGCCGGGAGTCACCGTGGAAATGGGACCGATCAGTACGGCGCTCGGCGAGATTTACATGTGGTCAGTCGAAGCGAAGGAGGACGCGAAGAACGAACAGGGACAGCCCTACACCAGCACGGATCTGCGCACCATTCAGGAATGGATCATCAAACCGCAACTGCGCAATGTCCCGGGCGTAATCGAAATCAATTCGATCGGTGGCTACGAAAAGCAGTACGACGTCACGCCGCGACCAGAGCGTCTCGTTAGTTATGGATTGAGTTTTCGCGATGTGATGGACGCGTTGATGCGCAACAATGCCAACGTCAGCGCCGGTTACATCGAGCGGAACGGCGAACAATATCTGATTCGAGTGCCAGGTCAGGTGCTCGGGATTGAAGATATCGAGCAGATCATTGTGGGCGGCGGCGAAGGTGTTCCGATCCGCATCCGCGATGTCGCGGATGTCGGGCTCGGGAAGGAACTACGAACCGGTGCGGCGACACTTAACGGCAAGGAAACCGTTGTCGGCGTAGCTTTGATGCTAATGGGAGAAAACTCGCGCGCGGTGGCAGACCGCGTCGATATGAAGATGAAGGAAGTAAACCGTTCACTGCCACCGGGCGTAACCGCGCGGACGCTCTACACCCGCACCAAACTCGTCGACGCGACCATCGACACGGTGAAGAAAAATCTTTTTGAAGGCGCGCTGCTCGTGATGGCGATCCTCTTCGCGTTGCTCGGCAACTGGCGTGCCGCAGTCATTACCACTTTTGTCATTCCGCTTTCAATGATGTTTGCAATCACCGGCATGGTAACCAACAAAGTGAGCGCGAACCTGATGAGTCTCGGCGCACTCGACTTTGGTCTGATTGTCGATGGCGCCGTAATCATTGTCGAAAATTGCATGCGTCGCCTAACGAATGAGCAGGCGAGGCTCGGTCGGCTTCTCGCCCACGAGGAACGCCTTCTCACGGTGCGCGAGGCCACCAAGGAAGTAATCACGCCAAGTATTTTTGGAGCGATCATCATTATGGTGGTCTATCTGCCAATCCTCACGCTCCAGGGCGTCGAGGGAAAAATGTTCGTGCCGATGGCAGCGACGGTCTTGCTCGCGCTACTGGGCGCGATGATTTTTTCCCTCACGTTTGTTCCGGCCGCGATCGCGATTTGGATCGGCAGACGACTGACGGAAAAAGAGAACGTGTTGATGCGAAGCGCGAAACGCTTCTACGTGCCGCTGCTTGATTGGGCCTTGCAAAAACGCGGCCTTGTTTTGACCGGTGCCGTCGTGGCGCTCGCGCTTAGCCTCGCTTTGTTTACACGGCTGGGCGGCGAATTCATTCCGACCCTCGATGAAGGAGACCTCGGTCTCGAAATCTATCGGGTTGTCGGAACAGGGATGGATCAGGCGGTCAAGATGCAGGAGCCATTTGAGAAGGCGTTACTCGAACTTCCCGAGGTCAAACTCACCTTTGGTCGTCTGGGAACTGCGGAAGTAGCAACCGACCCAATGTCACCGAATCAAGGCGACGAATTTGTGATTCTGAAACCGGAGAAGGAATGGCCAAATCCGAAAAAACCGAAAGCGCAGTTGATCGAGGAGGTGGACGCTCGGGTCAAACAAGTCGTCGGCACGGGTGTCGAAATCGAGCAGCCAGTTCAGTTGCGCGCTAACGAGCTGATCGCTGGAGTGAAGAGCGACATGGCAGTGAAAATTTTTGGCGATGACGTCGATGTGCTTAAAGAAACAGCGGAAAACATTAGAGCTGTCCTCGCCAAAATTCGGGGCGCGACCGCGCCGAAGGTACAGCAAGTGGATGGCCTGCCGTTGCTCAGCATCCAACTGAAGCGCGAAGCGCTCGCGCGCTACGGACTAAGCGTGGGCGAAGTGCAGGACGTCGTGGAGATGGCGATTGGCGGCAAGAGCGCAGGCGAAGTTTTTGAAGGTGATCGCCGGTTTCCTCTCGTCGTGCGTTTGCCAGAGGACTTGCGCACTGATCTTGATGCGCTCAGGCGCATTCCGCTGGCTCTACCAAAGAGCGATCGCGCCAATCAAACACTCAAACTTGCTTCTCCTCCGCCAGCGTTCATCACCCTTGGCGGCGTTGCGGATTTGCAAATGAAGCAAGTGCCTAACGAGATCGGGCGTGAAAATGGCAAGCGCGTCGTAACGGTCACGAGCAACGTGCGCGGTCGCGATCTCAGCTCGTTTGTTGCGGACGCGCAGCGTGCCGTGCGCGACAAAGTGCAAATCCTACCTGGTTACTGGCTCGGCTGG
>Ga0209686_1000590_pt1 | contig 18435 bp, 17 predicted proteins | sample GraSoiAngelo_126_FD_185883 | JGI IMG/M metagenome (GOLD analysis project Ga0209686, IMG submission 185883) | Grasslands soil microbial communities from the Angelo Coastal Reserve, California, USA - 14_0927_09_20cm (SPAdes) (version 2) | ecosystem: Environmental > Terrestrial > Soil > Grasslands ...
CGATCGTCAGCCTCGCCTCGATGGCGGGCAAGATCGGCAGCAAGACGAACCTGCCCTACAACGCCAGCAAGGCCGCCGTGATCAGCATCACGAAGAGCCTGGCCCTCGCCCATGCCGCCGACGGCGAGCAATCTCTCGATGCGATACGGACCGACCGACGAGCCTGGCGCGAGGCGCGGCACGGGAGGCGCGACGAGTTCGGCGACGAGCGCGCCAAGCGGCGCGTCGATCATTCCGACCGGCGGCTCCGCCAGCAAGGACTCGACCTCGCGCCGCAGCGTGGAATCGTGCGCGCACGCGCGCGCGAGAAACGCGTCGCGCTCGGCTGGCGTCCGCTCGCGAGCCTCGTGAAACAGCATTTCGATCTCGCGCAGGCGCTCAGGCGTCACGTCCAGCCTCGCGGGTCAATTCCTGCTGCAGCCACGCCCGGGCGAACTCCCAGTCGCGCAGCACGGTTTTCGACGAGACCTGGAGCGCCACGGCGGTCTCGTCGACGGTCAACCCGCCGAAGAATCGCAGCTCGACGACGCGGCTCTTGCGATCGTCCAGAGCGGCGAGCGCCTGCAGCGCATCGTCCAGCCGAATCACGTCCGCATCGGGCGCAACGCCGCCGAGCGCCGCTTCGTCGAACGTCACGCGAACCGCGCCACCGCCCCGCTTATCCGCACCTCGCGATCGAGCGAGGTCGACGAGCACGCGGCGCATCAACCGCGCCGACATCGCCAGAAAATGCGTCCGGTTCTGCCAGTCGACGTGTTGCACGTCGACCAGGCGCAAATAGGCTTCGTTGACCAATTCGGTCGCTTGCACGCTGCTGTTCGCATGCTCGCCGTACAAGCACCGGCGGGCGATGCGCCGCAATTCGTCGTGGACGAGCGGCATCAACGCATCCAGGGCCGTCTCGTCTCCCTGGCGCCAGGCTCTGAGGAGCACGGTCACCTCGTGGGTCGGGCCCAAAACGGCTGCATTTTAACCGGGTTTCACGTCGTGTCCGTTTCGGCTGTCCCTTTCCGCCTCTCGGGGCGGTAGGCGATATGTCGAAGCGGATAACGGGCCTGACCGCAATGGGGTCGGAGCGACCCCAGGCCCCATCACCACTGAACGGAGAAACACTATGACGCAGCTACGTACTTCGGTCACCCTCGTAGCCCTATTGGCGTGCAGCTCGATTGCTGCAAGGGCTGACGTCGTTCTCGACTGGAACGCAATCGCGGTGTCTACATTGGTCAGTCAAGGGCAGAGTCCGTTCGCTCAGGCACGCTTCCTGGCGATCACGCAGCTCGCCGTGTTCGAAGCCGTCAACGCGATCACCGGCGACTACAAGCCGTACCTCGGAAGTGTCGCCGCGCCAGCGGGCGCATCGGCCGACGCCGCGGCAGTTGCCGCTGCGTACCACGTGCTTAAGAACTACTTCCCGCTGGCGCCGAATCTCGATGCCGCCTATACAGCGTCGTTGGCCGTGATCCCCAACGGCTCAGCCAAGAGCGGCGGCATTGCGACGGGTCAGGCCGCGGCTGCCCAAATGATCGCGCTACGCCTCAACGACGGCTCGTCACCGCCGCAGTTCTACTCGCCCGCGCCGATCGACCCCGGCGTGTGGCAGCTCACGCCAAGTTGCCCTGCCGCCGGTGGAATCGCTTTTCAGTGGCAAAACATGACGCCGTTCGGTGTTCCGAGCGTTGCCGGCAGCCAGGAGTGGATCGCGCAGTTTGCCCCGGGTCCGCCCCCGGCGCTCACCAGCGAGAGATACGCACGGGACTACAACGAGGTGAAGAGGGTCGGCAACGTCAGTAGCGATCCTACCGAGCGGCCGCAGGATCGAGCCGATGTGGCGCGGTTCTACGCCGTGTCCTCTCCGAGCTTTGTGTTCAACCTGGCCGCGAGGCAGGTCGCCGCCGCGGAGGGCAGCTCGCTTTCGGAGAACGCGCGGGCCTTCGCCCTGCTCAACATGGCCAGCAACGACAGCCTCGTCGCGTCGTTCTGGACGAAGTATCACTACAAGCTGTGGCGGCCCGAGACGGCTATTCGCGAGGGCAACCTCGATGGCAACGCAACAACCGACGCCGACTTCACCTTTATGCCGTACATTCTCACGCCGTGTTTCCCGAGCTATCCGTCGAATCACGCCAGCGGAAGCAACAGCGCCGCCGAGATCCTGAGGCGTGTCTACGGTGCTGGCGGCCATGCCATCACCATGGCGAACCCCGCCGTGCCAGGGTTGACCTTCCACTACACCAGGTTCAACCAGATCACGGGCGATATCAACGACGCGCGCGTCTACGGAGGCATCCATTTTCGCTTCGATCAGGATGCCGGCGCCGATCTCGGGCGCGACGTCGCGACGTATGTTTACAAGCACAACCTCCGCCGCGCGAAGCATTCCGACAACGACGACGAAGGCGACAACGATGACGAGCACGACAGCCGCTCGCACCATCGCGATTAAGGATGCGGCCGCCCAACGAGTGTAGGCCGGGTCCATAGGGACCGTGCGCGGCGAATCTGCTAGCATGGATTCGAGCGCACGGGACGCTCCCAGTCCGCGGAAAGGGCCAAGCCCTCCCGTTTCGTCGACACCGAGAGGCAAGCACTTCCTCGCCTGATGCTGCGGACCACAGGCCGGCAGCCCGCTCTTGCGGGCGAGGAGGTCGCTCTGCCGACGCGTCCGCTGCCGAACGATCCGTCCCTCGAGCATCTCCGAAAAGAAGCCAAGCGTCTACGTAGCGCTGTCCGCGCCGGCGACGCTGCGGCCATCGCGCAGGCACGCGAGTTTCATCCGCGCCAGGCCAAAGCGATAACGCACTTTTCCCTGACCGACGCGCAGTTGGCGATCGCGCGCCGGTACGGGTTCGCCAGCTGGCCGAAGCTCAAGGCCCATCTCACCGCGATCGAACCCTCCACGTGGCACACGCCGCCGCCTCAGTCCGGTGCGGCGCCGCTCGATGAGGTGTTCGTTCGGCTCGCGTGCCTCGTGTACGGAGCATGGCACCGATCGAATATCGCGAAAGCGGAGCGGCTGATCCGGGAGAATCCCGGCGTTGCGAGCGCCACGATCTACACGGCCGCGGCCGCCGGCGACGTCGAAGCCGTCGGCGTCGCGATCGATCGCGAATCCGCTCTGGTCAACACGAAAGGCGGCCCGTTCAACTGGCAACCGTTGCTCTACGCGTGCTACTCGCGGCTCGACGATGCGCCTCCGAAACGCTCTTCGCTCGAAACCTCGCGCCTGCTCCTCGAACGTGGCGCCGATCCAAACGCAGGCTTCATGTGGAACGGCACGTATCCCTTCACCGCCCTCACCGGCGCCTTCGGAAGAGGCGAGGACAACATGAACGAGCTGCCGCACCCGCGATGCGACGCGCTGGCGCGGCTGCTCCTCGACGCCGGCGCCGATCCGAACGATACGCAGACGCTGTACAACCGCCACTTCGAGCCGAACGACGACCATCTGAGGCTCCTGTTTTCGTACGGTATGGGGCATGATCGCGGCGGCCCGTGGATCCGCCTGGCCGATCCGACTTTCAGCCTGTCGAAAATGCTCGCCGAGCAATTGTGCTGGGCCGCGCAACACGGCTTTGCCGATCGAGTCAGGCTGCTCGTCGAGCACGGCGTCGACGTCAACGCGCCCAGCCCGCGGGACCGCCGCACCGCGTACGAGCACGCCGTCCTGAACGGCCATCCTGGGATTGCCGAGTACCTCGCGCAGCGTGGCGCCTCGCGAATCGAGCTCGGTCGCGACGATCGGTTCGCCCTCGCGTGTATCGCGGGACGTCGCGACGAGATGCGGACCATGCTCGCAGACGATTCGATGCTCCTCGATCGCCTGGGATACGAAGGTCGCGTCGCGCTGCTGCATCGCGCCGTCGAGGCGAGGCGCCCGGAGGGCGTGAAGCTGCTCGTCGAGCTCGGCGCCGACGTCAACGGCATGATTGCGAACACCGGTCTCGACCGCGGCGCGCTCCACAACGCCGCCGGCGGCGGCGATCTCGACATGGTGAAGGTCTTGATCGCGCTCGGCGCCGATCCCGCGCTGCGCGATTACGCGTTTCACTCCACGCCGATCGGATGGGCGCGGTACGGCCAGCACGAGGCCGTCGTCGAGTATCTGGCGCGGTTCGCGACGATCTTCGACGCGGTCAGGTGCGACGCCGTCGCGCGCGTGGCGGAGTTGCTGCGGCAGGATCCGTCGCTGGGGAACGCGGTGGATGCAGATGGCGACCCGCTCGTGTTCTATCTGCATCCCGAGATGTCACGCTTCGACGAAATCATCGGTTTACTGACTGCGCACGGGACGCACTTGGACGCGCCGAACCGGCAGGGAAAGACACTTCTCGGCCTGGCGACTGCCCGGGGCTGGATGGACTTCGCGGATGTCCTGCGCACATACGGCGCCGGCACGCCGCGCAACAACTAGAGCGGCGTGGACCGGAACGCAGGTGGACTCAGGCCTTGGCGGACGGGTGCGCCCTGTCGCGCAGCCGGACTCTGGCACGAACTGTTTGCGCCCTCTCGCGGCGATGAATTCGCGCGCGCTACGATCCATTCCTCGGAGGCATAACCCCGAAGGATCGGCGATGGCGACGTTCGTTAACGTCATCGAGGCCGGCTCGTTCTCGGGTGGCGCACGCCGTATGAGGCGGGAACAGCCCGCGGCCTCGAAGTCGATCGCGCAACTCGAGTCCAAGCTGGGAGTTCGGTTGTTCGTGCGCACGACACGCGGTTTGAGCGCGCACTGGCCGAACGCGGTTCTTGAGCTCAAAAGCCAAGCGTCTCGTCGGCCGAGGGGCCGTAGGTGGCCGGTACCGGTTCGTTATTCAACCGCAGATAGACGCCGAGCTGTGCCCGGTGGTGAACGAGATGGTTGATGAACATCTCGCGATAGGCGAGGAACCGCGTCCCATTGAAAATCGCCTTCCCCTGAACCGACAGCTGCCACGGCTCGGTCCAGGCGTGTTCGGGCACATCTGGGAGCGCACGCCGGACCTGCGCGGTGCCTTCATCGAACGCGCGAACGAGTTGGGCCGCCGACTCAAACGGCAGCGGGGCGTAGCGACGTTGAGCGAAGTCCAGGCCGGGCTCCGTCAGGATCGTCAGCCCGAAGCCACCGAGTTGGGCGATGTGAGGGGCGAGCCTGCCGAGCGGCATGGACTTGGGGTGCGGCACGAAATCGCCTCTCCCGGCCGGCACGCGTTCGAGCATCGTCCGTGTCTTCTTCACTTCTTCGTCGAATTCCGACAGGAGCAGGTCGTTGATGCGCATACGTCCTCTCTAGATGTCCTTCGACATCATCTCGCGTCTCTTGCCAGACCTTTGTCTCCCCACTCGATGCGGTCGCTGACGGGCCAGACGGGTGTGCGGCGCGTGTGACGGTAGGGGCGAGACTCCTTTGCAATCGGCGGAATGTCACGGCCTTCCGGGTTCGGATGTACCAGTCCTTCGGACTTCTGCCCGTCGACATCCAAGCTGTATGGCGCTACCGTCTCTCCTACGACGTACCGCTCGATCGAGGGAATTCCTCGCGTCGAGCCAAACGAATCTCCAGCATTCCAATTTGCGGGCTAACGTTGCGGCTCACCGGCGACCGCTCGCAGTCGTGTGGTCGTCCGGTGCAGCCGCAGGTTAGGCTGTCGTCGGCCGGCGAATGCCGTAGATTTGAACGTTCGTGCCGTCCATGACGTCGTTGCGTTCGAAACACTCGCCGATTTTTTCGGCCACGCGAATCGACGCGATATTATCGGGCTGTATGATACTGATGATGTGATCCGTCCTGACGTTCTCCCATGCCCAATTGAGTGCGGCCAAAGCCGCTTCGGTGGCAAAACCGTTGCCCCATCGAGTGCGCCCAATGATCCATCCGAGTTCGATGCCCGGCCAGCCCTCAGGGTTCCAAAGGCCGACCCGTCCGATCACCTGAGCGTTTGCCTTCTCCACGACCGCCCACTGACCGTAGCCACGGAGATGCCAGTGCCCGATCATCATGGCGATGACTCGCCAGGCATGGGTAATCCCTCCCGGAGGCGCGCCATGGAGGATATACTTGATGACCTCCGGATCCTTATGGATTTCCAGCAACGGCTCCGCATCCGATGCCTGAAGCGGCCGGAGCGAGAGTCGTGGTGTGTCAACGATCACCATATCGGAATGCGTTCGCGACGCCGCTGACCCTACGTTCAACGTCCCGCCAGCACGTCGGATATGGCAGCCTAACGTCGTGCGTTTCAGCCGCGGCGGCTCATGATCGCACTGGCCGCGGACGGCTGCAAACGCCTGTTAGGGTGGGCACCTCGAGCTTCGGGGCCCCACGTATCACACTCCCATCACAACAATGCATCACCTTACTTATTGTGAGGTCTGCGCAGTGCGCGCATGGAGCCGTTAAGCGAGCGCTAGGATGATGGACCTCGGGTTCCGTGCGCGCACGCCGGCGATTCATGAGCGCGGGCGCACTGACGCGCTTCAGCGCGCCGCCGCTTCGCGCTGCCGGTCGCGAACGTACGCGCCGACCTCAGCGACCGTTCCCGGCCAGATGCCGTTCGCCGGATCCTTCAGATACGCACAAAGCTGCTCGAGCGCACGCAGATCCGTCGTCTGATACGCCTTCCGCCCGATCTCGTGGCCGGCGAAGATCACCCAGCGTCCGTCGGCAGCTGCCGCATCGACTATCGTCTTCATCTGAAGGAAATCCATGTCGTCGAACGCGGTTCCCATGGCCTGCGCAAGGTCGGCCAGCGCCGGATCGTTCGGCGACTCGTCCATGTAGCCGCGGCCCGCGAGGAACCGCTCGGCGATCAGCGGAACGTAGCTCTTCACGTTCCGGTCGCGTCCGACGAACTTCTGACCGCACGGATAGGCGAAGGTGGTCGGCTTCACGCCGAGCAGCTTCTCGATCCGGCCATTCGCTTCATCGAGCTGCTGCGCCATGGACTCCAGCGTGTACGTCTCCAGCGCGTTGCCGGACGAGAACGCATAGTTCCCCGAGCAGGGATGTGTCAACGAGTGGTTGGCAATCTCGTGCCCATCGAGGACGGCCTGCTTCCATCCATCCAGCCGCTTTTCGACGCCTCCAGGCGTCACGAAGAACGTGACCTTGACGCCCATCTTTTTCAGCAGTGCGAGCCCCTCGTCCACCTGACTCGTACGCGCATCGTCGAAGCTCAGACTGACAGCGGCGCGCTTCCCGGTGGGCCAATGAAAGGCAACGGGTGTCTGGCCGGGCCGCTCTGCCAGCGCCTCGTGGCCAGCAAAGCCCAGCGCGCAACAGATTCCAAGCAGGAAGAATCGCCGCCGTCCCACCGTATGCATTTGTCTTCCCTCGTGGTCGCGCATTATTGATCATCAGGCCGCAGGCGGAGAGGGCAACGCGTCATGACCAGTGAAACGGCATTTGAAATGGCAGCGTCGAGCGTCCGCTTCGGCGCCGGCGTGACACGCGAAGTCGGAGCGGATCTCAAGGAGCTTGGCGCCCGGCGCGTGCTTCTCGTCACGGATCCGATCGTGCGCGACTTGCCGCCCGTTCGGATCGCGATGGAGTCGCTGCACGAGAACGGGATTGCCGCGGTTGTGTACGACCGGGTCCGCGTGGAGCCCACCGACGCCTCGTTCCTCGACGCGATTGGCTTCGCGCGTGAGCGCGCGTTCGACGCCTTCGTCGCGGTCGGCGGCGGATCCACGATCGACACGGCGAAGGCGGTGAACCTCTACACGAGCTGCCCTGCCGACTTCCTCGATTACGTCAATCCGCCGATCGGCAAGGGCCGGCCCGTGCCCGGCCCGCTGAAGCCGCTGATGGCGATTCCGACGACCGCCGGCACCGGCAGTGAAACAACCGGAGTGGCGATCTTCGATCTCGAGAGCCTCCACGCGAAGACCGGCATCGCACACCGCCGTCTGAAGCCGACACTCGGCTACCTCGATCCGGAGAACACGCGCACGATGCCGTCTGCCGTCGCGGCGTCAACGGGCCTCGACATCCTGAGCCATGCCATCGAGTCCTACACGGCCATGCCGTTCACGGACCGGCCGCGGCCGGAACGCCCGAACCTCCGGCCGGCGTATCAGGGCTCGAACCCGATCAGCGACGTCTGGTCCTTGCAGGCTTTACGGATGGTGGCGCAGTTTCTTGTTCGCGCCGTCGAGGATCCCGGCGATGACGAAGCGCGCGCGAACATGCTGCTGGCCGCGACATACGCGGGCATCGGCTTCGGCAACGCCGGCGTGCACCTCCCGCACGGTATGTCGTATCCGGTGTCCGGACACGTCAGGGATTACCGCGCACCCGGCTACGCGGTCGATCATCCACTCGTGCCGCACGGAGTATCGGTAATTCTCAATGCGCCGGCGGTCTTCCGTTTCACCGCGTCGGCGAATCCGGCGCGGCATCTGCAGACGGCCGAAGCGCTTGGCGTCGATGTGTCACGCGCGCGCGCGAAGGACGCCGGAAAGATCCTTGCGGACAGGATCACGTGGTTCATGAAGCGCCTGAAGGTTCCCGACGGACTACGGGCGGTCGGCTATTCGAGGTCGGACATCCCCACGCTTGTGCAGGGCACGCTTCCGCAGCATCGGGTGACCAAACTGGCGCCGCGGTCGGCCGGCCCGGAGGAGCTCAGCACGCTGTTCGACGATGCGATGGTTGCGTACTGACCGTTCTGCAGTCGCGCTGAATCAGCCCTCCTCGTAATCGATGGTGTTCGCCTCGGCGTGCATTCCAAGGCCATGACCGGGATGCTCGACGAGGCTGATGTGGAATAACTTTACCTTACAAAGTTACTTACGTCAATCCGTTCCGCCGCGATTGCTTCCTGCTGCGCACGTCGGCTCGCTACAAAGCCCGACGACGGAACGCGCGTACCGCGGCGGGTCTTACGGTGCTGACGCGACAAGCCGCTTGACAACCCGAACTCATGGTCATAAACTTTGCGATGTAAAGTTACCGCCGACGTAAATCACAGGGGCCCGCCATGAAGACTCTCCGCGCGACACACCTGGGCATGTGCTTCGGCGTGCGCGACGCGATCGCGCTGGCGCTCGCCGAGGCCGATGCCGCGCCGCTCACCATCCTCGGCGACCTGGTGCACAACCCCACGGTCGTCGGCGAGATGCGCGCCAGGGGGATCGCGACGGCGAACGACGTGTCGCAGGTCAAGACCCACACCTTAATGGTGACGGCGCATGGCACGTCGCAGCGCGCGCTGGCCGAAACCCGCGCGCGCGGCCTCAACGTTGTCGAGGCCACCTGCCCGCTCGTCCATGTCGCACACCGCGCGGTCGCCGCTCTCGTTCGCGACGGCTACCACGTGGTGATCGTCGGGCAGCGCGATCACGTGGAAGTGCGCGGGCTCACCGGCGACCTGGACCACTTCGATGTCGTGCTGCACGAGGACGACGTGACGCGGCTGTCCGAGCATCCGCGCATCGGCGTCGCCGCGCAGACGACGCAGTCGATCGCGCGCGTGCGGCACCTCGTCGCGCTCATACGTCGCCGGTTTCCTCAATCTGACGTCCGGTTCATCGACACCGTGTGCAAGCCCACCAAGGAACGCCAGGACGCCGCCGTCGAAATGGCGCGCGAGTGCGACGTCGTCGTCGTGATCGGCGGCGCGGCCAGCAACAACACGCGAGAACTGGTGAAGACGTGCAGCAGCTACTGCGCGCGCGTCCACCACGTCCAGACGGACGCCGACCTGCGGCCGGACTGGTTCCTCGACACGGACGTCGTCGGAATCACCGCGGGGACATCGACGCCAGACGACGTGATCGAGCGCGTCGAGCAGCGGATCCGGCAATTGGCTGAAGGGGAGCGGCGCGGCGCGACCGGCATCGCCGAGTACATTCGATGAATCGCCCGCTGACGGAGCGGGTCCGCTGGGCGGTCGTCGTCGCCTTCGCCGCCGCGATGGCGTGGGTCGAGTCGGCGTGCGTGTATTACCTTCGCCTGCTGGTCGATCGCGTGCAGCCCTACCAGCCGGATCCATTGCCGATTGTCGGCGCGCTCGGGAACGTCGAACTGCTGCGCGAGGCAGCGACGCTGATGATGCTGCTCACGACCGGCATGCTGGCGGGGCGCACCTGGCAGCGGCGCATTGGCTACATGGCGATTGCCTTCGGCGTGTGGGACATCCTGTACTACGTCTTCCTGTGGATCATGTCGGACTGGCCGGCATCCCTCCTGGATTGGGACATCCTCTTTTTGCTGCCCCTGCCGTGGTGGGGTCCGGTGCTCGCGCCGGTGAGCATCGCGCTGCTGATGATCGCCTGGGGAACGCTGGCGACCCAATGGCCGGATCGTGCGGCGGCCGCGGAGCTGACGCCCGCGTTGTGGGTCTCGAGCTCGATCGGGATCGCCCTGGCGCTCGGAGTCTTCATGGCGGATGCGCTGATCGCGCTGCCTGATGGACGGGACGCGGTCACGCGCGTGCTGCCGACGTCGTTCAATTGGCCGCTACTCGCCGTGGCGTTGCTGTTGATGGCCGCGCCTGTGGCCAATCTCGGATGGCGGAGGCTGGGGCAAGGCTGAACGCCTCGCCCCGCCGTCCCTACTTCTTGCCGCCACAAGGTTCGCGAGCTGCTCCACCGGCGTCGCGCCGGGGATCGTGACGCGGTTGCCGCCCGGGGAGTACGCGACGGCTGCCTGCAGCTCCGTCATCAGCTGCGCCTGGAGCTGGACACCGGGCAGCAGCGCCGCGAGCTGCGCCTGAAGGATTCTGAGTTTGGCGGTAACCGCAGTAGCGGATGAACGCGCGCGCGATGCCGATCCGCTGTCGCTGGTCGCCGGAAATGCTGGGTGGTGCCGACCGTCCGGTTGACGAACTTCCGCCAACCACCGTCCGCAGCGTGTGCCGCACTGGCTCCTGCTGCGTCGTCGTCCATTCAAACAGTGCCGCCAGCGACCTCAACGACTTTCAGAAGCGGTTCACGGCTTTCTGGACAATCGGCGCGAGGTGCTCTTGAGGGTCCGACACGCTCCATGCGGGTTTACCGCTTTTTGAACAAGCGGGTAGGACAGTGCCGACGTTCGCTACCTCGGTGCCCTAACCTTGCCACCCTGGCTTCTCCTCATCCGTAGAACTCACTGAGGAGCAACCATTTGAATGTTGTGGCCCGATGCCTGTCACGTCGGAGGTCGCCAGTTCGCTTCTTGATTGACGAGGGCGAGCGACAAGGACATCATCCCCGCTTCTGCATCGGAGGCAACATATGGACAAAGAACTGCGCTGCGTGGACGTGATGCCGGAGTCGGGTTGTCGCGAGGTGATTCGAGGAAAGGACGAGAACGAAGTCATGAGCAAGGCCGCGGAACACGCCCGAACGGCTCACGACATTCGTCACATGACACCGGAGATCGAAAACAAAGTCCGGGAAGCGATTCACGACGAGCGCTGAACGGCGCTGCGACTGGCTGCCGTCACGACTGGCTGTAGCGGCGCTAGGAGTGTCTTCCGAGGCCGCGATCCGGTGCGCATCTTCGCGATGCGGACCCTCAGTCCGTAGGAGTGCACGATGGGCCGGCTGCACTTCGCTGTGTCAGCCGGCCTCTTTTTTGCGGGGAACGGTTGCGTCTCGGACAGCCAGCAGCCCGCGGTAGAACTCAGGGACGGCTGCTGCGCAAGATCGCGTTACTCAGGACGAATTTGATGTAGATGGGTGGGGCGCCGGTCAATTCGATCCGATCTGAAGTTCCAGCGCAGATACCGATGTGGTGACGATAGAGTCGCATCACACGGGCGACGGGCTGAAGATAGGCGCGATTGTTACCCTTCGGCGTCGGAATGATCACCGCGTTGTTCTGCCAGCGTGTTCCGCAAAAGTCCGCGGCCGTAGCAATTTTCAGCACGTCGCCATGCCGCTGATGGTTGTTGAGGATACGCTTGTAGGACACACCTGCCGCCCACGACGCGAGCACGTCGCCGCGATCGCGCCCGGGAACAACAAAATGGCATTCCGTCATCGCGAGCGGAATATCTCGCGCGCCCAGATTGTCGCGAATGGTGCGAATCTTGGCGTCGGTCAGCTGCCACGCCGTCATCATCTGATCCCAGGTGGCATCCGGGTCGCGCCGATACAACTCGCCCCTTAGCACTGGCCCATCATGGCCTTGGTCGTCCTGGCCCAGCCGGCGTAGAAGCCCAGATGGGTCAAAGCCTCGGTGATCTGAGCGCGGGTCAGACCGCTCTCGACCCCGCGGCGGATGTAGAAATTGATCTGGTCGTCATCGCCCATCGCGGCCAGCGCGGCGATGGTGACCAGGCTGCGATCCCGCAGACTGAGATCGCACCGCCGCCACAAATCACCGAACACGACGTCGTTGGTGAGCTGCACGAACTTCGGTGCGACGGCCGGCAATTCGTCGTCAGTGCTTTGGCCTGTGCCGCGTCGGAGACGGGAGCTGGAAGTCGCGGGCCCACGGCACGCAGCGCGGCGGTGTCGACCTTCCGCGCGCTGTACACCTGCTCGTAGACCTCCAGTGCCGAGACCGCGCTCGGCCATCCGCAGTAAATCGCCAGATGCGCCAAGACGCCCGAGGCCTCGGTAAGGCTGTACCCCGTTGGCGAGGGCCCGACCCAAGTGGCCGGCAAGCTGCGTCGTCTTTCCGGTCGCGATCGAGACGGCGATAGTGACCAGGCTGCGGTCGTGTGGCGACAATTCGGGCCGCCTCCAGACGTCACCGAAAAGCACCTCGTCGGTGAGTCTCGCTGGACCGGGCGCGATTCTTTGTTGAAGTTCTCCCGACGGTCTGGTGGTGCCTTGCTCGTTCGCCAGCTGAGACTGCTGCTCGGACTCGACCTTGCGTTGCGCTGACCTTTGCGCCTGTCCCTCCGGACGCGTGATGTCCATCGTCTGAGCCTCCGTCGACGCCGACGGGAGCAGCGCTATTGTCGTGAGCATCGCTGTGAACAGATTCATTGCTGCCCTCCGATGACCGCCACCCTGCCGTCCGGGTCAGAGTTCCTGCCGCGTCGGCCGGAAGAGAATCTCGTTGATGTCCACGTCTTCAGGCTGACCAATCGCGAAGGCCACAGCGCGCGCGAACGAGTCGGCCGGAATCGCGTACTGCTCGTAGAACTCGCCAATGCCCTTCGCGATATCTGCCTCGGTAATGCTGTTCGGCAACTCCGTCGCGACCGCGCCTGGCGAGATGATCGTCGTACGAAGATTCCACGGCTTCACTTCCTGCCGGAGTCCTTCGGAGATCACGCGTACCGCACTCTTCGTCGCCGCGTACACGGCGCTCCCCGGGCCGACCCTATGACCGGCGACTGACGAGACGTTGATGAAGTGCCCGGACTTCTGCCGCTGCATGTGAGGCAGTGCCGCGGCAATGCCGTACAACACGCCCTTGATGTTGATGTCAATGGTGCGGTCCCAGTCGTCGACTTTCCGTCGCTCCAGCGGCGAATGCGGCGTGACGCCCGCGTTATTGAGGATCACGTCGACGCGGCCGTACTGCTCGACCGCGGAATCGACGAGCGCTTGGACCTGCGCGGCGTCCGTAACGTCGGTGACGATTGCGGACGCCTTGCCGCCTGTTCGGGTGATGTCGTCGACCAACGCCTGTAGTCGCTTGGCGCGCCGCGCCCCCAAGACGACGGCTTCGCCCAGGCCACTGCTGGCGCCGGTGATCACGACAATCTTTCCGGAAATGTTCGTTTTGTCCGCGTGCATCGCGCGGCTCTACTTTCTTGGGCGCAGGGTGCGAAGGTAATTGACGATGTTCCAGATGTCCTCGTCCGGAATGCGTCCATCGAATCCCGGCATCATGGTCTGCGGCAGCCCGCGCTTGATGACGAAGAAGATGTCGCCGGCGCTCGACCCGTGATCCCATTGATCGTCGGTCAGATCGGGCGGCTGCTTGCCTCGCTGTTCCTCGATGATGGAGAGCGTCGTCCCGGCCTTGACGGCTCCCTGCGCCAGATTCCCATGACAGGCGGCGCAATTAACGTCGTAGAGCCGCTTCGCCGCGGCGATCGACTCCGTTGTGGATGCCGCGGGGTTTCTCAGACTCGCGGCCGGCGGACTGCTAACCTTCTGACCGGCACTCGGCGCGGGAGCAGCCACCGCCGGCGACGTCGATGTTGCGGGTCTGGCACTCACGACTTTTCTAATCATGCCGTCGCTCTTGGTGAGGACGTAGAGCTCGCCGTCGTTGTCGACCGCAAACCTCAGGTCCACACGGCCGCGGCCCGCAACCATTCCCATCCCGGGGAGCGCCCCGCCCCGGCCGCCGCGCTCGTGATACTTCTCTTCGGCGAGTCGACGCAGGCCCGCGTCCATCTCGTAAATCGGTGCGACGGTCGTCGCGTTCCCGTCATCGGCCGCGAGCACGTCGGTACGATTGGCGTACCAGATCCGGCCGGTGGTGATGTCGCCGAAGACGAGCTTGTCTCTGAGCGCCGGAATCAGTGTGCCGCGGTAGATGAAGCCGTTCGCAATCGCGTCGCCGCCCGAGTCGCGGTTGTGCGGATACTCAATCACCGCGTACGCCGGTTTGACCAGGCCGCGCGTCACGGTGTTCGAGATCTGCACGGGAATCATGTCGTCCTCCGGCAACGGCCCCATCCCGTTCGTCGGCGACATGCTCTGAGTGCCTTCACGCAGCGGGTAGCCGTAGTTGGCCCCCTTGTGGATGACGACGACGGTCTCCCAGGTGACGAGCCCGATATTGAATGCGAGCAGCGTCGGCGTAGCGGGGCGGGCAGGATCTACGTCCCAGATCAGCCGATGAGGATTGCGGAGACCGTAGGCCCAGATCTCCTTGCGCGCGCCGTCGACTGTGGTGAACGGATTGTCGTTCGGGATACGGTAGCGCCCGTTCTCGCTGACGGTGCTCGTGGTCGTGTGCTCGCGCAGGTCGGGAACGATGCGGAGGATCTTGCCGACGAGGGTGTCGAGTCGCTGCGGGTTCAGGCGGCGGCTGTCGCGCTGCTCGCCGGACTGCGCGTCCCCGGCCCCGAGATACATGACCCGCCAATCGGGATCGCCAGGTCGCGCGACCGGGTTGAACGTCATCTCGCCCAACGGATGGGCCGCGAGTGGATACTGCACCCGCAGGAGCTCTCGCGCCGTTCCCTCGAACGTGGAGTTCGTGGGGTTGCGATCCGTCCATTCGATGAGCACGACTTCGCGATCGACCTGCCCGTTGACCGTCGGCGTCTGAATGGCCGGCGTGGTCGCGTACCCAGATAGATCAAGGCCTGACACGATGCCGGCTCGCGGCGTAGCAGGCGCGGCAATGGCCGGTTCTTCCATGTGAAGTGTGTAGAAGACGCCGTTGTGGGCGTGGTCGGGATCAAACAGAAAGTTCGTCAGCCCGGTCGCAAAATTCAGTTTGAACGAGAATCGCTGGAACAGCCCGGGCCGTCCTTCCGCGCCGTTGAAGTCGAGGTACGTTGTGAACTGTTTCGTCTGCTTGTCGAGGATGTAAAGGCGCCCGTTGAGGTCATTAACGAAGAAGCGGCGCCCGCCAGGCTCGTCCCGAAGGTAATTCACTCGCGCGAGCTGCGCGCGCGTGTTGGTGTTCGTGTTGTCCGCCGTGATCGGCAGCGCGGCGTAGTCCTGTAATTCCAGTGCGAGCCGCGGCGTGGACTGGGCGGCGAAGAGCCGCACAAGTGTGACGCCCAGCAACAGGGCGCCCGTGACGGTCACCGCGTTCTTCACTTTGCAGCCTTTCGCTTGCTGACCTGCTCGTCGATCCACTGCAAGATCAGATCGGCAATCTGCAGGTTGTTTTTGTCCTGCATGATCATGTGGCTGTTGCCGCGGATGCCACGGTCCGGCGGGTTGAGCATGTCTGCCTGACCGCCGGCACTCCGGATGCGCCCGATAAGTGCCTGACACGCCTCGAAGCGGTTCTGCCAGGAGGGCAGCGTCGGAATACCTGTCGCGGTGTCGCGGTGATCACCGAAGACGACCAATATCGGCACCTTCGCCAAGGTGGCGATCTGCTCGGGGGTGTACCTGGCCGGGCAGCTACCAGGCTCGACGAGCACGAGACCTTTCGTGGCGGCGGGATTGATCAGCGCCGCTTCGAGCGGAAACGATCCGGATTGCGAGTGTCCCATCAACACCGCGCCATTCAGTTGGCTGGCGAGATCTGACAACGCCTTGAGTGTTGGGTTGGGTGTGGGGACGCCGCCAAAGCTGACGTCGGGCACACCTTGCTTCGCCAATTCGTCGACGGCGGATACCGGGAACTGATTGTCAGGATAGGCGGCGCCGGCTTGCGGACCGAACCGGAAGTTGGGCCAGGCACCCTCGTCGCTGAATCGCAACCAGACAGGTTGGTTGGCCGGCGGCGTCGAGCCCGCGCGCACGTTGTTGAAGACGGCTTGATTGAAGCCCGAGCGCCCGCGCCCGACCTGGTCCGGAATGTACACGGGATGGCCCTTGCGTACGAAGTACTCGTCCCACCCCATTCGACCGTCCGGCGTCGTCTCCCAGGACTTGCCAGTCAGAGTCGCGCCATGCACCATCACGACCGGAAGGTTACCGTCGCCGCCCTGCGGCACCATGTATCGCACGTACATCTGGTTGACGGCGATGTGACCCCCGGGACCGAGGTTGCCCAACTCACCTTGCGTCTGTTCGACCTTCTCGCCGCCGACGAAGAAGCTGCCTTGTGCCTTCAGCACCAAGGGCGTATCAGGAGTCTGAACATCTTTGAGTACCTGCGCCATCATGTCGCCCGTCGTGCCGATGACGGCCGCAACCGTGACACCGACCAGGATGGCCGGGCACGCTATCGAGAATCTCTGTCTTATCACGTGCAATCTCCTCTCGGGTGCCGTTGACGGCAAGTGAATCCCCGGTTTCGCTACTCGGGAATCGTGAGGGTGTACAGCTTCGGGCTGAAGTTGCAAACGCCGATGGCGCGCACCCGTCCGTCGGCGAGGACTCTCTCGAGCGCGCGGTAGCCTTGCGCGAGCGCGGATTCGACGGCGGTGACCGTTTGCTCCGGTGAGCTCCGATATACGCCGAGACCAAGCGCGGGCATGTGAGCGCCGTTATTCAGCGTGATGTTGTACGAAGACAAGGTCAGTCCTCCCTTCGTCAGCAACCACAGTACCGCGCAGCGGCAGCCGTTTCTTGCCCATTCCTCCAAGAATGGGATGTCGATCACGCGCTCGCCTCGCAGGTTTAGGCAAGCATTGCCTTCGCGCTGGTTGTACTATTGCCAACATGATGCTGACTCCTCGCCAAGCGCGTGACCGTACGCGACGTGTCCGCGACGACGATGGGCGTGAATTCCGCCGTGGCCGCAGACCGGACCGCTCCGCACCAATAGCGACCGGTACATCCCTTAACGACATCAGCCTCGCGGGGCCTGGCGCACTGGTACTGCGAAGGCTGGCCAACCTGGTCGCGCGCTACGCTCCGCACGATGGTGTGTTTCCGCTCCGCCTCCCGGGAACCTATGCCATCCGCCGATCGCGGATCACGACCGAGCCCACGTACTCCACGGCAGGTCCGGCCCTCTGCGTCGTCGCGCAAGGTGCCAAGGTCGTAATGCTGGGCCGTGAAGTGCTCGAATACGATCCGGCGCATGTGCTCGTCTTCGCGGTGGATCTGCCGATCTGGAGCCAAGTGACTCGAGCCAGTCGGAAGGATCCGTATCTCGGTTTCATGCTGGACCTGGATCCCGCGCGTGTGGCAGAACTCGCCGTGCGGGTGTACCCGCGTGGCGTTCCCAAGGCGCCTGACAATCGCGGCCTCTACGTCGGGCGCGCGACCGACGGCATCGTCGATGCCGTGACGCGCTTGCTCGACCTGATGGCCCAGGCGGAGGATGCGGACCTGCTCGGATCGCTGATGGTCGATGAAATTCTGATTCGTCTGCTGCGCACTCCGATTGGCCCTCGTGTCGCGCAGATCGGTCAGCCGAAGTCGGGAGTGCAGCGAGTGGCCGAAGCCGTGTCTTGGATCCGCGCCCACTTCGCGCAGCCCGTCACGGTCGAGGAGATGGCGGCCTCGGTCCACATGAGCGCGTCGTCCTTCCACCAGCGCTTCAAAGCCGTGACCTCGATGAGCCCGCTCCAATACCAGAAAGTGCTCCGGCTGCACGAAGCCCGGCGGCTGATGCTTTTTCAGAAGATGGACACGAGCGACGCGTGCCACCGCGTCGGCTACCTGAGTGCTTCGCAGTTCAGCAGGGAGTACGGGCGTTTCTTCGGAAGTGCCCCAACCAAAGATATCGCCAGGCTGCGGGAGGAGGGATTGGCGCCTCGCGACGCTGCGCGCTAAATCAATGGCGCTCGTCAGTCGCATCGCGTCCTCGCGGCACATCACCCTCGCGCGCGTAAGTGATCTCCGAACATCGAGGGACGTATCACAATGACGGAGGATCGTGACTAGAAGAGGGCCGCAAGTATATGATTCGGAAGACGGAGAGATGTCCGAGTGGTTGAAGGAGCACGCTTGGAAAGCGATTCCGCCCGCGCG
>Ga0209686_1000598_pt1 | contig 18321 bp, 15 predicted proteins | sample GraSoiAngelo_126_FD_185883 | JGI IMG/M metagenome (GOLD analysis project Ga0209686, IMG submission 185883) | Grasslands soil microbial communities from the Angelo Coastal Reserve, California, USA - 14_0927_09_20cm (SPAdes) (version 2) | ecosystem: Environmental > Terrestrial > Soil > Grasslands ...
GACTACAGCGTCGTCCCCTACAGGATTTCATGAACTCCATTGAAGCGTGCATCGCGCTCAACATGCTGCCGACCGTCGGGCCGGTGCGGCTGCGCAAGCTCCTGCAGGTTTTCAAAGAACCGCAGCAAATCCTGGCCGCGAAACGGACTGAGCTCCGAAAAGTTGAGGGAATTGGCGGCGAAGTCGCCGATCAAATTTCAAATTGGGAATCGATTGTCGATCTTCCGTCGGAGCTGAAACGCGTCAAAGACTTCGGTGCGACCGTCATTACGCAGAATTCGCCGTCTTATCCAAAGCCGCTGCGCGAAATCCACGCGCCGCCGATTGTGCTTTACGTTTGGGGCGAAATTCAGGAGCGCGATCAGCACGCGATCGGGGTCATCGGCGCGCGTCGCACCACTCACTATGGCAGCGAGTGCGCGAAAAAGCTCGCCTACCAACTTGCTTACGCGGGGCTGACTGTGATTAGCGGTCTGGCGCGCGGAATCGATACGGCCGCGCATCAGGGCGCGCTCGCCGCAAAAGGGCGCACGATCGCGGTCATTGGCTCGGGATTGTCGAAGCTGTATCCGCCGGAAAATCGTGCGCTGGCCGAGAAAATTCGCAACGGCAGCGGCGCAGTCGTGTCTGAATTCTCGATGGAAATCGAACCCGACCGGCAAACGTTTCCAATGCGAAACCGGATCATCTCCGGCTGGAGCCATGGGATTCTTGTGGTCGAAGCGGGCGCAAACAGCGGCGCGCTGATTACGGCCTCGCAGGCGCTGGAGCAAGGCCGCTCGGTTTACGCCGTGCCCGGGCACATCAACGCGCCGAGCGCGATGGGCTCGAACCGGCTCATTCAGCAGGGCGCGAAACTTGTCATGGACGCGAATGATATTCTTGATGATCTCCAAATTCTTCTGCCGGAAACGAAACCGTCACCGCAAGCCGCCGCTCGTCCGCTGCCTCCGCTCTCGGATGAAGAGCGCCGGGTCTATGACGCGATCGAGGCAACTGAGACGCCCATTGATGCGATCTCAGCGAAATGCAATTTGCCAAGCGGCACAGTCTCTTCTACTCTCCTCGGCCTTGAGCTGAAGCGGCTCGTGAAGCAGTTGCCCGGAAAATATTTCGTGAAACTCGCCTAACCTCGCCCGCGACCTGCTCTTCCCCCCGTTTGCAAGGTCTTCAATATCAATGTCTAAATCCCTGATCATCGCGGAAAAACCGAGTGTGGCGAGCGATCTCGCCCGCGCTCTCGGTGGTTTCAAAAAGGAAGGCGACCATTTCGAGAGCGAGCGCTACGTCATCTCATCTGCGCTTGGCCATTTGGTTGAATTGGCCTTGCCGAGCGAGCTCGACGTGAAGCGCGGGAAGTGGAGCTTCGCCAACCTGCCGATTATTCCGGACGAATTTCAGCTCAGGCCGATCGAGAAGACGAAAGCGCGCTTCAACATGCTCAAAAAGTTGATGCAACGCCCCGATGTCGATCTTCTGATCAACGCTTGCGACGCCGGACGTGAGGGCGAGCTGATTTTCCGGTATCTGGTCAAACTCGGCGGCGTCAAAAAGCCGATCCGCCGTTTGTGGTTGCAATCGATGACGACGGACTCGATCCGCGACGCGTTCAATCATTTGCGCTCCGAAGAAGAAATGGTCCCGCTCTCGAAGGCGGCGGTGTCCCGCTCGGAAAGCGACTGGCTCGTCGGAATCAACGGCACGCGCGCGATGACGGCGTTCAACAATCGGACCGGCGGTTTTCAGCTGACGCCGGTTGGTCGCGTGCAAACGCCAACCCTCGCGATTCTGGCTGAGCGCGAAGACAGGATTCACCACTTCAAGCCGCGTAACTATTATGAGGTATTCGGCGATTTCGCGGTCAAAGCCGGCACTTATCGCGGTCGCTGGTTCCGGGAAGATTTCACGAAAGACGGCGACGAAGACGCGCGAGCCGAGCGGATTTGGGACAAAGCGACGGCTGACGAAATCAAGAGCCGATGCGTCGGCAAAACCGGCATTGCCGCCGAAGAACGGAAACCGACAACCCAGGCGCCGCCGCTTCTTTACGATCTGACCAGTTTGCAACGCGACGCGAACGGCCGCGGCTTCAGTGCCAAGCGCACATTGCAAATCGCCCAGCAACTTTACGAGCGCTTCAAAGTCATCACTTATCCGCGGACCGACTCGCGCTATCTGCCGGAAGATTATATCCCGACGGTAAAATCGACGTTGAGCCGGATCGAGAATCCGCACGCGCGCACAGTTCTCGAAAAAAATTGGGTGAAGCCAACCAAGCGGATCTTTAATAACGTAAAGATTTCAGATCACTTCGCGATCATTCCGACCGGTACCGCGCCGCACGGCCTCGATGAGGTTCAGCAGAAAATCTACGACATGATTGTGCGCCGCTTTATCAGCGGCTTTTTCCCGGCGGCGCAATTTGAAGTGACGACCCGCATCACGCGTGTCGACAAGGAGGCCTTTAAAACCGAGGGAAAAATTATCAAGGACCCAGGGTGGCTGGCAGTTTACGGCCGTGAAGCAGCTTCAGAACAGCAGGGCGAAGAGTCGCTCGTTGCGATTTCGCCGAACGAACCGGCAAAAGTCCTCGATATCGAGGTTACGCAAAATGAAACCAAGCCGCCGGCGCGATTTACGGAAGCTACGCTGCTCTCAGCAATGGAAGGCGCCGGCAAACTCGTCGAAGACGAGGAACTGCGTGAGGCGTTGCGCGAGAAAGGTCTCGGTACGCCGGCGACGCGCTCGGCCATCATCGAAGGATTGATTCACGACGGCTACGTCCATCGCCAGGGGCGCGAGCTGATCGCGACTGCGAAAGGTCTCGCGCTGATCACGCTTTTGCGCGGCATCGGTGCCACCGAGTTGTGTTCCCCGGAAATGACCGGCGAATGGGAATCCAAACTCAAGCGGATGGAGAAAGGCGCGATGAAACGCAACGATTTTATGGCCCACATCAAGAAGTTCACCCGCGAGATCGTTGAGAAGGCAAAAAATTTCGAGGGCGACAGTGTGAGCGGAGATTTCGAACTGCTGGATGTGAAATGTCCGAAGTGCGGCGGCGGACCATTCGACGAAAGTTACCGCACCTTCAAATGCCGATCCTGCGGATTGATTGTTTGGAAAACGATGGCCGGCCGCTTGTTCGAACGTTCGGAGCTGGAAAAACTTTTAACTGAGAAACAAGTTGGCCCGCTGGAAGGTTTTCGAAGCAAAGTTGGCCGCAAGTTCAACGCCACCGTCAAACTCGGCGAAGATTTCAAACCGGCCTTCGATTTTGGCGAGAACGGTCATGATCAAACGGTAAAGATCGACGCTGAGAAGCACGAGGCGCTCGGACTTTGTCCAATTTGCCAGAAAGGCCAGGTTTACGTCCTTGATCGCGCCTATGCCTGCGAGAACGCGGTTTCCAAGGAAAAAACCTGCACCTTCCGGATCAGCAAGAACATCCTGCACCGCGAAATTCCGAAGGAGCAGGTGCAAAAGTTGATTACAATCGGCAAAACCGATCTTCTTCCGAAGTTTGTTTCCAAGAAAGGGCGCCCATTCTCGGCGCGCCTCAAATTGGAAAATGGAAAAGTCGGTTTCGAATTCGCCGAAAGAAAACCAAAGAAGAGCGCGCCGCGCAAAGCAGTCGCGGCCTGACCGAACAACAATTCCAAGCGTTAAAGATCGTTGACGCCACAACGCGTGGTGTGTTATTTAGCCTTTTAACACTATGCGTTGCCCCAAGTGCGGGTCGCGTGATGACAAAGTCATCGATTCCCGTCAATCTCGCGATAGCTCGAGCATTCGCCGGCGCCGCCAATGCCTCAAATGCGGATATCGCTTTACCACTTACGAGGAAATCGAGCGCTCCGATCTCCGGGTCGTGAAGCGCGACCGTACGCACGAACCGTTCGATCGCCGGAAGCTCGCCGGCAGCATCGCCAAGGCTTTCGAGAAGCGTTCCACCAGCTTGCTAACTCTTGAGCAGCTCGTCGATGAAATCGTCCACGATCTGGAAACGGGCGGCCGCGAAGTCCAGTCGACCGCTATTGGGGCAAAGGTCCTCGAAAAATTGCGCGGCATCGATGAAGTCGCGTATCTGCGTTACGCCTCGATCCATCGGCGCTTCGAAGATGTCGATCAATTCGTCGATGCCATCCACGCGTTGGGCAAGACGGCAAAGCCTGACTCAAAGCAGCGTGAATTATTTCCACCGGATCAAGTGAATCATGGTCGCGTTTAAAGAAGAATTTCCATATTTGCGCTGCGACTCGGGTCAGCTCTTTGAGTTCGACCGCAATTGGTTGCACGCCGCCATCAATCGCGCCGCCGATCAGGCCGGTTATCCGAGTTGGTGGTTAACCGAGCACGTTACTGAGAGCATTGCGTTTTACTTGCATCTACGGAATGACGAAAACGTTGTTGCGTTCAAGCAGCTTCAGGAAACGGTGGAGTACGTCCTAAAAGCGATCGGCTACAAGGAAATCATTCCGTATTTCGCACCGGCACCGCCTCCTATTTCGGTTTCGTTGGTCGACATCGCCCATCAAGCCGGCAGCGGTTACGAGCTCGCCTTTTTCGATCTTCTTGAAAAACGACTCAATTCGCTGATCGAGACCGGCGTGGACAATCTTCAGCTTTGTTCGTTGCAACCGTGTGTAAAACATTTGCGCTGCACGCGAGTCTGGACCCGCGCCTGCGATTCTTTACGGGAAGAGATTGTCTGCTTCATTCGTGAACGGCTGACAACAACCACCAGCGAGCGTTTAAAATGTTCGCTGCGGTGATTCCTCAGTCCGACCATTTGCCATGACCATCTTCGAAAAAATTATCGCGCGTGAGATTCCGGCGAAAATTATTTGGGAAGACGACGACGCGATTGCTTTTCATGATGTAAATCCGCAAGCACCGGTCCACGTGCTGATCGTTCCTAAGAAGGCGATCCCTCGTTTGGCCGTCGCCACTGAAGCCGAGCGCGCCGTTCTCGGAAAACTGTTGCTGGTTGCGGGCGAGCTCGCAAAAAAGCTCGACATCGAGAGGACCGGGTATCGCGTTGTCATCAACAGCGGACCGGACGCGGGCGAAAGCGTGCCGCATTTGCACGTTCATTTGTTAGGCAAACGCGCGCTGGCCTGGCCGCCCGGGTAAGGCTTGTCCTGAGCGCAGTCGAATGGATCGATACTAAATGGCGGCAACGCTCGACCCCGTCCGGCCGATCAAGTTGGACGAAATCAAAGACGCGCGACAGCGAATCGCGAAGACAATCGTGCGCACGCCGCTCGTCCGCCTCGAACTTGGTCCAGATTTTCCAGACGTCCGGCTGAAGTTGGAAAATCTCCAACCAATTAACGCTTACAAATTGCGCGGCGCTGCCAACGCGGTCGCGATGTTGCCCGAGCCGGAGCGCAAACGTGGAGTCTGGACGATCAGCGCCGGCAACGCGGGACAGGGGGTCGCTTATGCTGCGCGACAAGCCGGCGTTCCTTGCACGGTAGTCGCAATTGAAACTGCGCCCGAATCGAAGCTCGCGCGCATGCGCGAGCTCGGTGCAAGATTAGTTCTCGTTTCGTACGACGTCGCTTGGAAAGCGCTCGATGATCGTGCGTTCCCCGGCGTCGATGGAACATTCGTTCATCCGTTCGACGACCATAATTTCATTGCCGGCCACGGAAGCATGGGTCTCGAGATTTTGGAAGACGCGCCTGACGTGAAGGCGATCGTCGCTAGTATTGGCGGTGGCGGATTAATCACTGGAGTCGCCAGCGCGGTTAAAGCAATCAGGCCGGAGATTAAGATTTTCGGAGCTGAACCCGAAACGGCGGCGCCGGCCGCGTTGTCGTTCGAGAAAGGTTCGCCGCAAGTTTTTAAAGACTGGAAAGCATCGTTTGTCGACGGAGCCGGTGGACAGAGCGTGTTCCCGCGAATGTGGGAACGAATGAAACCGCTGGTGGACGATTACATCGTCGTCACTTTGGAAGAAACCAAGAAAGCGATGCGAATGATGGCTGAAAAAGCGCGAATCATTTCGGAAGGCGCCGGCGCTTTGCCATTGGCCGCGGCGTTGACAGGAAAAGCGGGTAAAGGTCCGATCGTCGCCATCGTTTCCGGCGGCAACATCGACCTGAAGAAGTTCTTCGAGCTGATCGCTTGACCAGCTCAATGCGAGTGGATCATTTCGCGGGATCCAGCGAAATTGCCGACGAGCAAGACAACCAAGACACCGTAGAGAATTACTGTTCGCATCTCCGTCTTTGAGCGGAAGTAAAAATAGCCATGGACGAGATAAACGGCGTAGCAGCCAATCACCACGCTTCAGCCGCCGTCGTTGGCAGTGTGACGATCGATGACGGCGACAAGACCAAGGGGAAACATCCACGCTAGTGCCCACAGGCCTGGCGCAGTTACAAGCAGCGCGAGAATCCAGATTGCAGCGTAGGCGATAATTTTATAGAGCAGCCCGCAGCGAATTGCCCTTTGCTTCGCCAGCGTCGACTCCGCTCATTATTCGTCTTTCACCGTCATCGGGGTGCCCACGGGCGCATTATTATAGAAATGTTCCGCCATCCCTTGCGGTAATCGAATGCAACCGTGCGATGCTGCGAACGGCGGAACATAGCCCTGGTGCATCGCGTAACCGCCATTGAAGTGCATGCAATACGGCATCTTCGCCGGATCGAAATGCGTGCCGCGCGGTTGGCGGTCTTTGCGGACGTCGATGTTTTGCACTACAACATTGCCTTCGCGGTCGATGTAATCGCCGAACTCACTTGAGAAATGGTTCTTGTCTTTCGAGACGATGGAATAGTGGCCGGGCGGAGTCGAGAAACCCTTCTTCCCGGTTGAGACAGTCGATTCGCCGACCAAATGTTTTCCTTTATAAAAGTAAGCTTTTTGCTCGGCCAGATGAACAACGATGCGCGGCTCGCCGTGGGCGCCTTCGTCATTCCACCAACCGGGCGCTGGGGTTGGCATTATGGCCGCGAGTGGCTTTTGTAATTGCTGTGGCATTTCCTCGCAGCTGCAAAACAAAACCGCGATCGCTCCCACGAGCGCGAATTGAATGAACCAGCTCAGTCTCATAAAGCGACGGATATTAACGCGCAGTTGGTTAGGCGGTGCAATGCGAAACATTGAAATACTGGTCAGAGTTACCGCTCGTCCGGCTCGGACCTGGTTTGACCATCCACATCGATGGAAATACGCTCGTTTCATGGCCACGCTCACCAAGACCCCATCCTCATCTCCCAAAGAACGCACCACGCACGCCGTTCGGCCGCCGATTAATCTGGAAAATTGGATCGAAGAGAATCGCGAAAAATTCAAACCGCCGGTCAGTAATCGGTATCTTTATGACGGACGCGATTTTTTCGTGATGGTGATCAAAGGCCCAAATGCGCGGAACGATTTTCATCTGGTCGACTCCGAAGAATATTTTTATCAGCTCAAAGGCGACATTAAAGTGCGCATCCGGGAAGGCGACTCCATCGTCGATCATCTCGTGCGCGAAGGCGAAACGTTCTTCATTCCGCCCAATGTTCCGCACGCGCCGGTCCGTCCGCCCGACACCATCGGGGTTGTAGTCGAGCGACGTCGTCCGCCGGGAGAACACGAACACGTGATCTTTTACTGTGAGAAGTGCGGAGCGCTCGTTGAAGACATCGATTTCGATTGCGCCGACATCGTCGAGCATTTCAGCAAGGCGATGCTCGATTTCTGGAACGACGATGCGCGCCGAACCTGCAAGAAATGCGGCACAAAGGTTCCGCAGCCGCAGCCGGTCAGACCTTTCTAGCGGCGTTTGTTAATCGCCGGTCCGGCTCGGACAATGAAGATCGACATTCATACCCACATTCTGCCGCGCAATTGGCCCGACCTCGACGCGAAGTACGGTTATAGCGGATTCGTTAGGCTCGACCATTACAAACCTTGCTGCGCCAGGATGATGATCGGCGACCGCGTCTTTCGCGAGATCACCGACAACGTTTGGGACCCCAAGCGCCGCATCGAAGAATGCGACCGCGAGAAAGTTTCGATGCAGGTGCTTTCGACTGTGCCGGTGATGTTTAGCTATTGGGCGAAGCCGGCCGATGCGCTCGATCTTTCGCGGCGGTTGAACGATCACATTGCCGAAGTAGTTCGTGCTCATCCCAAAAGATTCGCCGGGCTGGCGACGATTCCGTTGCAAGATCCCGATCTGGCCGCGACCGAACTCGAACGATGTATCCGTGAATTGGGATTGCGCGGCGCGCAGATTGGCACGCACGTGGACGCGAACCCTCACACCGGTCGCATCGACACTTTGAATTTGGACAATGCGTCGTTGCAGCCTGTCTGGAGTGTGGCCGAGCAACTTGGCGGGGCGATCTTCGTTCACCCCTGGGACATGCTCGGCAGAGAGCGCATGCCGAATTACTGGTTGCCGTGGCTCGTCGGAATGCCAGCCGAAACGTCGCTCGCGATCTGCTCGATGATTTTTGGCGGCGTCTTCGAGCGATTTCCGAAACTTCGCGTCGCCTTCGCCCATGGCGGCGGCGCGTTTCCACTCACAATCGGACGAATCGAACATGCATTTCATGTGCGCCCGGATTTGGTTGCGATCGATAACACGAAAAACCCAAAAAGCTATCTTGCCCGTGGCAATGTTCCGGCGCGTTTTTTTGTCGATTCCCTTGTTCACGATCCCCACGCGCTGAGGCTGCTGCTCAAATTGTTTGGACCGCAGCGCGTTGCCTTCGGTTCCGATTATCCGTTTCCGCTTGGGGAAGCACACCCGGGCAAACTCATCGAATCCTTGAAGCTTTCCGTAAAAGAAAAGGCGCAAGTTCTCTCCGGCACCGCCCGCGAATTCCTCGGGCTCTGATTACCGCCAGTCCGGCTTGGACTACATTTCGTGTCGGATCGCCCAGAGATCGTGGAAAATCGGCTTAAATAATGACTCTTTTAGGAATGGCACACCCGGCGATCCGCCGGTGCCTTTCTTCGCGCCGATCGTGCGCTCGACCAGTTTGATGTGGCGGTAACGCCATTCCTGCAGTCCCTCATCGAAATCGGTCATGAGCTCGAACAAGATCGAGACTTCAGGTAAACTTTTGTAGAGCCGCAAAATTTCTTTCTGGACCAGCTCGTTCGGTCCGTTCGGTTGCGAAAGGTCCCGGTTTTTCAATTCGGCGGGAATTTTCGCGCCGCGCTTTTCCAGAAAATCGTAGAAATGATCGATCACCGTTCGTTCGCGCAGCCGTTGTTGCAGCCGATCCGCTCCCGGAAAATCCGGCTTCACGTATTTCAAGGTCGATTCGCGCTTGTAACCGAGCACGAACTCGATTTCACGAAATTGCACAGATTGAAACCCGGACGCCGTCTCGAGCCGGTCGCGAAAACTCGAGAACGACGACGGCGTCATTGTTTCGAGGATGTCGATCTGCGCCACCAGCACTTTCATGATGGTCCGGACGCGCTTGAACGAGTGAATCGCGCCGAACAGATCCCCTGCGGAAAAATCCTTTTTTATTTTCTCAAACTCATGGAGCAACTGTTTAAACCAAAGTTCATACGTTTGATGAATAATGATGAACAACATCTCGTCGTGTTCCGGCGGCGTTGACCGCGGCTTCTGCAGCGTGAGCAACTTCTCCAGATCCAAGTAATTGGCATAGGTTAAGGGAGGCATATTGCGTTCTCTCAACTCTCAACCAGCTGTCGCGCCGTAGCTTTGCGCGAAGGCGGATCAACTCTTAACTTCTTTCGAGTCAGCGGCGGCATTTCTCAATGCTCTACGCCGCATGCGCGCACGTCAACACGCGCGACAGCCTAAGCTCAGCAGTTGAGGTTACGTCCGGAGCGCGCGGACGGGATCGATCCGCGTGGCGCGACGAGCGGGAAGAAAACAGGCCAGCAACGCGACTCCAACAAGCACGACTAACGCTGAGCCGTAGGAGACCGGATCGCGTGGACTGACTTTGTAGAGCAGATTGCTCATCAAACGGGTCAGCAGGAGCGCGGCGATTGCACCGATTACGATTCCGGCAGTCGTTAATCGGAGACCGCGCGAAATAACCAGTCGCAACAGATCGCCCGTGCCGGCGCCGAGCGCCATTCGTAAACCGAGCTCGCGTGTGCCTTGCGAAACAGAATATGACATCACCGCGTAGAGTCCGATCGCCGCGAGAAACAGCGCCATCGCTCCGAAGATCGACACCAGTGTCACAGCCAATCGCTGGCTGTAACTCTTTTCATCGATTTGCTCCTGTAGCGGAGACGCGGGCCACGGCGCCAAATTCGGATCAAGTGCGTGAACCTCGCGGGCGAGCGCATTCATGATCGCACCGGGTTTTTCGCGTGTGCGAAGAAGTAGACTATTCTGGACGCCAAAATTCTGCCGCAGCGGCACATAGAAAAATGGTCCGGGAGGCTCGAGCTTGGTTCGGTAGTTTGCATTTTTTGCAATGCCGACGATTTCCATCCAACGATCCTTGACTTTGAGACGTTGACCGAGCGGATTTTTACCGGGCCAATATTTCGTCGCCATCCTTTCGTTAATAATCGCGACCGGCGGAGATCTTTCGTCGTCAGTGCGAGCGAACTCACGGCCGGAAACGATCGGGATTCCAATCGTCGCGAAATAATTTTCGCCGACTTCATTGTATTCGGAGGTTGCTTGCTCGTTAGGCGCGGGCTGGTAGCCGTCGATCTCGAGCGGTGCGGAAGAATAAACTTTGTAGCTGAACGGGGTCACGCGGTTTAACGTGGCCGATTCGACACCGGGAAGTGTGCGCACTCGATCGAGTAACTGGGTGTGGAAAAGTTTTGCGCGCTCGAGATTGTATCCCGCCGAAAACAAATCCGTCACCGACACAATGACATCGGTGGAAAATCCCGGATTGGCGTTGCGCATTTTCGCCAGGCTTTGCAAAAGCAAGCCGGTGCCGGCGAGTAAAACGAAGCTAAGTGACACCTGAACGAGAACCAAAGCGGAGCGCAGGCGTGATCGGCCCGTTCCGCCGAGCACACCGCTGCCTTCGGTTTTGAGCGCGCCGGAGAGATCGACATGACTCGCGTGAATCGCTGGGACGAGTGCGAAGACCAGAGTTGCGAGAATACAAATCCCGGCGCTGACGACGAGCACGCGCCAATCAATCTGGCCGGGGTAATCGACCACGATTCCCGGTAAGGGCGAGGGAAATGCAAGCACAAGCGCGTTACGGCACCAATAAGCCACCGCAATTCCACCGGCCGCAGCGATCAACGAAAGCAAAAGTCCTTCGGTAACAAGTTGCTTCAGCAGCCGTCCTCGCCCCGCGCCCAGCGCCAAACGCATGGTCATCTCATGCCGACGCAACAATGAACGCGCCAGCAGCAGATTACTGACGTTAGCGCACGCAATGAGCAGTACCAAAAACACCACGGCCATCGTAATTCCGAGCGTCGGTGACATGTTGCCCGCACCGTTAAACGGTGTTTTCCATAACGGTATGAGCTCGACTCCGTGGCCGCGATTCGTTTCCGGGAAATCGTTTTCCAAACGCTGCGCGATCGAGTTCAGTTCGGCTTGCGCTTGCGGCCGAGTCACCCCCGGTTTGAGAAACGCGTAGCCTTCTGTCCAACGCGCGCCGCGATCCTCCATTTTGTATCCCGTCGAATCGAACGCCTCCTGCATAGACGTCGGCACCCAAAAGTTGAACGAATAGCCAATGAATGTGCCGTGAAATTTTTCCGGCGCGACGCCAATGATCGTGTGTTGAACGCCGTTCATGTATTGCGTCTTGCCGACGATTTCCGGATCATTTTTGTAACGATCCTTCCAGGTCAGGTAACTGATTACCGTGACCGGGTACGCGTTGCGGCCGGTCCCTTCTTCCGGTCTGAAGCCGCGGCCAAGCATCGGCTGCACGCCAAGCGCATCGAAGTAGTTCGCGGAAACAAGTCCACCGGACGCGCGTTCCGCCCGATCACCGACACTCAGCGTTGTGCCCACGATCCGATCAATGATGAACGACTCGAAAAGTGTGGAATTTTTTTGAAGATCGACAAAATCGGGATAGGAAAGTCCGCCCCTTTCCGCGCCGCGGGTCGTGCCAGCCAGCGCAAACATTCGCCCCTGATGCGCGACGAGCGGGTAGGGGCGAATCAAAATTCCCTCGATCCAACTGAACACGGCGGCATTGGTGCCGATGCCTAACGTCAGGCAAAGGATCGCGAGCAGTGAGAAGCCTGGATTGCGAAAAAGCATTCGCGCGCCGAAGCGCACGTCCTGAACAAACTCATCCGCCCATCGCCAGACTCGCTGCTCACGCGCCGCTTCTTTGATCTGTTCGACGCCGCCAAATTGTCGAAGCGCTGCGTTGCGCGCTTCGTGCGGCAACATCCCAGCCGCGATGTTGCGCTCGGTCAGAAGATCGACATGCGCCTGTATTTCTTCCGCCATCTCGGCGTTGCGGCGACTTTTGCGAAATAATCCGAGCAATCGAGAAAACCAGGCGCGAAGTCGCGGCATATTTGTTACCCTCCGGCGAGGACGAGATCGATTCCTTTGGTAATCCGCAGCCAATGTTCCTTTTCGGCCTCGAGTTGTTTTCGTCCGGCCGCGGTCAGTTTGTAGTAGCGGGCTTTGCGATTGTTATCCGAAACGCCCCATTCGGCTTTGATCCAGCCCTGGGCTTCAAGTCGGTAAAGCGCCGGGTAAAGCGAACCTTGCTCGACGTGCAAAATATCTTTCGACATCTGCTGGATCCGGTCCGCGATCCCAAGACCGTGTCGCGGATCGTGCTGAAGCGCTTTCAAGATCAACATGTCGAGCGTGCCGTAAACGAGGTCCGGTTTCTCTTTCGCCATAAAATCTTTTAAGCCTAGACAGTCTTGGTAAAGGATTGTTCAATCTTTCGCCTAGACTGTCAACATGAAACTTTCCCGGCTTTAGTGGCAATTGTCCGATAACTTCATCCTAAACTTGACGATCTCGGATATTACGATATCGTAACAGTTATTATGAAGCACACCCTCGCGCTATTAATCTGCGCAGTAATCATGATTCTAACCTCGGCAGCTGAATCTGGCACCGCGCTCGAGCAAAAAACGCAGTCCTTCACCATCGCGTTGAAAGGGTCGGTCGCGGCCGTCACGCCGCTCTTTGGACCGGTCCGGGAGGCGGAATGGGCGCCAGGCTGGGCGCCGCGTTTCATTCATCCAGCGGAAGGAGGACAGCGCGAGGGTGTGATGTTCACGACGACCACCTCGGACGGCAAGGAGCGACTTTGGCTGCTGACCGCCTACGACGTAAAAGAAGGTCGGGTGGAGTATGTTTGGATAGCGCCAGGTTTTACGGCTAACGAAATTAAAATCCGAGTGCTTCCTGATGACGGTGGACACTGCCAGGCAACCATAACCTATCGACATTCTGCGCTTGCTCCGGAAGCGAACGCTGAGGTCGCGAAACTCGATGCAAACTGGGCAGCGCAACAACGTGTTCACTGGGAAACGGCCATCAGCGAGGCGCTGTCCAAAGAAGGTGCGCATGACTGATATCGAATTGACGCGCGCGCTCGAACGAGGCGAGATCGCGAGTCAAAACTTCCATCATGCTTCGCACTTGCATGTGGCGTGGGTTTATCTCTCTGAATCGTCCTCGGTCAAGCAAGCTGCCGACAAGATGCGGAACACCTTGCGAGCATTTGCCTCCGCGGCTGGAAAATTGGAGAAATACCACGAGACGATTACGCTTTTTTGGGTGCACCTGCTCTCTGCAGCGCGTGCCCGAGCGGGTCGCCGCAGCTTGGAGGAAATCGTTCATGCCACTCCGCGCTTGCTGGAAAAGAATTTTCCACTCACTTATTATTCGCGAGAGCGGCTTTTCAGCGAGACCGCGCGGACTTCGTGGGTGGAGCCGGATTTGAAGCCACTTTCCATCGATGCCATTACGTTTTGTTCATCCAGTTCACCGGGCGACACATCGGATCGGGCTTTATCTCGATAATTTGCGCGAACCCGGATTGACGCAGGGCGAAGCGCACATTCTGGCACTCCTTGCGCATCGCTCGCCGGCGAAAGTGGCCGACCTCCATCGCGGCCTGGCGCACAAAAGATCGACGTTAACCAGTATTCTCGACCGGCTCGCGAGCCGTCGGTTGGTCACGCGTGCGGTCGGCAAGACCGATCGCCGCACTTTTCTGGTGACGTTGACAGCGAAGGGGCGAAAGCTAGCCCGGCGCATTAGTCGCCACTTGTCTGACCTGGAACGATCGGTCATCGCACGCGTAACAGCGGCCGACATCAAAGGATTCAACAATGTCGTGATAGCGTTGGAACACGAAGCGCATCACGGGACGCGAGCGCGACGCCTCTAAATCTTATTCGTAGTAATGACTGCTTAAAGCGGTCAATCTTCCAAGCGCGATCAACGTACTACGATAAAGATGAGTAGCACGATCAGCGCGATTAACGTGACCAAGCCGGAATACATGATGATGCGATCTTGTAGTCGCGCCCGGCGCGCTGCCTCCGAGTAGGGGATCCGGGTGAACGTGACCATCGTGTAAAGGGGCAGATAAATCCCGGGCAGCGCTGCTTCGAGGAAGTGGTCGAGCTTTTTCTTCGCGCGGAATGCGCGCGACGCGGTTTTGTCTCGCATCTCGATAAAATTTTCTAAGGCGAGGTCGGCGAGCGCGTCGGCGTTTACTTTTCGGCGCTCGAAATATTCCGCGAACGCGCGATGTCGATCGTGCGGAAACTTTTCCAGGCATTCGTCGAGCACGACGCAATCCTCGAATGCCGCGTTCATGCCCTGGCCGTAGAACGGCACGACCGCGTGAGCGGCGTCGCCGACCAGCGCAACCCTGTCTTTGCAGAACCACGGCGCGCAACGAATCGTGACCAGCGAGCCGGTTGGATTGTTTCTAAAATCGTCGAGCAGATTTGGCATCAGCGGCACAGCGTCCGGAAATTCTTCTTCAAAGAAGCGATGGATATCGTCGTCGGTTTTGGTCGTCGCGAAGCTGCGCGGTCCTTCAAATTCCCAAAACAACGTGCACGTAAATGAGCCGTCGGGATTTGGCAGCGCAATCATCATGAAACTTTTGCGCGGCCAGATGTGGAGCGCGTTCTTTTCCATTTGCCACGAACCATTCGGTCCGGGCGGAATCGTCAACTCTTTGTAGCCGTGGGCGAGATAACTCTCGTCGTACTGGAAATTGTCGATCTCGAGCTGCATCGATTGGCGCACGGCGGAGAAGGCGCCATCGACCCCGATGATGCTGTCGGCTGACGCGGACAGCGGTTGATTGGTTGAGGTGTTGAAAAGGCGGGCGGTTGCCGAGTCAATGTCGACGCCGATGCACTTGTGATTGAAGTGGACGCGCACGTTTGGATAACGCTGCGCGGCTTCGATCACGGTCGTGTTCAGCGCCGCGCGCCCGATCGAATTGATGTGCTTGTTTGGATCGATATCGTAGGGCGCGAAAATGATGCGGTCTCCCGCCCTTGCGGGATGAATCATCCGGCCGCGCATCGGGATCGCGTGCTTGAGTACTTCGTCGGCGATTCCGATTTGTTCGAGCGCCTGAATTCCGCGGGTTGAAAGTGCGAGATTGATCGAGCGTCCGCCGACCATGTTGCCTTCGCGCGGATCGGCCCGGCGCTCGTAAAGATCGACATCGTACCCGCGCCGTCCCAAGTAAGCCGCGAGTAATCCGCCGGCGAGACCGGAACCGATCAGGACGAATTTCGTCGTGGACATGCGTCACTTTCGTTGCGCATGGCATACTTGCACAGCAAACGTCCAACGCTCAACGTCCAACGCCCAATATTGAATTCAGAAGGGGTAGGAATACGCTGGATGGTCCGATTAGATTTCCGGAAACTCACAACGGAGGTCGAATAGAGACTCATGAAAATTTTGTCGCTGAATGTTGGATTGCCGAGGGAAGTGGCCTGGCAAGGCAAGGTCGTCACGACAGGAATTTTCAAGGAGCCGGTCGAAGGGCGAACCATGATGCGCAAATTGAATCTCGATGGCGATCGACAAGCCGATCTCACCGTTCACGGCGGCGTGAGCAAAGCGGTTTATGCTTATCCGTCCGAGCACTACGACTATTGGCGAACGGAGTTGCCCGGAGTCGATCTGCCTTGGGGCATGTTCGGAGAAAATCTCACGACCGAGGGATTGCTTGAGGACGCCGTTTACATCGGAGACAGATTTCGAGTCGGCGAAGCGGAAGTCATGGCCACGGAACCGCGAATGCCCTGTTACAAGTTAGGCATCAAGTTTGGCCGCGCCGATATTATCAAACGCTTTCTGGCCAGCCGTCGCTCCGGTTTCTATTTTGCCATCGTCCAGGAAGGAATGGTTATTGCCGGAGATTCGATCGAATTAATCGGGAATGAGCAAAAAGAGATCAGCGTCGCCGACATCACTCGTCTTTATGCTTTTGAGAAAGACGATGTGAAAGCGCTGCGACGCGCCGTTGAAGTCGAGGCGCTTCCGGAAAATTGGAAAGGGTATTTCCAGCATCAAATCGAAAAACAGGCCGGTCGCTGACTCTGGCCTTGGCACCGAGCCTGCTTAAACAGGGCTCGCCTCTGATGAGAAAGTTCGAACCGCTCCCGGAAGAGCTTCAGCCTCTCGTCCACAGCCTGGAGCTGAAAGCGGTTCTCGTGGTGGACGATGATCAGCAACTTGCCTCCGCTTTACAGTGGATCCTGGCGGATGAAAATTTTCTGGTCGACGTCGCTTTTGACGGCGAACAAGCGATGATGAAGGTCAAGGCGCACGATTACGACGCGGTGATTTGCGATCTGAAGATGCCGAAGCTCCGCGGCGACGAATTTTATCTAAAGGCGAAAGATCTGCGGCCGTCTCTGGCCGATCGGTTCATATTCATCACCGGTTTCGCGGCCGACCCGTCCATCGCGCTCTTCTTCAACAAGCACGAAGTGAAATATTTGGTGAAACCGTTTCCCATCGGGGTGCTGATTGATTGCGTCAAACAACTGCTCTGCTGAGTCCGAGCCGCACTGACATCTAACAAAAACACGTTTACCGATGCTTCGAAAGAATCTCCGCAAAGCGCCAGACTTCGTGGAACGTATTGTAAAGCGGCGTCGGCGCGACCCGGATGACGTCCGGTTCGCGGAAATCGCATTTCACGCCGGCGGCTTGGAGTTCCTGGAAGAGTTCTTTTGGATGTTCTTGCGCCAGGATCGACAACTGGCACCCGCGCGCGTCTGCGTCGCGCGGTGTGATCACCGCGAGTTTTTTCGATCCGATCTCGTTCAATAAAAACTCCAGATAGCCGGTTAGCGTAACCGATTTTGCGCGTAACGGTTCCATTCCGCCTGCTTCATCGAAGATCGACAAGGATGCGCGCAGCGGCGCCATCGAAAAAATCGGCGGATTGCTGATCTGCCAACCATCGGCTGACGGAACCGGAATGAATTCCGGTTCGAGGTGCAATCGAAAGCGCGTGTTCGGATCGTTTCCAAACCAGCCGGCGAGTCGCGGCAATTTCGTGTTCGTCGCATGACGTTCGTGCACGTAAGCGCCGGCGACCGCGCCGGGCCCGGCGTTAAGATACTTGTAAGAACACCAGACGGCGAAATCGACGTTCCAATCGTGTAACGACAACGGCACATTGCCGATCGCGTGAGCAACATCGACACCGACGACGATGCCGTGCTTCTGCGCCGCTTTCGTGATCGTCGGAATGTCGAACAGCTGGCCGGTGAAGAAATTCACACCGGCAATTATGATTACTGCGAGCTGGTCTCCGTTTTTCTCAATAAGATCGACAATGTCGTCGGTCCGGACAGTGAATTCGCCTTTGCGCGGACTGGCAAGAATGAGCGCATCCTTCGGATCAAGTCCGTGATGCACGATCTGCGTTTTGATCGCGTAGGTGTCGGAAGGAAACGCCGGATCCTCCATTAAAATTTTGAAGCGAGATTTCGTAGGGCGATAAAACGTTGCCATCATCAGGTGCAGGTTGACCGTCAGGCTGTTCATGCAGATCACTTCGACCGGTTTGGCGCCGACCATGCGCGCCGTCGGTTCGCGCAACGTTTCGTGATAGGTGTACCACGGCGTCTTTGCTTCAAGGTGCGCGTCCACGCCGAGCTTCGCCCAATCGTCCAGTTCCTGACCGACAACTTGCCGCGCCGCTTTAGGCATTAGGCCTAAGGAGTTTCCGGCGAAGTAGATCAACGGTTTTCCGTCTTTCCCGAGCGGGAGATGAAACTTTTCCCGAAAACCGCGCACCGGATCGTCGGCATCGAGTTGCTTGGCGAAATCTTCGTCCGCAGAAAAAGTTATCGACATTGGACACTGAGTTTCGCCACAGATGAACACCG
>Ga0209686_1000602_pt1 | contig 18260 bp, 11 predicted proteins | sample GraSoiAngelo_126_FD_185883 | JGI IMG/M metagenome (GOLD analysis project Ga0209686, IMG submission 185883) | Grasslands soil microbial communities from the Angelo Coastal Reserve, California, USA - 14_0927_09_20cm (SPAdes) (version 2) | ecosystem: Environmental > Terrestrial > Soil > Grasslands ...
TCCCCTGATCCAGACCCTCGGGTCGGCCGCCTCCGACCAGCATCCGCGCCCCTTCCTCGTTGCCAAGCTTGATGTAGCCGAGCACTCGGTCCATCTGCGTCCTGGAGACGAGCGGTCCGATCTGCGTCACGGGATCGATGCCCGGACCGATGCGCGCCTCGGCCACCGTCTTGAGCAGCGAATCGACCGTCTCGTCGTAAACCTTTTCCTGGACGAACAGCCGCGAACCGGCCGAGCACATCTGGCCCTGGTTGAAAAAGATGCCGAAGAAAGCGCCGGAGGCCGCCTTGGCCAGGTCCGCGTCGGCGAACACGATGTTGGGCGACTTGCCGCCCAGCTCGAGGCTGACGCGCTTGAGGTTGCTGTCCGCCGCGGCTTTCGCGATGAGCCTGCCTACCTCGGTCGAGCCCGTGAACGCGACCTTGTCGACGTCTGGGTGCGATGCGAGCCTCGCGCCCGCCGTCTCGCCAAAACCAGGGACCACGTTCACAACCCCGTCCGGCACGTCCGCCTGCTGGAGCAGCTCTGCGAGCAGGAGAGCGCTGAGCGGCGTCTCCTCCGAAGGCTTCAGCACCACGCTGTTGCCGCAGGCGAGAGCTGGCGCGATCTTCCAGGCCGCCATCATGATCGGGAGGTTCCACGGGATGATCTGCCCCACCACGCCTACCGGCTGGCGAAGGGTGTAGCTCAGGTACTTGCCTGGCAGCGACATCTCCTGCGTCGCGCCGTCGAGCTTCGTGACCCAACCTGCGTAGTAGCGGAACGTAGCGGCCGCGAACGGCACAAAGAAGAGGAGCGCGTCGTTGATGGGCATGCCGTTGTCGAGAGAATCGAGCTGGGCGAACTCCAGCGCCCTGTCTTCGATCATGTCGCCGACCCGCCACAGCGCCCTGGCCCGCTCTGCCGGCGGCAGGTCGCGCCACACACCGCTGTCGAATGACCTGCGCGCGGCCGCGACGGCTCGGTCGACGTCCTCCGCGCTGCCTTCGGCGACGCTGGCCAGCACCTCGCCTGTGGCCGGATCGAGCGTGTCGAACGTCTTGCCGCTTGCGGAGTCGACCCACCGGCCGCCGATGAACAGCTTCTTCGGCTGGCCCTTCAAAAACGACGCCACCTCGAGGTCTTCGGCGATCGCCATGGCAGCATCGTAGCCCCATCCCCCGGCTTCGCCGGGTACTTGCCGGACAAGCCGGTTGAGGACGCGGAACGCGCCTACTGATCGCCCCGCGAGCGGGGAAGAGACAGCTAGGCTTGGAACCGTGCTCATGGAAGTCACGTGCCGCTGCGGCTACGTGATGCGCGGATCGAAGTCAGAGCTGATCGAGAAGGTGCGCGAGCACGGGCGCTCGGCGCACCAGCTCGAGGTCACGCCGGCCCAGGTTCGGGCGCTCTGGCGAATGGTCGACGACCCTCCCGCGAATGCCGCGAAGAGCTAAACCGAAGATCGAGCCGGTCGTGGAGGCCATGGGCCCGCCCATCTCGACGGTGGACTGGTCACCCAAGTTCGTCGCCCAGACCCTCGAGGTGCTGCCCGTCGGGCTCCGTGGCGAAAGCCTCTTCTGGATGAAACCCATCCACGCCGACTCGCTGCGCGTCGGCCTTACACCTTCCGCCAAGCCCGCTGACACAGTGCTCGACGTACTCAACTGGTACCCGCTTGTGCCAGTCGTCGTCCACTCGACCTCATGGCGTCAGGAGGAAGGCCGCATCATCCTGACCTACGTTGCGGTAATCGCCCCGCCAGAGAAGCTGCCACCCGACTCGCTGGTGGAGACTCCCGTCCGGCGCGCCGAGCTCGCGCGCGGCGAGGCCATGGCGGCGCCGCAGGCGATCGGCATCGAGGCGGTGCTCGAGCACGCGCTGCGCCACCTCTCGTGGCTGGTCAAAGACGACCCCGCCGTCATGCGCGAGCTTGCCGCCTGGAAGGAAGTCCTGGCCGGCTTCGAGCCGGAGCCGTTTCGAGCACTGGCCTGATCGCGATATCTGAGAAGGCTCGCCGCTGGGGCATCCTTCCCGCCTATCACGGCTGGCAGGGCAACGTCGTCGAGACGCCGCCGGATGTGGAGCAGGCAATTCTTGACGCGATGGGCGCGGCGGCGGAGCGGCCGCCACGCGTGCGCCGGCCCAAGCTGCGCGACGAGCCCTGCGCTCCGGCCCCCGAACGGGTGTGGGGTTGGGCGGTCCAGCTCTACGCCTTGCGCTCGCGCGAAAGCTGGGGGGTCGGCGATTTCGCTGACCTTCGTCACTTCGCGCGATGGTCGCGCCGGGCCGGCGCGTCGGCCATCCTGCTCAACCCACTTGGCGCACAGACTCCGACGTTGCCGTACCAACCCTCGCCGTACTACGCGTCGACCCGCCGCTTCCGCAACATCCTCTACCTGCGAGTCGAAGAGATCGAAGGCGCCGATACAGTCGACCTCGCCGCGCTGCGCGACGCCGCACGACGCCTCAACGACCAACGCATCATCGACTACGACGAGGTCTTCCGGCTCAAGTCGCGAGCTCTCGAGAACATTTTTGGGGCCGCGCCCAATCCCCAGGGACTGGATGCATACGTGCGCCGCCAGGGCGCCGCGCTGCGCGACTTCGCCACCTTCAACTGCACTTGCGAGATGCATGGACCCGCCTGGCGCAGCTGGCCGCGAGACGTGGGACTGGTGAGCGCGGACCGGGTCGCGTATCACCAGTGGCTTCAGTTCCACGCCGACCGTCAGCTCGCGCGCGCCTCGCGCGAGATTGGTCTCATCACCGACGTGCCCGTCGGCTTCGCCTCCGACGGCTTCGACGCCTGGCGCTGGCGGGACCACCTCTCGCCTGGGATTCGGGTCGGCGCCCCGCCAGACGAGTTCTTCCGCGACGGCCAGGACTGGGGCCTTCCCGCGTTCAACCCATGGCGCCTGGGCGACGCGAGATGGGAGCCGTTCATCGACGCGATCCGTGGTGCGGCCGGCCACGCCGCCGGCGTCCGGCTCGACCATGTGATGGGCCTTTTCAGGCTGTTCTGGATTCCCGACGGCATGACCGCGGCGCAGGGCGCGTATGTCAGATACCCCGCGCACGTCCTCCTCCCGCTGCTCGCGAACGAGAGCCGGCGCGCGAAGGCGTTCGTGATCGGCGAAGACCTCGGCCTGGTCGAACCGAGGGTGCGCAAGCACCTCCGCAGGAAGGGCTCGCTGTCCTACCGCCTTGTCTGGTTCGAGGGCTCGGAGCCGGCGCGCTGGCCGCACGACGCGGTCGCCGCGGTCGGCACACACGACCTGCCCACAGTGGCCGGGATCTGGACCCGCAGCGAGCCCGAGCACCGCCTGCATCACCTTCGCGACAAGCTGGTCAGCCTGACGCACCTGCCCGATGACACTCCGCCCGTCGACGTGGCGGTCGCCGCCTACCGGCAGCTCGCGCGAGGTCGGACGCGGATGGTGCTGGTCTCGATGGAAGACGCCCTCGGCGTGCACGAGCGGCCCAACGTCCCGGGCACGACTGATGAGTTCCCCAACTGGCGCATTGCGCTGCCCGTGCCTCTCGAAGAGATTGAGCGGGCCGACGGAATGCAGAGGATCGCGCACGAGATGAAGGCTGCGGGGCGGTGAGATCAGAAGGCGCGCGCGCCTCGCGCGTCCTGACCGCGCTTGCGCGCAAGAGGTTTTTCGCGCCCGTTGGCAATGGGCAGGTCCTCGCGTACGTCTTCGCCCGCCGCGGCGAAAAGCTCAGCTATGTCCGCGGCACCAACGTGCTGCGCGTCATCTTGGGCCAGGGCGAGTCGCGCGTCGCAGCCCTCGACGGCAACATCGAGGTCGCAACGCAGGGCGCCGGATGGCCGCTCGAGTTCGATCCTCCGCCGCTCGGCGGCGCGACACGAGCATCCATCGTCGACCGCATCCCGGAGGTGCCGGACCGCGCGGCGACGTCCGACCTTTACGCGCGCAGCGTCCTGGTCATCGCGCTGCACCAGGAGCGATCGGGGGCGTTCATCGCGGCGCCAGGCGATGACGTGCTGATGGCACACGCGATGGACCTTTGCGGCGAGCGCGGCGCGGCGGAGGCGTTTTTTGCCTGGGCGCTGGCGCACCGTCCCATCGACGGGCTGCTCATGTGGGGTATCGAGCAGCACCTCCGTCTGGCGTACGGCAGCGAGCTGCGCCAACGTTTCGAGCGCCTGCGCGACGGCCCGGGTCCAGAGGTCATGTCCTTGCCGCCTGCCCTTGCGAAAACTCCCGTGAGGGCGATCCGCGCGGCGCTAAAGCGCAAGTCACAGCTCGACCTCCTCACGACCAATGAGGGGATCGACCTCGGAGCGCATGCGCGCTTTCTGATCGACCTCCACGCCCTCCTCCCCAAAACGACTTGGGGTGAGGATTTCTTTTTCGCGCACCAGGCGGACGTGCAGGACATCCGGCGGGCGCGGGCGCTGTACGGCGGTGCGTTCCACGACGGGCTCGTCGCCGCCGGCGAGGATCCTCTCGAAGCGGTTGAGGTCCGAGCCGACCTTGGACCGAGCACCGTGACGATCGAACCTGTCTTCCCCATTGATGGGGAAGTCCCGCCGAAGGCGGGGATGGGGCTGACCCGACGCTACAAGATCAAGGTCGAAACTGGCTCAGGCAGCTTGTGGGCTACGGACTCCGATCCGAGAGTGGGCGGCCAGGAGTTCGCGTTCAGCTCAGACGCCAATCCACCCGACTGGACCCACGACGCGCTGGTGTACCAGGTCATGGTCGACCGCTTCGCGCGAGCGGATGGCGCGCTGCCACCGCCGAATTCGTCGACGGCGCTGTACGGAGGCACGCTGGATGGCATCCGCGAGCATCTCGACCACATCACAGGCCTCGGCTGCAACACCCTCTGGCTCACTCCAATCCATCAGACGCCCAGCCACCACGGCTACGACCACGAGGATTTCTTCAAGGTCGAGAAGCGGTATGGCGGCGACGCCGCCCTGAAGCGACTGATCGCAACCGCGCATGAGCGCGGGATGCGCGTGCTGCTCGACTTCGTGCCCAACCACACTGGGCGCGGCCACCAGCTTTTCCGCGACGCGATCCAGCGAGGGGGCGAGGCGGCCGAGTTCTATCGCTTCTGGCAGTGGCCGCACTACTACCGCTGCTTCTTCGACAACATCACGCTTCCCGAGCTCGACACCGGCAGCCGGCGGGTGCAGCAGTACTTGGTCAAGGCCGCGCGCTACTGGGTGACCGAGTACGGAGCCGATGGGGTGCGGTGCGACCATGTCGCGGGGGCCGACCCATCGTTCTGGATCGAGCTGCGACGCGAGCTTCGCGAGGTCAAGCCCGACGCCTTGATCATCGGCGAAGCGACGGGCCACTTCGACTGGCTGGCGCGTTACGCGGGCCGCCTCGACGCGATCTTCGACTTCGACTTCGCGTACGTCGTGCGAAGCACGTTCGGCCGCCGCCGCATGGACCTGGTCGAGTTTGCGCGCTGGATGGACGCGCACGAAAGCGCCCTGCCCGGACTGGCCCTCGCGACTCTCCTCGACAATCACGACATGAACCGTTTCCTGTGGCTGTCCGGCGGCGATGGGCGCCGGCTGAAACTCGCCGCGACGTTGCTCATGACGCTTCCCGGCATGCCCGTCATCTATTACGGCACCGAGGTCGGCCTGAGCCAGCGCCACGATGCGGCGACGGAGAATGCCGAGGCGCGGCTGCCCATGCTGTGGGGTGCCGACCAGGACGCGGAGCTGCTCGCATATTTCCGGCGGCTCGGCCGCCTGCGCCGTGAGTCGCCCGCGCTCCGGCGCGGCACGAGACGAACCCTCCACGCAGACCCGAATGAGCTCGTCTACGAACGAGTCTTGGGTGACGAACGGTTGGTGGTGTCGCTGAACCTCGAGACGCTAAGCGGGTCGATCGTCGACGGTTCCGGTCGCGACCGCCTTCGCCAGGATGATGTACTCGGCGTGAGCCCAGACCAGGGGCCTGGCTGAGCCGGTCGGCAGACCGGTTCCCTCCCACACCTGCTCGCCGAGCAGTTGGTCGGCGCCGGCAAGCGTTTCGAGCTCCTTCGTATAGGGCGTGCCATCACCGCCAGCGAGCACCGTATAGACACCCCGCTCCCCTGTAAGGAGAGGCCAGAGGTGGCCCAGCCCCGGCGGGGCAGAGCCCTCGTTCTTCTCCCCATAGCCGTCGTGCGGATAGCGATGCCAGAGCGTGACCAACCCGACTTTGCCTGCAGCGATGTCATCGACCGGGCGCAGCGCTGAGATGATGCGCGGGTCGTCCGGCTTGCGGACTCCCAGGCGAACCAACTCCAGGAAGCTGGGGTCGACAATGAATCGCTGGTCCCAGACGCCGCCTCCGTTCGCGATATCGAGCGGCTCCGCGGTGTCGGGTTTGCCATCGGGCGAGATGCGGAGGTAGTAATCCACTCCGGCCGGCCCGGCCCGTACGAACGTCCAGGACTCGATCGATCGGTCCCAGAGCTGGATGACGTCATGCAGCGGCACCGCGCGGTCCACGACCTGTTTGGTGGCGATCTCCCAGCGCTCCACCGCGCGCAGAGCAGCGATCTCCGCGGCAAGCGTCGCAGGCGAGTAGCCGCCAGCCTCCTCCCATCTCTCCTGCTGGGTGGCGGGCCCCTTGCCGAGCAGGTAGCCGGCCGCCTTCTCGATGTCCGGACCCGTCGCCTTGCCCCAAAGGCGGACCGCGAGCAGGATCGCGTCGGCGGTTTCGTCCAGCTGTTGCCCGGTCCACACCGGCGCGCCGTTGAGGTCGGTGTTCTGCGGCATGCTGCCGTCCGGTCTCTGCATCTTGCCCATGAAGCGGAGCACGTCGTAGGCGGTCGCGGTGTCGCCGGCGGCGAGCAGCGCGCTCGCCGCGTGATACAGGTCGCGCGGCCACACCTTGCGATAGCCGACATCACCGTCGTTGTCCGGCGCGGTGTCGCCCCACGGCCGCGCCAGCGACGCGACGATCGCGCCTGGGTGCAGCTTGTCCTCGGCCATCTTGATCACCTCGACGCTGTGGAAGAAGAGGGCCGCGTCCCCGGGAGGCGCACTCAGCTGCGCGGTGTACTGGCGCCAGCCCGACCGGTAGGCGTCGAACACGCTCTGCGGCCCCGTGTTCTGCGTCGCGTTGAGCTGCGCATCCGCCGCCGCCCGGCTCGAGCCAAACGCCAGCTCGGTCACCCACGAGCCGCCGGCGCTGTCGAGCTTCCACGTGAGCGTGACGCGACCGGGACCCGCCTGGCGGTACCGGTTCGCGAGCGCGTCGCGGTGCAGCTGGTCGTACCCATCTCCCCGACCGAGGTAGCCGGCGGTCCGCTGATCGGTCATCGCGTCGCCCCCGATCGCCAGCCACAGACCGCCCTTGCTCACGTATCCCCGCGTGCCGTCGAAGAAAGCAGTCTGGCCGGCGCCGGAGCCGCCCAGATGCGGCACGAGATAGCCGTAAACGCTCAGGTTTGAGGCGTGGCCGATCAGATGCGCCCTCACCACAACCACGGGGCGGTCAGGGTCAGTGGCAATTTCGGTGACCAGGCTGAACTGGTGCACAGGGTCATCGACCTGCATGGCATAGGTGGGCGCGCGATCGTCGGTGACCCGCGAGCTCGCCACGCCCTGCGTTGCGGCGTCGAAGAAAAAGCTCGAGCCATCCGTGACCAGGAAGCCGAACTGGCGCAGGTTGTCTGCGTCGACGGTTGGATACAGGACATCGGCCAGCGTGCCGTGCGCCGCGGTGAACCACACGTTCGACTGGCGGCCCGCCGCGGTACCGATCGCGTCCTTGTCGCCGGTGGTCCAGTGGTCGGGCACGACACTGGCCGCGGGAGCGACGTCTGCGGTCCACTGCGCCGCCGGCCGGAAGACGACGATCGCCACGACGGCGAGCACTGCAACGAGGGCGCCAGCCACCACCACGAAAAGATGGAGCCGGCTCAGCCTTTGACGCCGCCCACGGTGAGCCCGGACCTGAAGTAGCGCTGCAGGCCGAGGAACAGCACCATCACTGGAATCGACACGATCAAGGAGCCTGCCGCGAAGTAGCCCCACGGAATGCGGTAGTTGCTGGCCAGGCCCCAGAGCCCGACCGGCACCGTGTAGGCGTCCTCGTTCAAGAGGAGCGTCTGCGCCATGACCCATTCGTTCCAGGCGGTCAGAAACATGAGCAGGGCGGTGACTGCCAGGGCCGGAAGCGAAAGCGGCAGGATGATGCGGACGAAGGCCTGCGTCACGGTGCAGCCGTCGATCAACGCCGCCTCATCCAGGTCACGGGGAATAGTGTCGAAGTAGCCCTTGAGGTTCCACGTGCTGAAGACGAGCGCGCCCGCCACGTAGGCCAGCATCAACCCGAACGGCGAGCCAACGAGGCCGATCGTCCTGAGGATGATGTAGATCGGGATCAGCGCGAGAACGGATGGAAAGGCCTGGATCGCGAGGAGCGTGATCAACGTGATCTTCTTGCCGGCGAATCGAAACCTGGCGATCGCGTATGCGCCGGTGGCCGATCCGATGAGGCCGCAGATCATGGTGCCGATCGCGATGGCGAGGCTGTTCCGGAGCCACGTTGGAAAGGGCTGCTGGGTCCATATGTAGGTGAAGTTGTCCCACGTCGGATGGTCGGGCCACAGGCTGAGGCTCAGCGAGTAAAGCGACTGCCCGGGCCGGAACGCGGCCTGCAGGACGAAGAAGACTGGAAACAAAGCGAAGATGACCATGGCGACCAGGAAGGCATGGATAAGCACCGGAGCTGCCGCCCGCGAGAGGAAGCGCTGTCCGCGTGCAAGGACGCCAAGCCCTCTCGCCGTCATCGGCCTTGCAGGCAGCGGCGAGCCGAGCTCGGCTGGGCGCACGGTCATCGAGCCTCCTCCTGGATCAGGCCGGTGAAGCGAAGGCTGCCCATGGTGACCGTGAATAACAGGAAGAAGATCACCACCGCGAACGCGGCGATGTAGCTGTAGTTGAAAAGCTGGAAGGCGTTCCGGAACGCGTAGACCATCACGAAGTCGGTGGCACCCGGCTTCGCCGCGCTGGAGAACGGTCCACCCAGGGTGATGAGGTATGCAGTGTTGAGCACGTTGAAAGTGACGATGGCGCTCAGGATCGTCGCGGGAAGGATCGCCGGCCTCAGGAGAGGCACTGTGATGCGCCAGAACTTGCGCCATGAACCCGCGCCATCGACCGCAGCAGCTTCGTACATGTCGCTCGGAATGCTCTGCAGCGCCCCGAGGATGACGACCATGAAGAAGGGATAGGACATCCACACGTTGGCCAGCACGACGGATCCAAAGGCCCAGTTCGGATCGGTCAGCCACGGCAGCCCGGCTTGAGGGCCGGCGACGACGCGGTAAAGCTGGTTCAAGGTTCCGAACTCTCCGTTGAAGAAGAACTTCCACACCAGCGCCGTGATGTAAGTCGGCACCGCCCAGGGCACGATCAAGGCCACGCGCCAGAACGGCTTCCAGCGCACAGACGGGTGGTTGACGGCGAGAGCCGCCAGCATGCCGACGATTAGGAAGAGAGGAATGCAGATGCCTACAAAGAGGAAAGTCCTCGCGAGGACGATGAAGAAGTCGGCGTCGAGTCCCTTGAAGAGCTTTCCGTAGTTGACGAAGCCGACGATGGAGTAGTGCCTGAAGTGATAGAGGTTCTGGTTCGTGAACGAGATGTAGACGTTGTAGATGATCGGAAAAAGGCTGATCAGGCTGACCCCGATGATCATCGGGGACAGGTAGGTCAGCGTTAGTCGGGCGCTCGTTCGATTCAAGCGTGAATGACCGAGGACGGCGGCGCTAGTGCCGCCGTCCGCGTGTCCTCCCTGGTTACTTCAGCTGCGCGATGTTGGTTTGCGCCGCCGTGTGCGCGTCGCTGAGCGCAGAGTCGACCGTCTGCTTGCCGGTCCAGACCGCCTCGAGCGCCTTCGCGACCGGGTCCCAGAGCGCGCCCATGAAGGGAGTGTTGGGAAGCGGCACACCGTTGGCCACCTGAGCGCCAAACCCCTTGACCTCAGGGATCGCCTGGACCGACGCGTCTGCGAGCGCCAGCTTGTTGGCCGGGATTTCCTTGTTCGCAACCGATTGTGCGATCTCGTTGTCCTTGTTGTCGAACCACTTGATGACGTCGACCGCCAGCGCCGGGTTCGCCGCGTTCGCCGAGACCATCAGCGTCTTGACGCCGACGAACGGTGAGACGGCCTTTCCATTCGCGGTGGGCAGAGTGGCGAGGCCGTAGTTGACGCCGGCCTTGCCGTAGTCGGCGACCGACCAGGGCCCGTTGATGATGATCGCGGCCTTCTTCTCCTTGAACAGGGTGTCGGCCACGCCGTAGTCGACCCCTGCCGGGATCGAGCCGCGGAAGCTGGAGATGTAGTTGAAGCCCGCCTTGGTACCGGCTGTGGTGAGTCCGTCCGTGCCGTCGGCCTTGACGTAGTAGCCGCCGAAGCCATAGATCCATGGTGCATTGAAGTACGCGTCGTTGCCTGCGGGTATGACTTGGCCAGGGCGAGCAGGTCGTCGGTGGTCTTGGGCAGCTTGTCTGCCGTGATCAGGTCCTTGTTGTAGATCATCGTGATCGCTTCGACCGTCTCCGGCATGCCGTAGATCTTTCCGTCGAATGTGTCTGCGTCAACCGCGGCCTTGCTGAAGTTGGCGTTCATGTAGCTCATGTCAACGCCGTCGATCCCATCGATCGGCTTGATGATCTCGAGCTTGACGAACTTCCCGACCACGTCATCGACCCACGCGATGACGTCTGGACCCTGGCCCGCGGGCACTGCCGTCGTGACCGCGCTGGTGAGGTCTGGCTTGTGGACCAGGTTGATGGTGACGTTCGGGTACTGCTTCGAGTAGGCGTCGAAGATCGCCTTCTTGGCGTCGAGGTAGGTGCCCTCCCAGTTGTGCCAGATCGTGATCGTGCCGCTGCGGGTGAGAGTTGGGCTGTTGTTTGGAGTGGTCCCGCCACACGCGGCAACCACCATGGTCAGCATCGCGAGGAGGGAGACCCCCGCCGATTTACCCCATCTGCTCCAGACCAACAAAGCTTCCATCCTCCTTGAGTGCCGGGCCAGACCGCCCGGTGCCCCACCCGATTTAAGGGACACAGTTAGGGTGGGGTAAAACGGTTTAGCGGAATCTAGTCCGGGCTTCGATTCCTGTCAAGGACGAATTCGGCAACCGTTCGAGGACGAATCTGAGGAGCGCGTATCTTTGCCTTCTGTGATTCAGCGCGCGCGGCTGGGTGGATCCGGGCTCGAGTTCTACCCCCTCAGCGCACTTCCCAAAGCTGGATTCCACGACCCTTCCGGCCTGCCGATGACCGTGAAGGTCCTCCTCGAAGGGCTCATCCGGCTCGCCGAGGCAGGTATCACCGAAGAAGCCAGCATCGGCGCGCTGGCGAAGTGGCCCGTCCAGACGCCCGGCAGCGAGCTTCCGTTCCTGCCCGCGCGCGTCCTGATGCAGGACTTCACGGGCGTGCCGGCGGTGGTCGACCTGGCCGCGATGCGGTCCGCGATGCAGCGGGCGGGCAAGGACGCGGGGAAAGTCGACCCGCTCGTCCCCGTCGACCTGATCATCGACCACTCGGTCCAGGTCGACTCGTTCGGATTCCGCGACTCCTACACGCGCAACATCGAAAAGGAGATCGAGCGCAACCGCGAACGCTACTCGCTTTTGCGGTGGGCGCAGCAGGCGTTCCACAACTTTTCGCTCGTCCCGCCGGGCATGGGCATCTGCCACCAGGTCAACCTCGAATACATCTCGAAGGTTGTGCAAGTCCGCGACGTGGACAGTCGCAAGGTCGCGATCCCCGACACTTTGATGGGCACCGACTCGCACACGACGATGGTCAACGGGCTCGGCGTGCTCGGTTGGGGAGTCGGCGGCATCGAGGCCGAGGCCGCGATGCTCGGCCAGCCTGCGTACCTCGCGACGCCAATCGTGGTCGGCGTGCACTTCCGCGGAGCGCTGCCCGCAGGGTCGACCGCAACCGACCTCGTGCTGACGCTCACGGAGATGCTGCGCAAGCACGGTGTGGTGGAGAAGTTCGTCGAGTTCTGCGGCGATGGTCTATCGAGCCTTTCGGTTCCCGACCGCGCCACGATGAGCAACATGTGCCCCGAGTACGGGGCGACGTCGGCGCTGTTTCCGGTCGACGCGCAGACGCTGCGCTACCTGGAGATCACGGGACGCAGCCGCGAGCAGATCGACCTGGTCGAGAGCTACAGCAAAGAGCAGGGCCTCTTCCGCAAGGATGGAGACGCAATCCCGAAGTTCACCGAGCTGCTCGAGCTCGACCTGACGAAGGTCGAGCCCAGCCTCGCCGGCCCCAAGCGGCCGCAGGACCGCGCGCCGCTGCCCAAAGTGTGGGAGAGCTTCACCTCCGCATTCGCCAACAGCCCCAAGCCGAGCCCCGACGCGATCTCGCGGCTCACCGAGGAAGGCGGCCCCGTCGACGGACGCACGGCGGTCGCGGTGGCCGCCGAACCGACCGCACAGCTCGAGAACGGTTGCGTGGTGATCGCGGCCATCACCAGCTGCACAAACACATCGAACCCGTCGGTCATGGTCGCCGCGGGATTGCTGGCGAGAAACGCGGTGGAACGCGGTCTCACCGTCCATCCATATGTCAAGACGAGCCTCGCCCCGGGTTCGCGTGTGGTGACCGATTACCTCAACACGGCCGGCTTGATGGAACCGCTCGAGAAGCTGGGCTTCTACCTCGTCGGCTACGGCTGCACCACGTGCATCGGCAACTCCGGCCCGCTCGCGAGTCCCGAGGTCGAGGCGGCGGTGACGAAAGAGAACCTCAGCGTGGTCGCCGTCCTTTCCGGCAACCGCAACTTCGAGTCGCGCATCCACCCCCTGGTCAAGGCCAGCTACCTGGGGTCGCCACCGCTCGTCGTTGCGTATGCGCTCGCGGGCACAGTGAACATCGACCTCACAAAGGACCCCATCGGTCGCACGAGTGACGGCAAGCCGGTGATGCTCTCCGAGCTGTGGCCGGCGCAGGAAGAGGTGAATGCGGTCATCCAGCAGTGCGTCAAGCAGGAGATGTTCAAGCGCGAGTACTCGCGCATCTTCGAAGGCGACGAGCACTGGAAGAAGATGAGCTCGCCGACCGGGCCGATCTTCCAGTGGGACGAGAGCTCCACGTATGTCAAGGAGCCGCCTTACTTCGAGGGCTTCGGTCCCGAACCGCCGGCCCTTCGCGATGTTGATGGTGCACGTGTGCTCGCGGTGCTCGGCGATTCGGTGACGACCGACCACATCTCACCGGCGGGCGCGATTCCGGTCGACAGCCCCGCTGGCGGATACCTCATCGCGCACGGCGTGGAGAGGACCGATTTCAACAGCTATGGCGCGCGACGCGGCAACCACGAGGTCATGGCGCGCGGCACGTTCGGCAACATCCGGCTGCGCAACAAGCTCGTCGAGCGCGAAGGCTACTGGACCGTCCATCTGCCTGGCGGAGAGGAGACGACCATTTTCGAGGCGTCGGAGCGCTACCGGGGCGAGGGAGTGCCGCTCATCGTGATCGCCGGCAAGGAATACGGCTCGGGCTCGTCACGCGACTGGGCGGCCAAAGGCCCGCTCCTCTTGGGTGTGCGTGCGGCGATCGCTGAGAGCTTCGAGCGGATCCACCGCTCGAACCTGGTGGGGATGGGCATCCTGCCCCTCGAGTTCGCGCCTGGCGAGAGCGCACAATCGCTGGGCCTGAGCGGACGCGAGCGCTACACCATCCACGGACTGGACCAGATCAAGCCGCTGCAGCACGTGGACGTCGAGGCGGTGGGTGACGATGGCCAGGTCAAGCGCTTTACGACCCGAGCGCGCATCGACAACGAAACAGAAGTGGGATACCTCCACCACGGCGGCATCCTGCCGCTGGTCCTGAGGGAACTGATCGCCAGGAATTAGGCTCCCCCATTTGGGAGGGGCTCCTCCCCATTCATGGGGAGGTGGCTGCTCCCCATTTATGGGGAGCTGGCGCGAAGCGCCTGAGGGGCTGCGCCTAAACCGCTAAGCAGCCGAGATTGCGGCTTCGCTGTCCTCGTAGCTGGTCTTCATCGGCAGCCAGCGTTCGTGGCCGCACTCTGGACATTCGAACAGTCCGACGAGCACGTCAGGCCTTGCCGAGTCGGAGTGCATGGTGCGCAGCTGCAACCGAACCTGGGAGTCGTGGCGGTCGCAGGCCGGGGCCTCTTCGTAGGTCATGCCGGAAATTTAACGCAATGCGTCGAAATCGTTCTAGTGCTCGCGGCACAAGCCCCAACCGGGGTTGCTTGTCGTCCGCCCACATCCTAAGCTTGCTGAGATGGCCACAAAGCGGGTCGAAGCGGAGGTCCGGGAGCCCCGCCCAACCGTACGAGAGGCGATGCACTCGGTGCTGGCTCAGGCCAAGCTCGTCGCCGGCGAGGACGGCCTCGACCGCCCGATCGAGTGGGTCCGGAGCATGGAAACCCCCGAAGTCCAGCCACGTGCGGGCGACCTGATGTTCACCACAGGCTTTCCGATCAAAGACGACCTCGCGGCGCAGATCCGCCTTGTCGGGCGAATCGCCGAGGGCGGTGGCGTCGGCCTTGTGGTCAGGCCGCTGCCCTACCTGCGCAAGCTGCCTCCCGAGATGGTCTCGGAGGCGGACCGGCTGAAGGTGCCCCTCTTCACGATCGCGTCCGACGTCCAGTTCGTCGACCTCATGACGCCCCTCCTCGAACGGATCATCAATGCCGAGCACTGGCGCCTGAAGCGCTCGATCGAGATCCACCGCCGCTTCACCGAGCTCGTCCTCGACGGCAAGGGCGTGAACGAGATCTGCCGCACCCTGGCCGACCTCCTCGAGAGCGCTGTCGTGGTCGAGGACGCAAGCTTCCACCTTCTCGCCCATGCAGGCGGCAGCGCCGACCCGCACCGCAAGGAGACGATCCTCCGCCAGGGCACGCCGCAGCGGGTGCTCTTTGATCCCCAGATCCAGCGCATGCTGCGCGAGGTCGAGGCCAGGCGCGGGCCGCTCAAGGTCCCCGCCTTCCCGCACCTCGGGATGTCGCGCGAGCGGCTGATCGCGCCAATCCTCTCTTCCAACCAGGTGCTCGGCTACATCTCGGTGCTGGATCACCCGCCGCACAACGAGGAGCTCGCCTTCATGGCGATCGAGCAGGCGGCACTCGTGCTCGCGCTGTCCATCGCCAAGGAGCGCGAGCTGTCTGAGGTCGAAGGCCGGGTCCGCGGCGAGTACCTCGAAGACCTGCTTCACGGCACCTATGGCGACGAGGCCGCGGCCCAGCGCCGCGCCCGCCACCTCGGCTACCCGCTCCACGGCAGCCATATCGTCGTGCTGGTCGACATCGACGACTTCCGCGGCTTCAACCGGGCCCGCCAGATCTCCGAGGACGCAATCCAGGCCCTCAAGCGGGAGTTCCTTCGGCGCGTCACCGGAGTGGTGCGCGCGTCCTACCCACGTGCCCTGGTCCAGGGCCGGTCCGACCAGGTGGTCGCGCTCCTACCGCTCGGGGCAGAGCCCGGCGATCACCAGGCGCGCAGCCACGCCCTCGGATTGCAGATCCGCCAGGCGGTTGCCGAATGGAAGCCCGGCTTCACGGTGTCGGTCGGCTTCAGCGCACCAGCCGAAGCGCCGGGCGCGGTGGCCGGCGCCCTCCGTGAGGTGACTTCGGTTATGGAATCCCTGGCTCGGTTCAAGCGCTGGGGCCAGGTCGTCGCGGTGCCTGAGCTGGGCCTGACCGGCCTGCTCGCCGCGGTCAGCGACGAGCGCCTGGTGGACTACAGCCGGCGCCACCTCGGCCCGCTGATTGAGCACGACAGCGCGCGCAAGGGCGCGCTCGTCGCCACCCTCCGCGCCTATCTCGAAACCGGCGAGCAGCAGCAGGCCGCGCACCGCCTGCGCGTCCACCCCAACACGCTCCGCTACCGCCTCGATCGCATCCGCGAGATCACGGGCCTGGATCTCGAAGACCCCGAGACGCGCTTGAACCTGTCGGTCGCCTTGCGCGTTCAATCGCTTTTGGGAATGTAGAGACCACATAACAAACTCAGCCGCTTTTTTGTCAGCGGCACACTAGTCCCTCCAAGGTGCGCCCGCTACCGTACCCGACAGTGCCCCCCAGCCTTTCTCCTTCACGTCTCGCCTGGCCGGGAGACCTCCCCGAGGCCCGCGCGGCCTGCGGCATGGGTTTTGTCGCCACCCCCGAGCTCGGCCACGAGGCTGTCGCCCTCGGCGTGCAGGCGCTCGCGCGCCTGGCGCACCGCGGTGGTCTGGATGCCGATGGCAAGAGCGGCGACGGCGCCGGTCTGTTGATCCAGGTTCCGCACCGCCTGCTGGGCGGCCCATTCGCCGTCGCCGCGCTCTTCGAGTGGGACGACAGGGCTCGCGGACTGGTCGAAGATGCCGCTGCCGGCGTCGGCATGCGCGTCGCCGCGTGGCGTGCCGTGCCCCTCGACCCGGACAGCCTGGGCGCGCGAGCACGCGAGACCATGCCGGCGATCTGGCATGGCCTCCTCGAAAACCCCGGCCTCGATCCCGACGAGTGGGAGCGACGCCTGTACCTGGCCCGACGCCGCGCCGAACACGACGCCGTCGCGAAGGACGTGCGAATGTACATCCCCTCGTGGTCGAGCCGGACGCTCGTCTACAAGGGCCTGATGGCCGGGACGCGCCTGGCCGACTTCTACCTCGACCTCGCCGATGACGATTGTCAGAGCCGGCTCGCCGTGTTTCACCAGCGCTATTCGACCAACACCATGCCGGACTGGCGGCTCGCGCAGCCGTTCCGCATGCTCGCCCACAACGGGGAGATCAACACCGTCACGGGCAACCGCGCCTGGATGCGCGCCCGCGAGGCGGAGCTCGAGCCCGAGCTGCGGGGCGCGATCTGGCCCGAAGGATCTGACTCCGCGTCGCTCGACAACGCGCTGGAGCTACTCGTCCAGCGGGGATGGGAGGTCAGCGAGGCACTGATGAGCCTCGTCCCCGACGCGTGGGAAGGGCGCGGCGACCTCGCTGCAAAGGTGCGGGACTTCTACCGCTACCAATCGATCCGCTTCGAGCCATGGGACGGTCCGGCTGCGCTGGCCTTCAGCGACGGGATCGTGGTCGGCGCCGCTCTCGACCGCAACGGCCTCCGACCCCTGCGCTGGCAGCGAACGCGGCAGGGCATCGTGGCCGCGGCCTCTGAGGCCGGCGTCGTGGCGATGGCACCCGAAGACGTCGTCGAGCGCGGCCGCCTCGGTCCCGGCCAGATGCTGCTCGTCGACACCCGCGACGGTTCGCTGCTGCGCGACGCCGACGCCAAGGAGCGCGCCGCCGCGCGTCACGACTACGGGATGCTCGCCGACCGGATCCTCGTCCCGGTCGAGCGGCACCAGGTCGACCTCGAGCCGCTCGAGGACCTCCCCGCACAGCACGCTCTCCATGGCTGGGGCTTCGAGGATGTGAAGTTCGTAGTCGACGTCATGGCCGCGTCCGCCGCCGAGCCCGTCTACTCGATGGGCGACGACATCCCGATCGCTCCCCTTGGCCGGACTCCGCGCCGCGTCTACGGCTATCTGCGACAGCGGTTCGCGCAGGTCACCAACCCCGCGATCGACCCGCTGCGCGAGAAGGCGGTGATGTCGCTGCGCGTCCTGCTCGGCTCGCGGGAGCGGACCCTTGAGCCCGAAGGCGGCGCGGACCGCGACCTGCTGCGTCGCCACCATCCCGCAGTTCCCACCGAGGACAAGCTGCTGGAGCTCGAGTCGCCGGTGCTCGGCGCGGCAGAGCTGGGGCGGGTGCTCGAGGACGCGGTCGTGCTCGACGCGACATACGCGCCGGACGAAACGCTGCGCGACGCATTGCTCCGGCTGTGTCGCGAGGCAAGCGAAGTCCAAGGCGTGATCGCGCTCAGCGACCGGCGCTCGGCACAACACCGGCTGCCGGTGCCGATGGCGCTTGCCGTCGGCGCGGTCCACTCGCACCTCCTCGCCACCGGCCGTCGCATGTCGACCGACATCGTCGCCATCGCCGGCGACGCAGTCGACGTGCACGACGTGGCCTGCCTGATCACGATTGGCGCAACGGCGGTTCATCCATATCTCGCTTTTGCAAGTGCGGCACAGCCCCATCCCCCGGCTTCGCCGGGTACTTCCCCGCCAAGCGGGGAAGACGCGATTGCCAAGTATCGCAAGGCGCTCGAGTCCGGGCTGCTCAAGGTGATGGCAAAGATGGGGATCTCGTGCGTGACCAGCTACCGCGGCGCCGAGGTGCTGGAGGCACTGGGCCTTGGCGCCGAGGTGATGCGCCTCTGCTTCCCCTCCGT
>Ga0209686_1000604_pt1 | contig 18239 bp, 15 predicted proteins | sample GraSoiAngelo_126_FD_185883 | JGI IMG/M metagenome (GOLD analysis project Ga0209686, IMG submission 185883) | Grasslands soil microbial communities from the Angelo Coastal Reserve, California, USA - 14_0927_09_20cm (SPAdes) (version 2) | ecosystem: Environmental > Terrestrial > Soil > Grasslands ...
ACTTCCCCCAACCTCCACCGACCTCCCCCCCCCGTAAGGGGGGAAAATTGTATACTGGACCCCATGCCGGACGAGGCCCCCAAGCGCCTGATCGTGGTCGGTGACCGCGTGCTCATCGCTCCCGAAGAGGGGGAGGAGCGCACCAACGTCGGCCTGTACCTCCCGCCGACCGCGGTCGAAACCCGGCAGGTTCAGGGCGGCCGGGTGGTAGCGACCGGGCCGGGCACCCCGATGACCGAGCCGGCGAGCATGGATGATGAGCCCTGGAAGATCCGCGGACCCGACGTCAAGTACCTGCCGATGCAGGCGCGGGTTGGGGATTACGCGCTGTTCTTCCGCAAGGCTGCCGTGGAGATCACGTTCGAAGGAACGAAGTACCTGGTCGTCCCGCAGGCGGCAATCCTCGTGCTGGTGCGGGAATCGATACCCGAGGAACTGGAGTAGGTCATGGCCGACATCGGATGGGCCCGGAGCCGCGCTGAACGCGCCGAAAAGGAAGGCCTACGGCGAGGCGCGTGGTACCGCATCGTCGAAGAGTCCGGCAAGTCCTGGCTCGTGCTGGACGTGCACCAGGTCGAAGTGCGCGTTCCCAAGGAGAATGTAGAGATCCGGAAGGAGCGGCCGAAGGCCTGGAGCGTGGTGCATGAGCCCCATCTCGTGTGCCCCGGCTGTCACAAGCGGCAGCACGTCTCGGGACAGCCCAAAGACGTGAAATGCGTCGAGTGCGGCAACAGCTTCGGGGTGGACTGGCAGGATCGGGCGTAGGCAGTCGTCCGTCGTCAGTCGTTCAGTCGTCAGTCTGCTCGCCAAGTTCCGGTCCGTGCTGCGCGATTCGGGCGCTGGTCATCGACCAGGGCCCGCTTTCTTTGCCGCATGCCGCCGTTCACAGGAGGCCTCGGGCGGGCGCGCGGGCTGCTCGCCGAGCGGTTCGGCCATGCGGCATTTCGCGTCCACCAGCTGCGGGTGCTCGGGCCTCTCCTCGCCGGCCGGAGCATCCTGGCGGTACTGCCCACGGGGGCAGGGAAGTCGCTGTGCTACCAGCTGCCGGCGCTGATGGCCCGGGGCCTCACGCTGGTGGTCTCGCCGTTGATCTCGCTGATGCAGGACCAGGTCGCGGCGCTCCGGCGGCGGGGAATCCCCGCCGCGTACCTGAACGGCCTGCTGACGCCGGGTGAGGGCCGGGCGATCCTCGATGCCGCCCTGTCCGGGAGCCTCGCGCTCCTCTACTGCGCGCCCGAACGGCTCGGTTCGCTGGTGCGTCAGCTGTCGCGCGCCGGGCGCGAGGTGTCGCTCCTCGCCGTCGACGAAGCCCACTGCATCGTGGAATGGGGCAACGAGTTTCGCCCCGTATACCGAAAGCTCGACCGATACCGCTACCTGCTCGGCGATCCGGTCACCATCGCGCTCACCGGAAGCGCCACGCCGGGGACGCGCAACGAGATCCTGCACGTCCTCCGGATCCCGCAGGCAGAGGTCGTCGTCACGTCCTTCGATCGCCCGAACCTCGTGTTTCGCGTGGAGCGGGTGCGGGACGACCGCGAACGGTTCACCCGCGTGCGGGAGCTGATTCGCGTGGACGGGCCGGTCGTGCTGTACACGCCGACACGCCGGCTCACCGAGCTCGTCACCCGCGCCCTGCTGCGGATGGGCGTGCGGGCGGCGCCCTACCATGCGGGCCTCACCGCCGGCACCCGGCGCCGGGTGCTGCGCGCGTTTCTCGCGGACCGCGCCCCGGTCGTGGTGGCGACGAGCGCCTTCGGCATGGGGATCGATAAACCCGACGTGCGCCGCGTGCTGCATTGGGGGCCGCCACGCACCGTCGAAGCCTATTACCAGGAGGCGGGGCGTGCCGGCAGGGACGGTCGCCGCTCCGAGTGTGTCGTGGTATGGCGTCCCGCCGACTTTGCCTGGGGCGACGCCGCAACGGAAGTGCGACGCTACGTGGAGACGCGGACGTGCCGTCGTGCCGCGCTGCTCGCGTATTTCGGGGAGCGGGGGACGGCCTGTAGTGGTTGCGACGTGTGCGGGGTAGAACCGTGGCGCCCCTCAAGTTAGGCGGGCTCGCCCCTACCCAACCGTGGGGTTGCGGCGCGGGGGTCGCCGAATACCTTAGCCCGAGTAGCTTAAGCGAGAGCCGGCGGTTCTCGCTTTGTTTTTCCCCTCTCTTGAGGACGCGTGTTATGCCCGGCCGCAACTTCCTGTTCGTCCCCGGCCCGACCAACGTGCCCGAGCGAATCCTGCGCGCCATGGACCGCGCGATGGAAGACCACCGCTCCTCCGCGTTCCCCGAGCTCGCCACCGGACTGCTCCGCGATCTCCGCACGGTATTCAAGACGACGACGGGGCAGGCGTTCCTCTTCCCCGCGACCGGCACCGGCGGGTGGGAAGCGGCGCTCGTCAACACCCGGTCGCCGGGCGACCGGATCCTCGCGCCCCGCTACGGGCAGTTCAGCCACCTGTGGATCGACCTCGCCCAACGTCACGGCCTGCGCGTCGACATCATCGACGTCGAATGGGGCGAGGGCGCCCCGGCCGACCGTATCGGGGAGATCCTGTCGCAGGACAAGCAGCACGAGATCAAGGGGGTTCTCATCGTCCACAACGAGACGGCGACGGGCGTGACGAGCGACGTCGGGGCCGTCCGCAAGGCGATCGACGCGGCACAGCATCCCGCCCTGCTGTACGTGGACGGGGTCAGCTCCATCGGCTCGATCGACTTTCGGATGGACGAGTGGAACGTGGACCTGGCGATCACCGGGTCGCAAAAGGGACTGATGCTGCCCGCCGGACTAGGGCTAGTGTGCGCCAGCCCCAAGGCGCTCGCCGCCCGCGAGCACGCCAAGTGCCCGCGCGTGTTCTTCGACTTCGGGGACATGATCAGGGCGAACGCCACAGGATATTTCCCGTACACACCCTCCATCCCGATGCTGTACGGGCTGCGCGAGTCGCTCGACATTATCTCCGAGGAAGGGCTGGACAACATTTTCGCACGCCATCAGCGACTCGCGGAGGGCGTGCGCGCCGCGGTCCGGGCGTGGGGGGGAGGCCTCAAGCTCTGCGCCAAGGCGCCGAAGTGGTACTCCAACACCGTGACCGCGATCATGGTGCCGGAGGGCACGAACGCGGCCGACGTGATCGACGTGGCGTTCCGTCGCTACAACCTGGCGCTCGGGGCCGGCCTCGCCCGGATGGCGGGGAAGCTGTTCCGGATCGGCCACCTCGGGGACCTGAACGAGCTCATGCTGCTCGGCGCCCTCGCGGGCGCGGAGATGGCGATGCGCGACGTCGGCCTCCCGGTGACGCCCGGTGCCGGCGTGGCCGCGGCCGCCGAGCACTACCGCAGCACCGCCGCCCCGGTCGCGCCGCGCGCCGCGCCGGCCCAGTCGCCTTCCTTGCCCCCCTCGCCTTCCTCGCGGGCTCCCGTGAGGGCATGAGCCTCACCCGCTACGAGCCGGCGCACCCGCGGCTCCAGCGCAGCGAGCTCGCCGTCCCCGGCTCGCAGCCGGTGCTGTTCCAGAAGGCGCTCGACGGCGCGGCGGACTATGTCTTTCTCGACCTCGAAGACGCCGTCGCGCCCGCCGACAAGGAGCCAGCCCGCACGCACGTCGTCGCGGGACTGCTCGACTTCGACTGGAAGGCTCGCGGCAAGACGGTCTCGGTGCGCGTCAACGGCATCGATACGCACTACATGTATCGCGACGTGGTGGACGTGGTGGAGCAAGCGGGGCACAAGCTGGACACCGTCCTGGTGCCGAAAGTCGGCGTCCCCGCGGACGTCTATCTGGTGGACGCCCTGCTCACGCAGATCGAAACCGCCCGCCGCATCCCGCATCGCATCGGCATCGAGGTGCTGATCGAGACGGCTCTGGGGATGGCGAACGTCGAGGCGATCGCCCAGGCGAGCCGGCGCCTCGAGGCGATGCACTTCGGCGTCGCCGACTTTGCCGCGAGCCTGCACGCCCGCACCGTGAGCATCGGAGGTCTGAATCCCGACTACCCCGGCGACCAATGGCACGCCGCGCTCGTCCGCATGGTCACGGCGTGTCGCGCCTACGGGCTGCGCGCGATCGATGGCCCGTATGGCGACTTCAAGGACCCGGACGGGTTTCGCGCAGCGGCCCGCCGCGCGGCGGCGCTCGGCTACGAAGGCAAATGGGCCATTCATCCTTCCCAGCTTGCGCTCGCCAACGAGGTGTTCACACCCCCTCCGGCGGAGGTAGAGCGCGCCCGCCGCATCCTGCTCGCGCTCGACGAGGCGGCACGCGCCGGCCGCGGCGCCGCCCAGCTGGACGGCCGCATGATCGACGCCGCCTCGGCCCGTATGGCGCAGAACATCGTCGAGATCGCTGCCGCCATCGCGGCCCGGACGGCCGGCGCGCCGGCGTTGGCCCCGACGCGCGGGTAACCGTGGACATCCACGAGTACCAGGCCAAGGAGCTGTTGTCGGGCTTCGGCGTCCCCGTGCCGAAGGGCGGCGTCGCCTACAGCGCCGAGCAGGCCGTCTACCGGGCGACCGAAGTGGGCGGCACGCGCTGGGTCGTGAAGGCGCAGATCCACTCGGGCGCCCGCGGCAGGGCCGGAGGCGTGAAGGTGTGCACGACCGACGCGGACGTCCGCCAGGCGGCAAAGGACCTGCTGGGTAAGACGCTCGTGACCGTTCAGACCGGTCCTGAGGGTCTTCCGGTACATCGCCTGCTGGTCGAACAAGCGCTCCCGATCGAGCGGGAGCTGTACGTGGGACTGGTGCTCGACCGCAAGCGCGAGCGGATCGTGGTCGTGGCGCATCCGCACGGCGGCATGGAGATCGAAGAAATCGCGCAGCGGGAGCCGGCGGCGATCTTGCGCGAGGACGTGGAGCCGGCGGTCGGGATGCAGGGGTTCCAGGCGCGGGAGCTGGCGTTCGGGCTGGGTCTCGCCCCTTCCCAGGTGAGCCAGGCCGTGACGGCGATCCTCGGCGCCTACCGCGCCTTCCGCGAGCTCGACGCCACGATGGTCGAGATCAATCCGCTCGTCGTGACCCAGACCGGCCAGGTGCTCGCGCTCGACGTGAAGATGAGCTTCGACGATAACGCGATGTTCCGGCGGCCCAACGTCGCCGAGCTGCGTGACTACGCCCAGGAGGACCCCCGCGAAGCGGAGGCCGCCGAGCACGGGCTCAACTACGTGGCCCTGGACGGGGACATCGGCTGCATCATCAACGGGGCCGGCCTCGCCATGGCCACCATGGACATGATCAAGCACGCCGGCGGCGAGCCCGCGAACTTCCTGGACATCGGCGGCGGGGCGAGCCCCGATCGCGTGACGGCGGCGTTCCGCCTGGTGCTCTCCGACAAGAAGGTGCGTGCCATCCTCGTGAACGTGTTCGCGGGGATCAACCGCTGCGACTGGGTGGCGCGGGGCGTCGTCCAGGCCGTGCGCGAGGTGCAGGTGGCGGTTCCGCTGGTCGTCCGGCTCGCGGGCACGAACGTCGAGGAGGGCCGCCGCATCCTCGCGGACAGCGGCCTCCCGATTCTCACGGCCGACACCCTCTCGGAGGCAGCCGAGCGGGTGGTCGCGGCCCGCGACCGCGTGAGGGCGGCATGAGCATCCTGCTCGACGAGAAGACCCGCGTCATCGTCCAGGGCTTCACCGGCGACAAAGGCACCTTCCACACCAGGGAGATGATCGCCTACGGCACGAACGTCGTGGGTGGCGTCACGCCGGGAAAGGGCGGCACCACGCACCTGGACCGCCCGGTGTTCAACACCGTCAAGGAGGCGGTGGCGAACACGGGCGCTGCGGCGAGCCTGATTCTCGTCCCCGCGCCGTTCTGCGCCGACGCCATCATGGAGGCGGCGGACGCCGGTATTCGGCTGGTCGTGACCATCACGGACGGCGTTCCCGCGCAGGACATGATGCGGGTGAAGCGGTACTTGTGGCGGTACGCCAAGGAGCGCCGCACCACCCTCATCGGACCCAACTGCGCCGGCATGATCAGCGCGGGCCGGGCCATGATGGGCATCATGCCGGGCCACATTTACACGCGCGGGCCGGTCGGCGTCGTCACGCGGTCGGGCACGCTCGGCTATGAGGCGGCGGCGCAACTGCAGGCGCTCGGCGTCGGGATCACGACCAGCGTGGGCATCGGGGGCGACCCGATCAACGGCAGCTCGTTCGTCGACATCCTGGCGCTGTTCGAGCAGGACCGGGAGACCGAGGCGGTGATGATGATCGGGGAGATCGGCGGTCCCCAGGAAGCGGATGCGGCGCTGTTTGTGAAGGAGCAGATGACGAAGCCGGTCATCGGCTACGTGGCGGGTCTCACCGCGCCCAAGGGCCGCCGCATGGGGCACGCCGGAGCGATCATTTCGGCGTTCGGGGACACGGCGGCGGAGAAGGCGGAGATCATGCGGTCTGCCGGCCTGATGGTGGCGCCGAGCCCCGCCGAGCTCGGGGTCACCGTCGTCCACGCGCTCCGCCAGCAGCCGTCGCGGCCGGTGATGGTGCAGCGGTGAGCGCGGGGCGGTCCGGCCGCCCGGTGGTTGTCGTCACGCGGCGGCTCCCCCGCCCGGTGGAGGAGCAGCTGGCGCGGGAGTTCGACGCGCGCCTGAACGCGGATGACCATCCGTTGAGCGCGGTCGAGCTCGCGGACGCGCTCCGCGCCGCGGACGGCCTCCTCCCCACGGTCACCGACCGGCTCACGGCACAGGTGCTGGCGGTGGAGCCGTTGCGGGCCCGAATCCTCGCCAACTACGGCGTCGGCTTCAACCACATCGACACGGTCAGCGCGAAGGCGCGCGGCCTCGTGGTCACGAACACACCCGACGTGCTCACCGACGACACGGCCGACGACGCCCTGATGCTGCTGCTCATGGTGGCCCGCCGGGGCGGCGAAGGGGAGCGCCACGTGCGCTCCGGGGCCTGGACCGGCTGGCGGCCCACTCACATGCTCGGCACCCGCGTCACCGGCAAGACATTGGGTCTGATCGGGCTCGGGCGGATCGGCCGGGCGGTGGCGCACCGCGCCCGCGCGGGCTTCGGCATGCGGGTCATCTTTCACGATCCGTCCCCGCCGCCAGCGGCGGTGGTGTCGGAGCTGGGCGCGGAGCCGAGGGCCGGCGTGGACGACGTGCTGCGCGAGGCGGACTTCGTGTCGTTGCACTCGCCGGCCACCCCCGAAACCCGGCATCTGATCGACGCCCGCCGGCTCGCCCTCATGAAGCGGGGCGCGTTCCTCGTCAACAACGCCCGCGGCGACATCGTGGACGAAGCCGCGCTGGTCGCGGCGCTCAAGCAGGGGACGATCGCGGGGGCCGGCCTCGACGTGTTCGAGCGCGAGCCCGCCGTCACGCCCGACCTCCTGACGATGGAGAACGTCGTGCTGCTCCCCCATCTCGGCAGCGCCACGCACGAGACCCGGATCGCCATGGGCCTGCGCGCCCTCGAGAACCTCAAGGCGTTTTTCGCCGGCGCGCCGCCGCGCGACCGCATGGCGTGAGCGCCGAGAATTCCACCCCGGTCGCAACGCCCGAGTACCTCAGGCGCACGGCGGGCCTCCTGCACGACTGCCTTCGCGACGTCATCCGGACGCATCAGCCGGAGATCGAGGGCGTGCTCGCGGGTGAGCGCCTCGACCCGCAGGCACCGCCCGCGCTCGTCGCCCGCGCGATTGCGGCACAGGGGATGTGGTTCCAACTGTTGTCGATCGCCGAGCAGAACGCGGCGATGCGGCAGCGGCGCCAGAGCGAAGTCGAGCGAGGGTACGACCAGCTGCGCGGCACGTTCGCCCAGGTGGTCACAGCCGCGGCCCGCGACGGGATCGCGGCGGACGACGTCCGCGCCGTGGTCGCGAACCTGCGCGTGCGGCCCGTCATCACGGCGCACCCGACGGAAGCCAAGCGCGTCAGCGTGCTCGAAAAACATCGCCGCATCTATCGTCGGTTGGTGGACCTCGAGGCCCCCCGCTGGACCCCCCGCGAGCGGCACGCGCTGGTCGAGAACCTGCGAACCGAGATCGAGCTGCTGTGGCTCACCGGCGAGCTGCGGCTCGCGAAGCCCACCGTCGGGCAGGAGCTGGCGTGGGGCCTGTACTTCGTCAACGAGAACCTGTTCGAGGTCGTGCCCGAGCTGGTGGACAAGCTCGAGCGCGCCCTGCGGCAGGCGTATCCGGCGGACCGTTTCGACGTGCCGCCGTTCTTCCAGCTCGGCTCGTGGATCGGCGGTGACCGGGACGGCAATCCCTTCGTCACGAACGACGTCACGCGCCGCACCCTGTTCGACAACCGCATCGCGAGCCTGCGACGCTACCGCCAGCGGGTCGGCGATCTGCTGCGCGCCCTGAGCCTCACGGAGCGCGCCGCCCCGATCGCGCCCGAGTTCCGCGAGGCGCTCGCCCGCGAGCTGGCGGCCTCCGGCGACGCCGAGCGGATCCGGGAGCGCAACCCGGGCGAGGTGTATCGACAATTCGTGACCTGCATGCTGGGCAAGCTCGACGGCGCGCTGACCAGCGCGGAACGGCGCGAGCCCGCGCCCGAGGCGGCGGCCTATCGGACCGCGGACGAGCTGATCGGCGACCTGCGCACGCTCGAGGCCGGGCTCGTGGCGGGACGTGGCGGGCGCGCGGCCGAGCTGCTCGTCCGACCGGTGCGTCGGGAGGTCGAGGCATTCCGCTTCAGCACCTTCCGGCTCGACATCCGCGACAACTCGCCGCGCGTGTACGCGGCCGTGGCCGCGCTCGCGCGGGGCCGGAGCCCGGGCGAGCCGCCTGCGCCGGCGTCGCCCGCATGGCGCGCCTGGCTGCAGGGTGAGCTGGCTCGCCCATTGCGTCCGGACCGGCGGGCGCCGCCGCAGGAAGCCGCGGAGATGGTCGATCTCTTCCGGTTGATCCACGAGGTGCGCGACTGCCTCGACCGCGAAGCAGTCGGCAGCTTCATCCTGAGCATGACGCACGACGTGGCGGACATCCTGGGCGTGTATCTGCTCGCCAAAGAAGCCGGCCTGTTTGCGGACGCCGCCGGAGTCGAGAGCTGTACGCTCCCGATCGTGCCGTTGTTCGAGTCCATCGACGACCTGCGGCGGGCGCCCGAGATCGTGCGCGACCTGCTGCAGGTCCCGCTGGTGCGCCGGAGCGTGCGCGCGCAGGGCGGCGTGTTCGAGGTGATGATCGGCTACTCCGACTCGAACAAGGACGGCGGCTTCCTCTCGTCGAACTGGGAGCTCGCCAAGACCCAGTTGCGGCTCACCCGCCTCGGCCGGGAGTGCGGCGTGCCGATCGCCTTCTTCCACGGCCGGGGTGGCTCGGTGAGCCGCGGGGGCGCGCCCACCGGCCGGGCCATCGCCGCTCAGCCCGCCGGCTCGATCCAGGGGCGGCTCCGCCTCACGGAGCAGGGGGAGGTCGTGTCGTTCAAGTATGCGAATCGCGGCACCGCCGCCTACCAGACGGAGCTGCTCGCGGCGAGCGTGCTCGAGCACTCCCTCAAGTCCGAGCGCGAGCAGGCGCTCGTCCCCACGACCGAGTTCGACGAAGCGATGGAAGCGTTGTCGGGCGCCGCGCATGCCGCCTATCGCCGGCTGGTCGAGCATCCGCACCTCGTGACCTATTTCCAGGCCGCGAGCCCGGTGGAGGAGATCGCGCTCCTGAACATCGGTTCGCGGCCCGCCCGTCGCACCGGCATGCGAACGCTCGCCGACCTGCGCGCGATCCCGTGGGTGTTCGCCTGGACCCAGAACCGACACTTCATTCCCGGCTGGTTCGGGGTCGGGACGGGCGTGGGGACGTTCCTCGAGGTCCGCGGCGCGCGCGGCGAGACACTGCTCCAGCGGATGTTCAGCGACTTTCGCCTGTTCCGGCTGATCGTGGACGAGGCCGAGAAGACGCTGGCCTACGTCGATCTCGAGCTCGCACGCCAGTACGCGGACCTCGTGGCCGACCCCTGGGTACGCCAGGAGATCTTCACGCTCGTGACGGACGAGTATCATCGGACGGTGGACGTCGTGCACCGCCTCAGCGGGCGCACCGAGCTCGCCGAGCGGTTCCCCCAGTTCCGCCAGCGCCTGGCGAGCCGCTTGCCCACGCTCAACCAGGTGAACCGCCAGCAGATCGAGCTGCTGCGACGCTATCGCGCGACGGCGGCCGAGAAGCCCCCGGAGGACCAGCTCGCGGCGCTGCTCTTGTCCATCAACTGCATCGCGGCGGGGTTCGGGACTACCGGGTGAGGCGTTGCACGACGCCACGTCGCAACGACGCCCAGGCGGAGTCGCTCGTCAAACTATCCGTCGTGGCGTCGTAGGGTCGTGCGACTAGATTTCAGCCATGCACGACACCCTCTACTTCACCGAGCACCACTTCCAGGTGCGTGACATGGTGCGCGACTTCGCGCAGCAGGTCGTGAAGCCGAGCGCGCGCCGCTACGACGTCGAGAGCCGCTTCCCGTGGGACAACGTGCGGCGGATGGCCGACCTGGGCCTGTTCGGCATCCCGTGGCCGGAGGAGCTGGGAGGGTCCGGGATGGACTATCTCTCCTACATCCTGGTGATCCACGAGCTCGCGAAGGTCGATGCGAGCCACGCCATCACGGTGAGCGCCCACACCACGCTCGGCACGTCGCCCATCGTGGACTTCGGCACGCCGGAGCAGAAGCAACGCTACGTGCCGCTGCTTGCCACGGGAAAGGTGCTGGGCGGGTTCGGGCTGACCGAGCCCGGCGCCGGGTCGGATGCCGGCGGCACGAGCACGGTGGCGGAGGAGAAGGGCGACCACTATGTCCTCAATGGCTCGAAGATCTTCATTACGCATGCCGGCGTCGGGGAGATCTTCGTCGTGACGGCCCGCACCGATCCCGCTGCCAAGAAGACCCGCGGCATTACGGCGTTCATCGTGACCAAGGACACGACCGATCTCGAGGAAGCGAAACGGGTCGGCGTGGGCCACGACGCCTCGCTCCCCAAGTGCCGCGGCGTCGTGGCCGCGAAGAAGGAGGACAAGCTCGGCTGGCGCGCCTCGGACACGCGGGAGCTGGTCCTGCAGGACGCGATTGTCCCGAAAGAAAATGTGCTCGGGGCCGTGAACAACGGCTTCCGGCAGTTCCTCCATACGCTCGACGGCGGGCGTATCGGGTTGGGGGCGCTCGCCCTGGGCATCGCCGAGGGTGCACTGGAGGAGTGCCTCCGCTACACCACGACCCGGAGGCAATTCGGCAAGCCGATCGCCAGCTTCCAGGGCGTCCACTTCGCCCTCGCCGACATGGCGACCGAAATCGAGGCGGCCAAGCACCTCGTGTATCATGCCGCGTGGCTCAAGCAGCACGGCCAGCCGTTCAAGAAAGAGGCGGCGATGGCGAAGCTGTACGCTTCCGAGCTCGCCACGCGCGCCACCACCAAGGCCGTCCAGCTGCACGGCGGCTACGGCTATACGACGGACTACCCCGTCGAGCGAATGATGCGGGACGCGAAAATCTGCGAGATTGGCGAAGGCACGAGCGAGATTCAGCGGATCGTGATTGCGAGGCAGCTGCTCGGCGATCTAGTGGACTAAACCTCCACCAACCTTCACCGACCTCCACCAACCTCGATTCCCAGATTTCTCACCAGAAACGCAAATCGATCCGCCTGCTCCTCGATCAGCTTGCTGGTCGGCTTACCCGCCCCGTGCCCGGCCTTCGTCTCGATCTCGATCAACACGGGCTGCGGCCCGGCCTGGGCCGCCTGGAGCGTGGCCGTGAACTTGAATGAGTGCCCCGGCACGACGCGATCGTCGTGATCGGCGGTGGTGACGAGCGTGGCCGGGTAGCGCGTTCCCGCCCTGACGTTGTGCAGCGGCGAGTACTTGTAGAGGTAGGGGAACTGCGCCGCGCTGTCCGCTGACCCGTAGTCCGTCACCCACGCCCAGCCGATCGTGAACTTGTGAAACCGCAGCATGTCCATCACGCCCACCGCGGGAAGCGCCGCTCCGAACAGCTCGGGCCGCTGCGTCATCGCGGCGCCGACGAGCAAGCCCCCGTTCGACCCGCCCGCGATGGCGAGCTTGGCCGGGGACGTGTAGCCCTGGGCGATCAGATACTCCGCGGCGGCGATGAAGTCGTCGAACACGTTCTGCTTCTTGTCGTGCATCCCGGCCTGATGCCACTCCTCGCCGTACTCGCCGCCGCCCCGCAGGTTCGGGACGGCATACACGCCACCCAGCTCGAGCCACACGAGCATCGCCACGGAGAAGCTCGGCGTGAGGCTGATGTTGAACCCGCCGTAGCCGTACAAGTACGTCGGGTTCGAGCCGTCGAGCCGCAGCCCCTTCTTGTGGGTGACGAACATCGGCACCCGGGTGCCGTCCTTACTGGTGTAGAAGACCTGCTTCGTCTCGTAGCCGGACGGATCGAAGTCGATCGCCGGCGCCTTGAACACGCTCGTGACGCCGCTCTTGAAGGCGTAACGGAAGATGGTCGTGGGGTAGAGGAACGACGTGAAGGCGTAGAACATCTCGTCGTCCTTCCGCTCCCCGCTGATTGCGCCGATCGAGCCGAGCGTCGGGAGCGGGAGATCCTTCACGAATCGCCCGTCGCGCGCGAACAAGCGCAGCCGGGAGGACGCATCGTGCATGTAGTTGGCCACGAACGTGTCGTGGATGATCTGGACTCCATCGAGCACGTCCGGGGCCTGCGGGATGATCTCGCGCCAGCGGGCCCGCTCGGGGTGCCGGGTATCGATCGCAATGACGCGCTTGCGGGGGGCATCGAGGTCGGTGAGGAAGTAGAACACGGGCCCATCGTTCCCCACGAACGCGTAGCTCGCATCGAAGTCGTCCAGCAACCGCACCACCTCGCCCGTGACCTTCGGGCGCTTGGCCTCCTTCAAGTCGAGGTAATAAACCCGGTTCCGCCGGTCGGTACCGAGCCATACCTGCAGCACCGCATACCGGCCGTCGTCGGTCACCTCGGCGTTCATTCCCCAGTCGGGCTGGTCCGGTCGCTCGTAGACGAGCACGTCCTGCGCCTGATCCGTGCCCAAGCGGTGGTAATAGAGGCGCTGAAACCGGTTCACCTCGGTGAGCGCCTTGTCGACCGGCTCCGGGTACCGGCTGTAGAAGAAGCCGGCGCCATCGTTGGTCCACGACGCGCCCGAGAACTTGATCCACTTGAGGTGATCGGACCGGTCGCGCCCCTCCGCGACATCGCGCACGCGGAACTCCTCCCAATCGGAGCCGCTCGCCGACGTGCCGTAGGCCAGGAGCCGCCCGTCGTCCGAGACCGCCAGGGTCGAGAGCGCCACCGTACCGTCTTCGGACAAGAGGTTCGGGTCGAGCAGCGTCTCCGGGTCCGCCGTGAGCGACGCCTGTTTGTACAGGACGGACTGGTTCTGGAGACCATCGTTCTTGAAAAAGAAGTAGCGACGTGCCTTCCGGAATGGCGCGCCGTACTTCGGATAGTTCCAGACCTTCGTCAGCCGCTCACGGATCGTGCCGCGCGCGGGGATCTCGGCGAGATAGGCGGCGGTGAGCCGGTTTTCCGCCTCGATCCAGGCGCGGCTTTCGGGCGAGTCCGGGTCCTCGAGCCAGCGGTACGGGTCGGGGACCCTGGTCCCGTGATAATCGTCGACGACATCGCTCTTGCGAGCGGCCGGATACTGGAGCGTCTGGGCCCCGATAGGCGCTGCGCTCGTGAACATGCCGGTCAGGAGGAAACCCCCCGCGAGGGAACGGAGCAGAGAAGTGGTCATTTGCCTGATAAATCTCGGGGCAGTTGACCTAAGTCGCAAGCCCACTTATATTTAGAGCATGCATTGGATGCCAGGCCTGTCCGCGCTTCGCGGCATCATCCCCATGCCGCCGGCGGACGACCCGTCCAATCGGTTCAGCTCATCCTCAGCCGATCTGCTCGGAATGAGTTCCTGCTGGAACAATCGTAGGATCCCGACCGGCTGTTGGCCGACCGGGGTCGAGGGCACTTGCTTTGAAACGGGAAATTCTCATCAGCGGGACCGCGCGCGAGACTCGCGTCGCGATCCTGGAGGACGACCGCCTTGTTGAACTCCTGGTGGATCGTCCGGACGCCCGCCGCATGGTGGGCGATATCTACCTCGGCACGGTCGAGGCCGTGCTTCCGGGGATACAGGCCGCGTTCGTCAACATCGGGGCGGAAAAGAGCGCCTTTCTCCACGCCTCCGACCTGATCGAGGCGGAAGACGAAGACGAGCCGTCCGATCACGACGACGACAACGGCAGCGAGGGTGGAACCGGGGCGGGGAACGGCGGTACCCGCTCGGGCCGGCGTCGCCTGCCGAACGTCGCGGACGAGCTGAAGCGCGGCGAAACCCGCATCGTGCAGGTCATCAAGGAACCGATCGGCACCAAGGGTCCGCGCGTCACCGCGCAGATCTCCCTCGCCGGCCGGTTCCTCGTTTACATGCCGTTCGCCTCCAAAGTCGGCGTCTCCCGCAAGATCGAAAACAGGGAACAGCGCGCCAAGCTGCGCGAGATGGTGTCCAAGCTCGTCCCCAAGGAAGCGGGGGCGGGCGGCTGGATCATCCGGACGGTGGCCGAAGACCTCACGGAACAGAGCTGCAAGCGCGAAATCGACCACCTGTACGGCCTGTGGAAGAAGATCAAGCGCAAGTCGGGCTCGGTGCGGGCACCGGCGCTGCTGCAGCGGGAGACGTCGCTCGCGCGCGGCATCATCCGCGATCTGTTCTCGGACAAGGTCGACTCACTCCTCGTCGAGTCGAAGGCGCTGCACACCGAGGTGGTGCAGTACCTGAAGCAGATCGACCCCGATTTGCTCGACCGGGTGAAGCTGTACCAGGCCGAGACCCCACTGTTCGACGAGTACGACATCGAGGCGGAGATCCGGAGTCTCTTCAAACCGCGGGTGGAGCTGCCGACGGGCGGCTACCTGATCATTCAACCGACCGAGGCGCTCGTCTCGATCGACGTGAACACGGGCCGCTACACCGGCAAGAAGGACCCCGAGAGCACGATCTTGAAGACCAACATCGAGGCCGCGCGCGAGGTGGCACGCCAGCTGCGGCTGCGCGACATCGGCGGCATCATCGTCGTGGATTTCATCGACATGGAATCCCGCGGCAACCGAGACAAGGTGCTCCAGGAGCTGCGCACCCATCTCGGACGCGATCGGGCGCGCACCAAGGCGTTCGCCGTATCGGAGCTGGGACTGATCGAGATGACGCGGCAGCGCGTCCGTCCGTCGTTATGGCACTCCATGACGGCGGAATGCCCGACCTGCCACGGCACGGGACGGGTGTTCCGTCCGGAGGTCGTGGTGCGACGCATGGAGCGCTCGCTCAAGCGGGCCGGAGCCGAGCACAAGGAGCGCCAGCTCGCCGTGCGGCTGCATCCCGATGTGGCCCTGTATCTCGTGGAGCAGGAGCCCAACTTCCTGCGACAGCTCGAGAAGCAAACGGGACTCGTGCTCGAAGTGCGCGACGACCCGATGATGCGGCTCGATGAGTTCCGGATGATGGCGAAGCCCGCGGGGCGCGACGTGACTGAACAGTATGCGGTTGCGTAACGGTGAGCGGTAACAGGTGAGCGGTGAGCCGGGGGGTCCGCTTACCGCTCACCGCTCACCCTTGACCGAACCGTAAGTCCCGATTAGCGTTCCGGCCCTATGCCCTACGCGATTTTTGCCACCGGGGGCGCGCAATTCCGCGCCGAGCCGGGCGTCACCATCAAGATCCCGCTGCTCGAAGCGGAGCCCGGGAGCAAGGTGACCTTCGACCACGTCCTGCTCGCCAGCGACGGCAAGCACGTGCACGCGGGGAAGCCGGTTGTGAAGGGCGCCAAGGTCACCGCCGAGGTCGTGCGCCACGGCAAAGGCGAGAAGATCAAGATCTACCGGTTCGCGCGTCGCACCGGATACCGGCGTCACGCCGGGCATCGGCAGCCGTTCACCGAAGTAAAGATCGCGGACGTCAAGCTCAAGGACTGAGTGACGCTAGCATGGCACACAAGAAGGGTGTCGGCTCCTCCCGCAACGGCCGCGATTCCGGGCCCAAGTACCTCGGCGTGAAGCGCTTCGCCGGGGAGTTCGTCACCGCGGGCACGATCATCGTCCGGCAGCGGGGCACGAAATTCCATCCCGGGACGAACGTGCGGCGCGCATCCGACGACTCGCTGTTCACCGTGGTGGACGGGCAGGTCAAGTTCGAGCACAAGAACAAGAAGCGCTTCCGGGTCAGCGTGTATCCGAAGGCGGTCGCATCGGCTAGTAGGTAGGCGGTAGCTTTTTGTACCGCTCGAACAGCTCCGTCTGCCGGCTCTTGAGCGGGATCTCCTTGCCCCGAATCAGCACGTGCTCCACGCCCGTCGTGAACTCGAACGGGTCGCCCGACCAGACGACGACATTGGCCACCTTCCCCGGCTCGAGCGAGCCGTAGCGATCCGCCACGCCGAAGATCTCCGCCGGCGACAGGGTGACGGCGCGGAGCGCCTGGTCCCACGTCATGCCATAGGCCACGGCGTTCCCGGCCTGCTGGCGCAGGTTGCGCGACTGGTGCGTGTCGGTCTCGAGGAGCGCAACGGTCACACCCGCCTTGGCGAGGAGTGCGGCGTTCTCGTACCGAATGCCGAGGGAATCGTAGCCCGGGATGTTGTCCATCGGCTCGACCAGGACCGGGACGCCCGCCGCCGCGATCGCCCCCGCGATCTCCCACCCTTCGGCGGCGCCGGCAAGAATCAGCTTGAGCCGGAACTCCTTCGCGAGCCGCAACGCCGTCTCGATGTCGCTGCGCCGGTTGGCGAGTGCGATGAGGGACACCCGGCCGTGCAGCACCGGGAGCAGCGCCTCGAGATCGCCGGCCGACGCGGCCAGCGGTCGCATTTGCGCCCGACCGAAATCGGTCTTGCGTCGTTCATACTCGAGCGCGTCGCGAAACACCTGACGCAGGCGCGCCGCGATTTCCGCGCGCGAGCCGCCGGCGTCATCCTTTCCGCTCTCGGACAGGTCGGCGACGATTCCCACCGGGGATTTCACCACCATCTGCTCGATGGTGGCGCCGTCGAGGTCGATCAGGACCGCCTGACCGCTCACGAGGTTGCCGAAGGGCACCGCCAGCGCCGTGGTGATCCCTTCGATTCGGGTGACGGGGATCAGCGTGGAGGCGGGGTTGATCCCCTCCGCCACGTTGAAGGCGGCGGCGATGGTATCCCCCTGAACGCTGCCCTCCCGCGTCGCGGGCACGACGCTGATCTCCACCAGGCCGAGCTGACCGGCTCCGTCGATGAGCCCCGGCGTCACCCACTTTCCCTTGGCGTCGATGCGGGTCGCGCCCGAGGGAATCGCCACGTTGGTCCCCACCGCGACAATCCGGCCGTCGCGGATCAGCACGTTCGCGTCGGCGACCTTCGGACCGGAGACGGGATACACCGTTCCACCCGTGATGGCGATGGTCTGGGCAAGGAGCAGCGCGATCATCGGTCACTCCCGGGCGCCGGCATTTGGCCCAGTTCGAAGTCGGTGCGCGGCTGGTGCGCGGGATCGGCGCGGTCGTAGGTGAGCCAGCCGTCGTTGTAGACCTGCGCGGCCTTCGAATAGACCGAGAAGGGATCGCCGGACCACACGACCACGTCGGCCATCTTGCCCGGCTCGAGCGTGCCGACGATCGAGTCGAGCCCGAGCGCCCAGGCCGGGTTGACCGTGATCCAGCGGAGGGCCTGGTCGCGCGTGATCGGGATACCGGACCGCTGCCCGGCGTACATCGCCTTGGCGGCTTCCTGGTTGAGCCGCTGGATGCCGCTGGGATCGTCCGAATGGATGATCGGCCGGCCGCCCGCCTGCTGGTTCAGGGCGGCGTTTTGCTTGATCCCGTCCATGGCCTCTTCCTTGAACCCCCACCAATCCGCCCACACGGAGACCGAGGTCCCTTCCTTGGCGAGCAGGTCGGCGATCTTGTACGACTCCACCGCATGGTGGAACGAGCGGATCTTGAACCCGAACTCGTGCGCCAGATCGAGCATCTGCGCCATCTCGTCGGCGCGATAGCAGTGGTTCTGCACGTACATGTTGCCCCGCAGCACCTCGGCCAGCGATTCCGACCGCAGGTTCCGCTCGGGCGGATCGCCCTTGTGATCCTTGTTCCAGGCGTCCCACTTGCGTCGATACGAATCCGCCTGGATGAACGCGGCGCGGTAGCCCGCCATGTTGCCCATGCGGGTGGAGGGCCCGCCGCGCATGCGATACACCCGCTTGGGGTTCTCGCCGCAGGCCATCTTCAGGCCGGAGCGCGCGCCGGGAAACTTCATTTCCTGCACGGTG
>Ga0209686_1000608_pt1 | contig 18184 bp, 31 predicted proteins | sample GraSoiAngelo_126_FD_185883 | JGI IMG/M metagenome (GOLD analysis project Ga0209686, IMG submission 185883) | Grasslands soil microbial communities from the Angelo Coastal Reserve, California, USA - 14_0927_09_20cm (SPAdes) (version 2) | ecosystem: Environmental > Terrestrial > Soil > Grasslands ...
GGACTCGATCAGCCCAACCGAGACGGAGCTTATGACCGCGGTTCGAACGTTGCAAGACCAGAAGCTGATGTCGGAGAGCAAGAATCTCTGCTTGCAGAAAGGCACGAGCCCGGAAACAATCTCGCAGAGACAAAAGTAGAGTCAGCATGGCCCGGGAAGGTTACCGGTTGTGGTTCGGTAAATGCAACGATTTCAATCTGCACGGAGCTTTTAGCAGGGACAGGTCGATCAGATGGATTTTTGTGAACTGGATTCCCATTTGCAGCCTTGGGACAAAGACAGTCGTCCCAAGAAGCCTTTGACGGAATTATATGATCGTGCCCGAATTTGGGTTTACGGCGATTTCTTGCTGCCGTCACCCGATAAGCCGGAGCGATGGCCGAGTGCCAGAAGAACTGACAACTCCAATCAAAGCGCCTCCGCTGGCGTCGAAGCAACGCGGCATTCATGCTGGAGCGGATTGACGCGAAGTGGCCGGGATCAGACTGTTACTGAATCGCTCGGGCCTGGTTCCTGTACTTCTAACTGTACATGCGTGTAGCGCTCGTCGCTCGCGATACATCGTCGCAGCTCCGCCTCAACGGAAGCAGTCGGGCGAATGATTACGCGGCAGACGCTAGCGGGGTCGAACGGCGAGACGAAAACACCACCGCCTATGTCCTCCAGCCTCTTCAGGAGGCGAACGATCCGCCATTCGTTCTCGAACGAATACTTCAGCCTTTTCCGGAACATCACCCCCCGCCGTGCTCCCCCATCGCTCCGAGCGCGCTGCCGAACGGCTCGTCGCTGTATTCCATCTTTCCCCGGCGCCCTCGAGGCATCAACTGCGCGATGAAATCGGGGTGCCCCGTATCGAACCCAATGACAAACCCCTTTCCTTTGTCGGCGTATTCCGCCCACATCCGTTCAGAGTCAGGCACCTCAGTCAGGCAAAAACTCCCGAGTTCATCCCTGACGGCCGTGTTCCTCTGCAGATTCTCAATCGCAGTTTTTTGATGCTTAGGACTGCGGGGCTAGAGCCGCCACGATGACCCTAGCTGGCAAACCACTACGCGACAGGGGAAAGCCAGTCGAGATCGCATAACGCCAGATCTCGCTCGCCGTTCCGAAGATGGCGTATTCCGGCTGCAGTTCACGGTCGTCCTCGAAAGCGGTCCTCTGGCTGAAGCGCACTCGGCCACCGGGAGCGAGAATTCCGTGGCGCGAACCGTGCAAACCGGACCCCCCGGCACCATACGTCCAAGCTCAACCTGGCGCGGATCGCCGTGCCGCTAGGAGCGTTCGGCCAAGAACGTCATTCTGTTACGTGAAAGGGTTGGAGATAATCACGCTTCCAACCTTCTGCCCATCCTGAAAGTCTTCACTGTAAAGAACGTCACACTGACCTTCGATCGCTGAGGCGACAATCAGCGAATCGTACCAAGCCAACCGAAACCTGGCTCCAATCCGCAGTGCTTCTCCATACAGAGCCGGCGAGGAATGCACCGCCAGGAGTGGACGAAACGTGGTCGACAAATACTGTTCTGCGTCTAGGCTGCTCATGGGCTTCGCAAAGCGGCGCAACGCAACATTGAAGAACTCCTGCACCACTTGATAGCTGACAATTCCGCCGCGCGTGTCGATTCCCCTTCTGATCAGCTTCGTCGCTTGCGCTGCTTTCTTTGGCGCACTCGCGTCGAAGGAATACACAAAGATGTTTGTATCGAGAAAGAACCTACCGCTCATTCATCTCGTCCCGGCTGAAGCGGCTGCCGGCCTGAACATACTTTAGGCGTTTCATCAACGCGTCGAACTCCTGCGCGCCGCCGCTATGTGCTGTAAACTGTTCCAGCCACTCACGGAACATGGCGTTCAGCGTCTTGTGCCGGGATTTAGCCAACAGGCGCGCCTGCTCGATCAACTGTTCGTCCGCACTGAGGGTGATGTTTTTCATACGTAGATAGTGTACACGAATACCGTGTTCAAGTACAACCGCTCTCTGAGGGCGTGCGACAAATTTATGTGTCGACGATGACGCAGATGGGAGACCCAGATATTCCCGTTGTCGTTTCGGATCCTTCTCTTCTCTGATCTGTCGGCCCACAGAGGCGTAGACCGACGCTGAGGCAACATCCACGATGGAGCGCTGTCCGGTCACCTCAGAAGCTCCACGCCAGGTACAACAATTAGCGACTGTCAATCCTTATCCGTAGATGCAGGTTCTGTCCTGCACTCGTGCTGTTCTCTGCGCTGCTGAAACGAGTCTCCCGATTTTGGCGACGAGGTCTGCGAGGGGCACAGCCTGTCCTGCCTTGCTCTTCTCTTGCTCTTGGTTTACAATCGCCTAGTCAGACTAGTCATGATCTAAACATGCCAAAACCAAAGACCACAACAGAGAGCGCAAAAACTCGAAAAACGACCCCTAAGGCCCGCTGTGTCATGGCGTGGATCAAGGCGGCTGAGGAAACCCTGCTCTATCTGAGCGTCCTAACGCTCGGTGAGATTCGGAAGGGTTTGGCCGCGCTCTCACAAGGCAAACGGCGAAGCCGCCTGGAAACATGGCTGGAAGTGGAACTGCAAGCACGTTTCAGGTAGGATTCTGTCGATTGATGCTGCCGTTGCCGATCGCTGGGGCTTGCTCGCTGCAAACGCAAAGATTAGGGGCAAGCCTTTGTCCACCATCGATGGTTTGCTGGCGGCGACGGCGATCCACCACAATCTAACAATTGTTTCGCGAAACGTCGGCGATTTCACAAATACACGCGTACCAGTTGTGAACCCATTGGACCATGAAGTCAATTGGCAGGCGCAATTACTCATGTGGCCGCTTATCCCTACTAGAAACTCTATTGGTGCGCGTCTGACGATGTCGCAGTTCTTTCGATAACCCGAAAGTAGAAGATTCCTTGCGAACCCGCTCGCTGATTGTTTTCAACCACAAAAGCAGAGTAAGCGAATGAAGGATTCGCGTGAAGAATCGTGTTCTGTTTAGGCGGCGATACGTTCGTAGGCGTTCTGCCAGGGAGATTGCGGTGCCGTGAGAACCTCACGAATGCCCAGGCAGCTTGCTGCCTCGTGAAATTTCTCTCCGTAGCTGCCATCGCGATCGCGCAACAAGTAATGCGGGGCGCTGTCCCACGGGAACGCTTCCAACAGGTGGTGAGCCACCCATTCAGCCGTGGGATACTCCGTCACCGCCAGGTGGAAGGGCCGACGGCGGTCGTGCGACAGAATCACGCAGACAAAGAACACGCGAAAGAAGACGGTCGGAACCACGAAGAAGTCGGAGGAGACCACGCCCTTCATGTGGTTTGCCAGGAACGTGCGCCAGGTTTGCGAGGGTGGTTTCCGATGACGCACCATGTACTTGGCAACCGTGGCCTCGGATAGTTCAAATCCCAGCTTCAACAGTTCTCCATGAAGGCGTGGCGCTCCCCAACGGGTATTGGCTTGACTCATCTTGCGAATGAGGGCGATGACTTCCGCTAACACGGAAGGTCGACGCGGCGGATGACGACTCTTCCAGCTCCAGTACAGCCGAAATCCACGTCGATGCCAGGCGATCACCGTTTCCGGTTTGACGATCATCAGGGCAGATCGCCAGCTGCCACAGAGTTGTGAGAGCCAAACCCACAGAAGTCGGTCAGCAAAGCTCCAAGCGCGGTCGGTGGCTGCCGTTCGATCGTTGCAATACGAGGAGCCGATGCCGGAGAGCCAGGATCTCTGCATGGAGCACGGCTCGATTCCGGAGACCCTGCCGAATCGAGTAGAACAACGAGAAGATGATCGTGAACATGGCATCTGCAAGCTATAGTTGTCCTCGTTCAAATTCAACTGGCTCAATGAGAACCGAGTTTTTAGTAGGGACAGCCGAAACAAAGTGAATTTTGCTGAGCGGGCGATGGGAAGTTGTACCTAAATCCGACGCTGGGAGTGCCAATCTAACTCAGAAAGCGCTGCAAAAGAGCGCCCCCGATGAAACTTCTAAGCTGGCTGGCCCTAAGCGATCAGCTGCAGATATTGTGATCCGTTGACAACCGCATCCGTCACGAGGTTCTGGTCAAACGTGGCCAGTTTCCCACCGTGGGCTCCAGCCAGCGCCAAAAAATAGCTGTCCGTCACCTGTGCGGAATTTAACAGGCGGTCTCTGCGAACGCGCCGGCTGTCAAACAGTGTTAAGTCATCCGGCCAGAATTCATGGCTGGAAAAAGCTAAGAAGCCAGCCACTAACTCTGCCACCGCTGCGGGAGTTCCGGGCGAATTCGGGTACCGAGTACTTCCGACGATCCTAAGCACGCCATTTTCCGTCAGCGGGCACGTCGCCCACGCTCTCTTCCCGGATTCGGCAAACCACTCGTGCGCACGATCATGTTGCACATGCGCCGGATCAATGAGCGCGATCAGCACGTTCACGTCCAGAAGGAACCGGGTCATGGCAGCTCCTCGTTGAGCTGACGCACTAACTCTGACGTTACCCGCGGGGTACGCGGAGTCACGGGGAGCAGCGGCACACCGTTTCGGGTCTTCCTGCTTGGCTCGGCTGGGCACAGCGCACGTCGAGCAAGCGCAGAGATCACCTCTCCAACGCTTTTTCGCTGTGTGGCGGCCAGTTCCTTTGCCGCCGCCAGCACATCATCGTCGATCGCAAGAGTCGTCCGCATGACGCGCACCTTCTTGGGGACATCTCACACCAATCATCATACATCAGAGATGGGAGGACATCCAGTGGCTTCCGGGCAATTCAGCAGTTTCGGAACTTAAGCAGGGGGAAGCCTTAGACAGCCGTTTTCGCCGGGGATGACACGCTGGAGCAGGCGCGCTTGGTGATCGCGGCCTATTTTCGCTTTCCGAATTTGCCGGCCCGCGCGCACCGGTCCGACCCGCTGCACTGTCGCCAATATACTGTCGTGAGGTTAGGGACGTATTTGGCCGGATCGGCTTTACGTGGCCTGGCGATTGGCTGTGCTTCTCAGCAGTTCTCACCGTCATTTTGTCTGAAAAGGCGGTAAGTCGATCATCTCAGGCACGCGAAATTTGCTGGTCTGCGCGACCATAAGAAGCCACGACACGTAGTGAAGGAATAGGAGCGCCCGTGTCTCTGTGGGGCTGCCCCAACCTTGTTCCTCGCCAAAACGCCGTACTGTGCATCCCGCAAATCCCATCCGCGACGAATGCCATTGAAGTAACAATGTGACATTTGACGGGAAACCGCTGGATGGAGTTTTCGATATGTCACAAGCAACTGCGCGAGGCATTTCCCTTTGCCCAACTGCCGCGCTACCTCCTGCGCGACCGGATGCGATCTTTGGCGATGACTTTCCAGAACACGTGCGACACATGGGCATCTGCGAAGTTCTGTCGGCATCACGCTCGCCTTGGCAGCGAGCCTATATCGAGCGGGTGATTGGCTCCGTTCGTCGCCAATGCCTCGATCATATGATCGTGTCCACGAAAGCTCGCTACGAAGAACGCTGCAATCGTACTACGAGTATTACCACCGATCGAGAACGCATCTTTCGTTGGGAAAGGACGCGCCGGAGCCACGAGCAATTCACCCGCCCGAAATGGGATCCGTCGTAGCGCTACCCCTCGTCGGCCGACCGCACCACCGCTACGAACGACGGGCTGCCTGAAAGTGCCAGAATCTAACCAGCCTGCATGTTGCGCTCCCTTACGGTTTGCAACTCCTTGTCGGAACAGTGCCGCAGACGGGTGCGCAGCGGCGGATTTGTTTCACCAGATTGAAGCGGAGCTGTCGGTTTGTTTGGAGGAATGACTTCCGCCATGGGCTGCGCAGAATTTTCGGGAGGCACAGTTTTGGCGAGGCAGAACCGTCTTACGACCGAAGAAAACAGAAAAATCACTCACGAAATCACCCTTCGTGAATAAGCAGGCTAGAGACCTGAATTTGTTGTTACTGCTGGAAGAAGATCGCTGCGGAAACGTGGAAGCGCTCACTCAGCTCTTTGATGTGGCGAGTGGTCAGGTCCCGCTTGCCGCTCAACACCTCGGAAACCACACCTTCGGAACCAAAAATCGGAGCGATGTCTTTCTGCTTCAGATTGTTCGCAGCCAGAAGTTCCCGTAGAACAACATTCGCAGGAGCGGACGGGATGGGGTAGTGCTCGTCTTCGTACTTCTCGATTAGAATCGTCAGCAGTTCTGCGAGGTCTCTTTCCCCTGGCGACAGATATTCACGTCGTTCCAGTTCCAGCAGTTGTGCTGTGTAATGTTCCAGCTGCGCATCAGACTTGATTACCTTCGGTGCGGCAATCCCCTTGACGGCATATTTGTTAGCAACCGCAGGCATTTTTCCAACCTCCCTTGTCATAGTCCGCGTGGGTGAGGACATATAAGATGAACACTTTCTGAGTTCTGTACGCGATGTAGGTAATGAGCCTGCATCGATTGTTCGCGATATCGAATACAACACAGGTACCGACCGGATCGGAGTTGCTCCAGCTTTGCCGTACTTCAGCGAAGTTCTTCCATTTCGCGTGACGTGCGACTTTGTACCAGATATTCAAAGAGGCCTCCCATTCCGAATGCTTTTCCGAGGCCTGCCTCAACCGCTTGCGGCTGATGATCCTCATGGATAAATCTTCTCAAATAGAGAAGGTCCTGTCAAGGTCATTCTTCTCAAATAGAGAAGTAGGGTAGCTCCTTCTATCGCTCAGTGCCTTATGCTGCCGTCAGCCAATTGAAATGCACCGGCAAACTTCGGTCCAATTCTGGCCCGGAATCGAACTGGCTAGCACCTGCGCGGAATGGCGCCTGGCTCCGTAGGCGCGATCTTGCTGAAGCGCCAAGATTATCAACCCGTGAGAATCGCCAGGTTGAGGCGCTTTTAGCCGGCTTTGCTCGATGATCGCTTCGATCTGACGGAGTCTTTCCATCCTTGATAGTGAATCTCAGCGCCCTGGACAATTTCCCTCGACGGCTCCCAGCCCAACCTCGAGCTCCACTGAAAGAACAAAGAGAAAAGGCAAATAGCCCGACTTGCCAGACTTGCCAACTAAGGGCCTCGTGAAAATAGCTAAGTGATTGTGGCGCCGAGCCTTAGCTCATTTTCCCCACTGTTCGCAACGAGGAGGCCGGGGGTTCGAATCCCCTCTCGTCCACCAGATTCCAAACGACTTAGCCAAACTCTCCGAAACATGAGGAGTGGGGCGCGTGGGGCAACTCCTTCTCTACGACGAACTCTCACTTCCTATTTCGACTACTATCACCGATGGAGAACGCATCTTTCGTTGGGGAAGGACGCACCGGAGCCACGAGCGATTCACCCGCCCGAAATGGGATCCGTCGTAGCGCTACCCTTCGTCGGCGGACCACCGCTACGAACGACGGGCTGCCTGAACAAGCCACCTTCGACCCTTGGGCTGCTCCGAATTTCCGGGAGGCACAATTAGTTCTTGCCAAAACCCCCAACAAGATTCTTCCTATTCTGTGGGTCCCGACAATCGCGGCGGCGTGACCTTGACCGATGTGACGAAACGGTGTTGGCCCCACGCTACTCCTTTGGAGACCGGTAATTGTTTTGTGGGCGTTCGCTCTTACGTGGCTTTGTGCAACGTGTGGAGGATGCGGTTGATGTCCGGCTGGGAGATGGCGGCGGAGCCGCCCGCTTTCTGAACAAAAATGAAATTGAGAGAACTGCTGTCTGAAAAGAGCCTGACGCTCAACTCACCGGATGGATTTGCCGGGCGCCCGAATTGAAATCCCGAGAATTCTCCCGCCCCAACTGCAAAGACACCGGACTCGGAACCCGGTGGCATGCAAATTCCTTTTACCAGGAGGAGCAAAGCCTGGTTGGCGGCGTCGCTTTGTGACTCAAAGGGAGTCATTTTGCCGGGCGTCATCTGCAAGATGGTGCGATAAAGGGAGAAATCCGATTGCAGAGCTTCGTCTCCGACTATCCGCCGCAGGGTGTTTTGATCGATCTTGTCGTTTGATAGAACTGTGTTCAGGAAAGCACGCGGCGAGCCGTGCCAAACGGAGAGAGAGTTCCCGGATTGAAAAACGATCATGGCCTTGTTGCTGTCCGGGATGAGCCCGCTCTTTGCCTCATCCACGTCGTTCCAGGGAACCTCGAATTCATACCCAAAGTACGAGAGCTTCCTGCCTGGTGACCGGGAAATCGAAAAATCCGTGAGTTGCGCAGGAGCCACCCTTACAATGGGTGCTTTTCGCGTTAGGTAGCGAGCCTCCAGCGCAATAAGCGTCTGGAAACCGAAAAACCATAGGTAGGCAACGCACACAAGCACTACAACGAACAAACCGATCAGGATGCGAGCCCTTGTCGACATTGGGGCCGCCGACGTCATGTGGTTTCTCGGAGGCGCCGGTTCCCCTTGCTCAATCAGATGGTTTGACAAGGTTCCACCTGTAGGCATTTCCGTTTGGTATCTCTCGTCTGGCGCCAAACGGACGGAAGGCCCCCAGTATATACCGGAACAAAGCAGTCCTCGCACGTCGGCGGACGGCCTCAGAGGGCCGTCCCTACGGAGACTTTGTTTCGCGCGTGGTCTACTCCGAGGCGCCGGAGCCGAAGAGGCGCAGGATTACGCCGGAGGAACACCGGGTTATCTAACGCGATGTTTACATCGGTGGATTGTCTAAATTCAGAGCCGTATTGCACGTCATAGGCTCACAGTGAAGGGAATGCAAATCTAGCCATCGAGTCCCGGATGAAACAACAGCGGGGTATTCGGACCAAGGAACGGTGATCTATCCGATGTCGACAGAACCAAGACTTTTGCAAGTGCGCGCGCAACCAACGCGTTACTCCACCCGCTCATCGCCTAACTTCCGCCTTTCGTTTTTGACCACAGTTCAATGCCTGACGCACGGTCGGTCAGCAGTGCTGTAGCCTGATTGCCTGCACCAGCCATGTTGAGTTCCCCCGTTTGGACAACCTTCAGGATTTATTTCTGGCTCAGTAGATAGAGGTCGGATTGGCCGTTGGGGCGAGCGTAGACGACGGTGGAGAGGTCCTTGCTGAAGTCGTAGGCGTTGCCGACGTAGCCTTGACGGAAGGTGAAGGGAAGTTTCATGGCGGGTTGGGCGGGCCCGGAGAGCTGGCCAGGGTTGGCGGTAGCTCTAGGCTCTTGTAAACGCCCCGTCCTGTGGCGTAGCCTGTTGCCCTATTTCAGGCGAAGCCGGAAATTGCGTCGCCTTGGCTGCGCAGCAGCAAGGCGGATTCGGGTTTTGACAGTGTAGCACTCGATGGAGCGAACCGACCGTATGGATCGACGCGGCTTCGTAAAGCGCACTTGTTTGGGCAGCGCGGGACTTTTCCTCGGCGGATTTGGCCCTAACATCCAAGAAGGAATTCTGTTGCCAGTGCCGCCGCCAATCCAGGTGTGCGGCCTGAAAGACTTCAAAACTTCTCCCCTGGGAATGCCGGGCTTCTTCCCTGGCCGCGTCGTGCAAGTTTCAGATCCTCGATCCATCGCGGGAAATCGCGTCTCGCAAGGGATCATTCGCCGCATGCTCGAACTGGGTATGAAGGAACTCACTGGCGAAAGCACAGTGAGGGCGGCTTGGTTAAAATTCATCGAGCCGACCGACATCGTGGGAATCAAAATCAACCCTTCCGGCGCTCCGGCTTGCTGCTCTTCTCCCGAGCTTGTGCGCGAGATCATTAGCGCATTGCAGGATGTGAGAGTTCCCGCACACAACATTGTTGTCTACGACCGCTATGAATACGAGATGGACATCGGCAGCTACCAAACTCTGCTTCCACCCGGAGTGCGCATTGAAGGTATCCAGGAGGGCTTTCACGATGACTCCGGATACGATCCCAAAGTTTATTGCGAGGCACGCTTCTTTGTGGAATGGGAGACGCGCTCCTACATGGCAAGCCTGGTTGCTCACGGGCTCACGAAAATCATCAATGTTCCAACCATGAAGGACCACTCAGCTTCGGGCGTAACGGGCTGCCTGAAAAACTTGGGGTATGGGACGTTCAGCAACGTTGCGCGTTCGCACCGTGCGCCGTACTCCTTCACCGACCCGTTGATCGGTGTGATGTGCTCTGTCGAGCCTCTCCGCTCAAAGGCGGTGTTGCATATTATGGACGGCACGCGGCAAGTGTGGCACGGAGGCCCGCTTACGCAAGCTCAGGATTTCATTTATCCGGCAGGAACACTCTATCTGGGCACGGATCCAGTGGCGGTTGATACGATCGAACTGGAAGCCATCGAAAGGAAGAGGCGCGAAAGAGGCGCGCCTTCCGTATGGGACGTCGATCCGAAGAACATCACCGCGAATCCTGAGGAGTTCTATCGCGATCCCGCAAAGAACCTTTTCTATCGCAGGCCAGGTCATATTGCGTCCGGGGGGAAATTGGGACTTGGTATCTCAGACCTCAAACATATCGATCATCGAGTCCTCGCCGGCTAATGGATGGCATGGAAGAAGCGCTTATTTTCTCTCAGAGCTTTAGGACCGAAAAGGATTGGGTCACGCTCCTTTGTGATTCTTCACGAACAGGCGGACTTGGAATCCGAGCACTGAAAGCTCCTAAACGCGCGCGTTGGCAACTCCACGTTGGAAACTCCGTTCGTTCAGCCCCGATTTTTCGCGGCGAAACCCTGTATGTGGCGTCCCTATCCGGAGGCCTGCACGCCATCGATGTCCAAAGCGGCAGGACAAGATGGAAGTTTCTGGCCGGCGATCAAATTCATTCCACTCCGTCCTTTTGCGGAAACACGGTGCTTTTTGGTTGTGACGACGGCAAGGTGTACGCCGTGGACGACAACACGGGAACGAAAGTCTGGGAAACTGCGGCCAGTGCTGAGATTTGGGCTTCGCCAACCGTTCGGAGTGCGGTTGTCTACTTTGGAAGCGCAGACGGCTGGATGAAGGCTGTTCGGGTGGAAAACGGGACAAGCCTCTGGACCCGGCAACTTGGTGGGCGCATCTGTTCCACGGCGTACGCGGCGGAAGGACACATCTATGTTGGCTCCGGTGATGGCAAGGTTTATTCTCTTGATTCCTCTTCCGGAGACATCCTTTGGGAGGCTGCCACTCTAAACGGAATAGACTCTTCACCGGTTATCGCAGCTAATACGGTTCTGATTGGTTCCGAAGATTTTTTCTTTTACGCGTTTGACGCGAATACGGGGACGCTGCGCTGGAAGTATGAGACCGGGCTGGGAATCTCCTCTTCCCCTGCTGTTTTCGATGATTTTGCAGCAGTTGGGAGCAAGGACGGCTTCGTTTATGTCTTGGAGGTTCAAACGGGACGACTGCGCTGGAAGACGCGTGTGGGACAAGCGGTTACTGCGCCACCGGTCCTAAGTGAGAACGCAGTTTGCATTCAGGCAGGTGGAACTGCTGCCTTGGACAAAGCTACGGGCAAGGTCCTCTGGAGAGCAGGGCTGGGTGCGTCGGTGCAGTCCGTTCCTGTGCTTACAGGCAATGTGATCTACGTCGCCAGCGTGGATGGAGAAGTTTACGCGATCGAGTAAACATTTGTACGCGTTTTTCCTTTTAGTGTGCTTGGCGCTCTTCTCCGCGAAGAGCACCGCACCCACGCTCCACTTCGTACATAAGAAGAAATACGTGATGGGCACGGTTTTTGAAGTTGCTGTGTATTCTCCTTCTGTGGAACGCGCTACTGAAGCGATCGAGAAGGCCTTGGAGGAAGTAGTCCGTCTGGATGGAGTATTGAGCAACTTCAAATCTAGCAGCGAGCTAAGCCAGCTAAACCACTTTGCTCACTTTCATGCGCAAACAGTTTCTCTTGACTTATACCGGGCCATCGAAGAGTCCTTGCATTATTCGCGGCTCTCAGGCGGGGAGTTTGACATCAGTGTAGCTCCCTTGGTGGATGCGTGGAAAGCGGCGATGAATGGCGGTCCAAGTCCTTCCTCAGAAGAAGAAAAAGAGTTGCGCAGTTGTGTAGGTTTCGAAAAGATTCAAATGCTTCCTCCTGACCGGATCGAATTCCATTCCGGTTGCCTCCGGATTGACTTAGGGGCTATCGGAAAAGGCTATGCTGTTGACCGCATGGCGGAAATCCTACGGGCGCGTGGCGTCCAGCGGGCTCTCATTAACGCGGGGGGCAGTACGTGGTACGCCCTCGGGGCTCCGCCGGGAAAGGCGTCTTGGCTTGTCCACCTTCGGGATCCTTCTGGCAGGATCGATCCATGCACCGCTTTGTCAGAGAACAGTGTATCCACCTCCGAGCAAGCGCCTCCAAGTCTGCGCGCAGCTGTCATTCCAGGTCATATCATCGATCCCGCGACTGGCGAGCCATTGAAAGCGGCTTACGCTGTCAGTGTTGTTGCAAGAACGGCCACCGCATCCGACGCACTTTCCACTACCTTGCTGCTGCTCGGACCGGAAAGAGGCAAGGCTTTGGTCAAAGGCATCCCCACTGTGTCAGCGATCTGGGTTTCTCCTGATGGCCAAATTGAACAGGTATCCAACGGGCCGAGGATATTGCTGAACAATGGGTCGTAAACGATCGATTGCGAGCGGATGCGCAATCGCGCATGCACATTGATGGATATTGATGGACAGTGGCGCTGAACTTGATGCGTGTTGCCATAACACTCTTTCGTCTCTTGATGGTGGGCGCGCTTCAGATCGCTCCCGTTTGGGGCAAGGTGCTTGTGCGCTGGACACAACCTGTCGTCCCACCCGCTGCCGCTCTGGGCGTGAATGAACTTGTCTTGGCATCGAACGCCGGCTTTGATCAACTGCTGCAAACTGCTCGTCGGCAGGGCTATAAAGTCTACGTCGAGACCGCTGTGGAAAATGTTGCTGCGGTCATAAACGCCTCGAGAAAAAATCTGATTGCTGGAATCATTCTCAATTTCGATGATTCGGAGAGATCTCACAGCCAGGGACTCCTTCAGGCTCTCAGGTCCAAATATCCTGGCATGGCGTTTCTAATCCTCGGTAAGAACGGAAAGCAGCCGCAAATGAAGGGGCAGATGGTGTTTGAGCGCAACGGCATTCTTATGGTATCCAGTCCGACATCTCAGCCCTGGGTTGATTCCAATTTTGCCCTCGCGCAGTTTGAACGGATGCGCTCTGCTTCACAAATCCCGCTTTACAGTTTCCAATGGGACTTATCTGACGAGTTGCGGCGCGCCCACGGGCCAAGCATGGACGATTACTGTCTCGCAATAGCAGAAGCCAGCGCACTTCACGCAGACCTGATTTTGAATCTTCATGAAAGCGTGGAAAGGGCTCTGGCACAGAATGATTCGAAGGCTTGGGCGGCTTGGCGGCAGGTGAGAACATTTCTAGACTTTTCCACGAAAGGGCCCGAGTTGCAGTTGGAGCCCCTGGCCGATGTCGGTATCGTAACGGATGCAGACAAGAATTCTTTGGAAGCCGTCAATTTGCTGGTTCGTCATAACATTCCCTTGCGAGTAATGGGGCCGAGCGAATTAAATGAGGGGACCTTCCGCGGACTGCGCATGGTGATCGTATTTTCCGCTCCCGGAATACAGGAGGCAAAAGCTCTGGCAAGCTTCGCCAACAATGGCAGAATTGTGGTGCTCGTGGATGTGCCCGGCTCCCACCCCTGGCATTCTTTGCAGCACGCAGCGATCAGTGAGCATGCGGCCACTTACATCGCCGGGAAGGGCAGGATCATTGAGCTGTCCGAGCCGGTAACCGACCCCGAAGTCTTTGCGCAAGACATCCGCGGATTACTCGGAAATGAAAATTTAACTGTCAGTCTTTGGAATTCGCTGACGACTTTGGTAGTCGTCTATCGTTCGTCTGGATCCGATCAGATGATTATGGAGTTCGTCGATTATGCCGAAGAGCCCGTGCAGGTTCAAATTCGAGTGAAAGGAAACTTCGCTGCGGTTCAATACGAGAGCCCTGAACAGGGTTGCTGCGCACCCCTGGAGGTTGTCAAAAGCGGAGAATTCACGGAATTTGTAATTCCGTCTCTTCAGACGGCCGGCCGCACCTATCTAAAGCCGGCCGCAGACAGGCACGCACCCGCGCATTGAAGCAGGCAAAGTTCAGCACTGCGAATGCAAAGGCTAAATTAAAGAAAAAAGTGAACCGAGATGGCCGCGCAGCTTGCTGCGAGTTCAGGGGCTGAATCATCGAGACTTAGTGAAAATTCTCCGAGCTCATAACGTTGAAGGACTTCACATTCTCGTTGCTGCGCTTGAGTGTTCTGAGCCAATCCAGACCGAGTCATTATTTCAAACCATCGATTGCTAGCGTCGCAATCGGTAAAAACTAGGGCCGAGCCTTCGCAACCGGATGGAGCAGGAGCTTGGCGGGCTTTTCGAATCCCTACTGGCTTGCAAGACGTACTGCCGAACTCAAAGGCGACGTGCCGTTGTCATCGCGGACGCTGTCAATAGCCATTCAAAATCAGGATTTCGCCAGCGCTTCTTTAGATCGACAATGGCATCCTCGGCCTCATCTGTTCCGTCCGATTGTAGCCACTCACCAACAAAAGATGCGATCTTTACAATTATTACTCTCGTGAAATTCACTTCGGACCCGCTCTTGTCCCCAGATCTTGTGCCCTGCTCTCTTATTATAGGGTGTGCCCGAAAGTATTCGTTCCTTTCAGCGTAATAGCGGTCGATCGCGTCCTTTGCCGCTTCAACGGAACAGTAATCGCTATTGTGTAGGATTGCTCGAGCCATTCCGCTGAAAACCGACTCGATAACGTTGAGGAATTGGGCCCCTACCGGCAGTGGGGCAGTTTTCACAATCGGATAACCCTCGGTGAGCGCCTCATCATTTCTCTGTTTGACATGCATAGTCAGATCTTGAGAAATGTGCCACGAGGCCGCATCCCACGAGAGATATATGGTCGTGCAGTTTCGGTACTGGATTCGCAGTAGATCCATCATCTTGATCATCTCCTGGGTGTTCTTCTTGTTCGAGTAGAAGTGAGTCACCTGGTTGCGGGATCGTTCCAAAGCAGCCTTGATGATCAGATTGCCTTTGGACTTCTGTTGCTGTGGCACCGTGTAGTCCTCCCCTGGAGCGACGCGCTTCCGGCCCGCTCTCTTCTTCACCGCAAACGGACCGAATTCGTCGATTGAGAAGAAGGCTTCGTCATTTTTCAGTTCCGAGAGGATCTTAACGATCGTTTCGATCTTGGCCTGATAATTCGGATCGCTGCTGGTCAGCACAATGCGTGCCTTCCGCCACTTGAAGCCAGAGTCTTCGATGATCGCGCTGATCAAATCACGTGAGATCGATTGCCCCTGTTCGCGTAAAATCCTTTGCAGATCGGTCATCTTCCAGGTCGTTCGATTGATCCCGTGTGCCGAGGGCGGCGAGTGGAGCAGTGCAAAGACGGCCTGCCTGATTCGATCGTCTTGAGACTTCCTCCGGGCGTTCATTCTCTTGGCGAAGAGCGCGACCGTGGATCCGTGCCGATATCGTTCCCAGTAACTGCGCGCTGACCTTTCAGAGAGATGGAGAAACGAACGAACCAGGGAACACTTAATCCCTCGCTCAAGGAAGAGAACGGCCATCGCTTTTTTGTGCTACGGCGAAGGCCCGCTACACCCGCTACGTATGCCCTTCAATAGTTTGTCTAACTCGATGACGTGACCGAGCTCCTTTTCCAATGTGGAGCGCGGGACAGCATTTTGTTGGACTGCCCTCATCCACTCAAAGGCTTCGTTCCGTCTGGTGGCGAGCTGCATCGGGCGCAACGAGGCCACCAAGGCATAAAGGGCGGTCTTGCCCCCACTGTAACCTGCCTTCTGAACTTGGCGGAGGATCTCCAAGGAGGGCAGCTCAGCTTCCTTTTCAAGGATGTCGCTTATCATTTTCCGGAAGCCCTCAACGATGCTTGGCCTTCCGATTCGGCGCTCCCTTCTTTCTCTCGCCGGCGTCATTGAAATGCTCAATTGATACTTCCCCGGCAATGCGCCGGACAGAGCCGGGCGAGATTCCTGTCAGGCGGGCAACCTCGGTTCGCCTGTGACCGGCTTTGAGCAAGATTTCGGCTTCATGGCGCTTTAATAATCCCAACATCCTGTTACCTCTGTCCGTGCCTCTGTGGGCCTGAGTTCTTCCTGACATGACATTCGAGGATCTCAATCCAGTAGACGGTCACATTTCTTACCACCCATTACTCTCCACAAACGCCGCCAGGGCTGGCACCCGGAGGATGCCTGCGCTCCAGATTACTCGGCTGGTGGAAACAACGGCTAGTACTGATTCCAAAGTCGGCGAAAGTTTTGGCGACCCACAAAACTCGCCAAAGTTGAGGAAGCAATTCGCGTTCGCGGAGAGCGCTTCAAGTCGCTATGATGGGATCCTTAGCCGGATTTTAAAGGGACACGCCTTTGGCAGCTTGGCCACGAAGGAGGAATGTCTTGGGGTATGAGCCGTGTCCGCAGATCTTGAATGAACCGAAGTCCTTATACCAGTCACCGTTCGGCACCTCCGGCTTCGATTCAATCCAGAGACGCAGTCCATTGAGGTCGGCGATGCTGATCGCCCGGTCCCGCATCCGATCAATCAAATGCTGACGAATGCCCTCGGGCAGATTGCCCCAATTCTCAATTTAGGGCATCAGTCGCTAAAGACCATTCGGCCCAATTCATCGCCAAGCCGCTTCGCTTCCTCTGGGTCGGTGGCGTTACGGAAACGCTCTGCAAGTTTGAAAAACTCCTGCTGCTTACGCTGCTCAGCCTCGATACCGTTTTCGATGAGTTCCACCAGCATTCGGTTGGAACTGAGCTTACGCGTTTTTGCCAAGTTGCGAACCTGTGTCGCAATGTTTGCTGGGAGGCTGAGGCTTTGGCGCACCGTTTTGTTTCCGGACTTCATAGCACCAGTATGCACCAAAATGGTGCGTTTGTACACGTTCTGAAACCTCAAGAACCTCAAGAAATCAAATCGGATTTAAGGATCTCCGCGCGGCGCAGATGTGCTGTTACCCTTTGCTGCTGGTACTGATCAGCCGCGACTTGTGGTCCACAAGAAAGGTTCATGGCGCCACGCTGTGGGCCAGCGTGTTCCTGATCGTGCTGCAGCAGGTGCGAATTGCAATCGGGCGAACCGTCCCCTAGCGAAGTTTCGCCACGTTGACCTAAAAGTCGCTCGAAGCCCAGCGGGCCCATCTTCCAGGTCGATCGTCCAATCGGGTTCTGTTTGTTGATTTACTTTGTGGAAATACAAATATTCGCTGGATTTTCCCAGTATTGAAAGCCACTCATCCAGGTTGCCTCCGCAGTTTCTTATCCCGGGATTCGACTCCCGGGCCAGGCTTGACATTTAAACCAACATACTCTATCCTATTAATCATAGGAAGTGAACTATGAGACTGGCTAAGAGCTTTACCATCGAGCCCGACATCAACAGCTACGTTGATGAGACGAAGGGTGATCGTTCGGCTAGTGATCGCGTAAATGAATTGCTCCGACGCGCTATGCTCCAGGAGCAGTACGATCGATTGGAAGCTGAAGCAGCCGAGTTTTTTGCCCAGGCGAAGACAGACCGTACTGAGACAAAGGCCTTCCAAAAAGCATCCATTCAGACCTTTAGCAGGGATTGATGGGTACCGTTCCAGTCGGGTGGTATCCTAAACGCGGTGAGGTATACATAGTCCATTTGGACAAGCCGAGACCTGCTATCGTGCTTTCCGTCGACCCAATCAACAAGTTCGCTTTGGATGTTTGCGTTGTTGGAATCACAACCGTAGAGCACAAGAAGTTCAGCATGCGGGTTCCAATTAGGAAGGGCGACGGCAATTTGAATTTCGACTGTTGGGCAAAGTGCGACCAGGTCACAACTTTGGAAAAGACTCTTCTTCGATACCCCGCGATCGGCGTACTTTCGACCCACACATTCAACAAGATAGAAGAACAGGTGAAGATCTGTTTGGGCTTTATTTAGTTCCCCCGAAATGTGCGCTGATTCCCAATGGAGATTATTCCTCCTTCATTCTATCTATCACCTCGTAGCACGAACCCACGTCCGAACCTCGGGAAGTTTTGAACATTCCGATTTCCTTCTCTTCCCAGCCGCAGCGTCGCGCGGCTACCTCGAGTGAAAGTCAACTGTTGAGCTCTCGTGCGCATGCCGTTCGCCCGAATCGAAATGTCGCCTGCGAACTGTTCCGCCCACGTGATCACTCCGTCGCCTGAAAGGCGACGGCTTCTCGCGGCACGCATGAGGCGACATCCTCTACGTTATGCCGCGAACGCCCGATCCGGGCGCGTTGCAGTATGACTTG
>Ga0209686_1000610_pt1 | contig 18176 bp, 10 predicted proteins | sample GraSoiAngelo_126_FD_185883 | JGI IMG/M metagenome (GOLD analysis project Ga0209686, IMG submission 185883) | Grasslands soil microbial communities from the Angelo Coastal Reserve, California, USA - 14_0927_09_20cm (SPAdes) (version 2) | ecosystem: Environmental > Terrestrial > Soil > Grasslands ...
TGACCCTCGACCTGGGATTGCGATGGGAGCTTTACCCGAACCGGTGGCGGTCGGGCGGCATGGGGATCGAATCGTATGACCCCACCACCAACGAGGCGTTGATTGGCGGCAAGGGTGGCATCCCGCAGGATAACGGCGTGGGCTACAGCAAGAAGCTGTTTGCTCCGCGCCTCGGTGTCGCGTATCAAGTGACGGATTCCACAGTGATCCGGACGGGCTACGGCATCACCTACCATTCGCATCCGTGGGGCGCGCAAGCGTTGCGTGGTTGGTATCCCCTGACGCTCGTGGCGGTGTTCTCCGGCGTCAACGGCTTCCAGCCCGTGACCACGGACCCCGCTTACGTGGCGGCAGGCGTCCCGAACGCGCCGCTCGGTCCCAATGTTGGTATCCCCTCGATCTGCTGCCCCGACATCAGCACGGGCAGGGTCCCGTTGCCCGCAGTGGCCGAAACCGGCTATCCCGTCGCCAATCAGGAGCTGCACCGCGGCTACATTCAGTCGTGGAATCTGATCGTCGAGCGCAAGCTGCCGGCTGCATTGGTCGCCTCCATTGGGTACGTCGGGTCGGCGTCGGTCAGGGGCTTTGCGTTCCTCGACATCAACGCCTCGCAGATCCCCGGATCCGGCAACGAGGGGCGCCCGCTGTTCGCCAAGTTCGGGCGCACCACGACGACAAGGGAGTGGGACGGCCGCACGCACAGCATCTACCATGCGTTCCAGGCCACACTCAATCGGCGCTTCAAAGACGGCCTGCTCCTCAAGGGGGCGTACACCTGGTCGAAGGCCATCGACGAGGCGCCGTACTCTGACTGGACAGAGTTCCGCTATAACGCACAGAGTGTTTTCTATCGCAATCGCGCACTGGCGGACCATGATGTTCCCCACAATGTCCAACTGGCCTTCGTGTACGAGCTCCCGTTCGGCAGCGAGAAAAAGTGGGCGACGGCGGGTCTCAGCAACACGATCCTGGGAGGCTGGCAGCTGAACGGCGTGTTCAGCGCCTACTCGGGCCGGCCGTTCAATCTGACGGCCTCCGGCTCGTCACTGAACATGCCAGGCAACGCGCAGACCCCGGACCAGGTCAAAGACAATGTCGCAATACTGGGAAATGTCGGTGGCGACGGTACGTACTTCGACACGAGCGCGTTTGCGCGCGTCACAGAGGTCCGGTTCGGCAACGTGGGCCGGAACACCATGCGCGGACCGGGTGTGATGAACATGGACGCAAGCCTGTTCCGCACGTTCAAGCTCACGCAGCAGTTCCAGCTACAATTCCGGGCGGAGGCGTTCAATGTGAGCAACACTCCGCATTTCTCCAATCCGAATGGAAACGTCAACAGCTCGAACTTCGGGAAGATCCTCTCCACGCAGACCGCGTATGCACTGGGTCGATCCCGCGAGTTCCGCTTCGGTTTGCGTCTGAGCTTCTAGTCTTAGTCTGGTTCTTTGTCTCTCATCGAGGCGCAGACAGGAATGTCTGCGCCTGCCCTTCCCACGACCGCCGCACCTGGGGGACACGGCGCAATTGCGCGAGGTGAAATGGCGCTGCTCTGAACCGCTGCGATTCGAAATTTGAACTGCTGTGACCCGGGAGAGACGCGCTGTTGACTCGGGTCGCCGCCGAAAGGGGGTGCACAGTGAGATCAGCGAACAAGAGTCCTCGGGCGATGGTCATCCTGTCCTGTATGGCCATCGGACTCATTGTGATGGGCTATGCCGCACGTACTGCTTCTGCGCAGGTGCTCTACGGTTCGATTGCCGGAACCTTGGCGGACGAGACAGGCGCGATTGTCCCCAGGGCAACGGTGAGCGTGACCAACACGTCCACGGGTTTGTCCCGCCAGGTTACGACAGACGATTCCGGCCACTATTCCATTCCGAACCTGCTTGAGGGTACTTACGATCTGTCCGTTAATGCGAGCGGGTTCAGACCGTACACTCAAAAAGGCGTCATCGTTCGCATTAATGTCGCTACGACGGTGGATGCCGTTATCCAGGTGGGCGCGCTCAACGAGCAGGTCACGGTGGAGGCGAGCACCGCGGTCCTCCAGACAACCAAGACGGATGTCAATGTAAGCCTCGATACCAAGTCGATGGAAAACCTCCCGCTCTCCAACTATCGCAACTTCCAGCAGCTCATCAATCTCGTCCCGGGCGCAACACCCGCCCAGTTTCAGAACGCGGTCACTGACACGCCGGGACGCGCGCTGACGACCAACGTCAACGGTCAGGAGCGCGGCGCGAACAACACGCGCGTGGACGGTTCGGCCGACATCCTGGTGACCATGCCTCATCACGCGGTATACGTCCCGCCGGTGGAGAGCATCCAGGAAGTGAACATCTCCACAAACGATTTCGATGCCGAGCAGGGCATGACCGGCGGCGCTGCCGTCACCGTGATCACGAAGTCCGGGACGAACAATATCAAGGGCTCGGCGTTCACGATGTACGACAGCAGCGCGTTGCGCACGTTCACCTGGGATGAGAACCGCGCCGGCGCGACCGAGAAACCGTCAGGCCGGCGAAGCATCAGCGGAGGCAGCGTCGGCGGTCCAATCAAGAAGAACAAACTGTTCTACTTCGTGAACTGGGAAGGCACCTTTGAACGGACTGGCTTTTCCGCTCGCTTCTCTGTGCCGACGGCTGATTTCCGTGGCGGAAATTTCAGCCGGAGGCTAGGTGCACCGATTCTGAGTGCGGCCGGCACCCCGATTCTCATTTCGACAACAGAGGGCGGCACGACACCGCTCAGGGAGGGGATGATTTTCGATCCGTTCTCGGGCAATCCCGATGGCACAGGGCGCTCGGTGTTCTCCAGCGGCGGACAAATTAATCTCATCCCTCAGGCCCGCCTGAACGGTCCCATGCTGAAGATGCTGGCGCTGGTGCCTCTCCCGAATCGGTCTGGTGACTCGGACAACTACTTCAACCAGGCCACTCAGCCCCTGAACCGCAACAACATCGACGCCAAGATCAATTGGAACCGCAGCGAGCGCCACCAGCTCTGGTTCAAGTACAGCGTGATGGATGCACTGGTCAGTGGCGATTTCGCCCTCGGCGCAGCTGGTGGTGAATGCCTGTGCGGCGGCGGCCTCGGCACGGGCCACACGCTCGTGCAGATTGCGGGTATCGGACAGACCTACACTGTCTCCCCGACGTTCTTGATCGATGGCACGTTCGGCTGGACAAGGTTCGGACAGAACGTGAAACCTCCCGATCTCGGCACGAACTTCGGGTTGGACGTCCTCGGTATTCCGGGCACGAACGGTCCGGACCCGCGCGAAAGCGGCATGCCGGCGATGTTCATCTCCGGCTATTCCGATCTCGGCAATTCAGAGTCCTGGAATCCGCTCTTTCGCAACGACCAGTCGTACACCTTCAATACCAATGCAAGCTGGATGAAGGGCCTGCACGACCTCCGCTTTGGTTTCGATTTCGTGCATCACCTGATGAACCACTGGCAGCCGGAACTTGGCGAGGGACCGCGTGGTGCGTTCCATTTCGATCCAGGCGGCACAGCCCTGAATCCCGAAGAGCTCGAAGCTTCCGTCGGGTTCCAGGGAGACACGCCATCGTTCGAGAATGACTGGAACGGCCTCGCGGGATTCCTGCTAGGGACACCGACGGCGTCGGGCAAGAGCAGCCAGTTCCTGAAAATGAACAGCATGGAAGAGCAGTACGCGCTCTACATGCGCGACCGCTGGCGGACGACCGGGAAGCTGACCATCGATCTTGGATTGCGCTGGGAGCTTTATCCGAACCGGCGGCGCTCGCTGGGGATGGGAATCGAGTCGTACGACCCGAACACGAACGAGGCCTTGATCGGCGGAAAGGGCGGTATTCCTCGCGACAACGGTGTCGGCTATAGCAAGAAGCTCTTTGCACCCCGCGTCGGTTTCGCCTATCAACTCGATGATGCCACCGTGATCCGGACGGGCTACGGCATCACGTATCATTCGCACCCGTGGGGCGCGCAGGCGCTGCGCGGCTGGTATCCGCTGACGCTCGTTGCCGTGTTCTCGGGCATCAACGGATTCCAACCCGTGACGACGGATCGCGCATATGTGGCGGCAGGTGTTCCGAACGCGCCACTGGGTCCCGACGTCGGCATTCCATCGATCTGCTGCCCCGACATCAACACGGGGAGGGTGCCATTGCCGGCAGTGGCCGAAACCGGCTATCCCCGCGCCAATCAGTTGTTGCACCGTGGTTATATCCAGTCATGGAACCTGATCGTCGAGCGCAAGCTGCCGGCACAACTGGTGGCTTCGATTGGATACATCGGGACGGCTTCCGTGCGAGGCTTCGCATTCCTCGATGTCAACGCTTCGCAAATTCCCGGCTCGGGGGACGAAGGACGGCCGCTCTTCGCTCAGTTCGAGCGCACGACCACGACGAGAGAGTGGGATGGCCGCACGCACAGCAATTACCACTCGCTGCAAGCGAGCATCAACCGGCGCTTCAGCGATGGCCTGCTCGTCAAGGGTGCCTACACCTGGTCGAAGGCCATCGACCAGGCGGCGTATGCAGACTGGACAGGCTTCTTGTGGAACGCGCCGAGTGTGTTCTCTCGCAATCGCGCGTTGGCGGACCACGATATCCCGCACAATTTCGAGCTTGCCTTCGTGTACGAGCTTCCGTTCGGCAGCGAAAAGAAGTGGGCGACGACGGGTCTCGGCAACACGATCCTCGGCGGCTGGCAGGTGAATGGCGTCTTCAGCGCTTTCTCGGGCAGGCCGTTCACCCTCGAGGCCTCCGACTCGTCGTTGAACATGCCTGGCAACTTTCAGACGCCGGATCAGGTCAAGGACAAGGTCCAGATATTTGGCAATGTCGGTGACGATGGTCCGTACTTCGACACGAGTGCGTTCGCGCGAGTCACGGAGGTCCGGTTTGGCAACGTCGGCCGGAACTCCATGCGCGGACCGCGCGTGGTGAACATGGACGCGAGCCTCTTCCGAACGTTCAAATTGAGCCACACGCTCGATCTGCAATTCAGAGCGGAGGCGTTCAACATTACCAACACGCCGCATTTCGGGAACCCGGACGGAAACGTAAACAGCTCGACCTTCGGGCAGATCCTCAATACCGAGGGCGACAATGCCATGGGTCGGTCCCGGCAGTTCCGCTTCGGTCTGCGTTTGAGCTTCTAGGCGGGTTCTTAGTTAGTTGGGCGCAGAGACATGTTCCCTGCGCCCGTTTTTTTTGCGTCAGGCAGATTCGCGATCGACCGCGGTCAGCTCGCCGACGATGAACCAGAATGCCAGCGGGCCGATGGCGATGAGCACCGCCGCGAGCACGAAAGGCGGCGCGTAGGAACCGGTCCGGGCGATGAGAGCGCCGGTGATGAGCGGTGAGAGAATGCCGGCGACGTTGCCAACGAAGTTGTAGATGCCCGTCCAGAGACCGACTTCGTCAGGCGGCGCACAGCTCTGAAGGATCACCAGCAGGTTGCCCGTCGCCAGGCCGACGAGGCAGCCGCCGATGATGAGGCCGACGGCGGCTCCAGGGGTGTTGACCCGCGCAGCGGGAATCAGCAGCAGGCCGGTGAGGAATGCGACCGTCACGAGTCCTTTGCGCGCGCGCGTCTCGCTCCAGCCCGCGTCGATCAACCGATCGGCAATCCACCCGCCAATCGGCTCGCTCAACCCGAAAACGAAATACGGCAGCGCGGCATAAAGGCCGGCCCTCATCAGCGTCAGGCCGCGCGATGTGACCAGGTAGTCGGGCAGCCAGTTGACGAGGAAGTACCAGTAATAGTCGAAACAGAAGAATCCGAGGCAGACGCCGAGAAGGTTCCGATTCGTCACGAGTGTGCCGAGAGATCGCGCGAAGCTTCGATCACGCGCGACCGGGCGGGCCGCGCCACGACCGGCAAACCGCCTGGGGGTAAGGATGAACCATGGGATCAGCCACAGCAGCGCGGCGAAGCCCACAACCGCAAAACTGGTGCGCCACCCAAACCGCGTCAGCATCCACGGCACGAGCACGCCTTCGATCACCAGTCCTGTGCGGGTGCCCGCATCGAACACTCCGCACGGAAGCCCCCGTTCGGCGGGACGAAACAGAAGACTCACGATCTTCGATCCGCCCGGCAGATAGATCGATTCGCCGACACCGAGCAGCATCCTGAACGCGATCAGTGCGCCGAGCCCGGGGGCGAGGCCGATAAGCCCCTGGGACACGGACCACAGCGTGAACGACAGCCCATACAGCCAACGCAGGTTCACCCGGTCGGCGAGCACACCCATCGGGATCTGCATGAGCGCATACGACCAGAAGAATGCGGAGAGCAGCACCCCCTTGGCTTCAGGGCCGAGATGAAGATCCCGGGAGATCAATGGGAGCGCAAACGAGATGGTCGCCCGATCGAAGTAGTTGATCAGCGACGCGACGAACAGCAGGCCGACGATCGCCCACCGCTCGGCATTGGTGGCCGCGCCGGGAGCCGTTGCGCGATCGGACACACCAGACGCCGCAGACCGGCCCCTCAAGGTGGACCTTGTAAGAGGACGCCTATTGTCCGGCGCGCACGAGCACGGGATTGGCTCGATACAGCTCCGGGAACAGACGTTTGAGATTCTCGATCTTCGGCAGATCGTTGTACACGATGTAGGGATACGTCGGGTTGAGCGTCAGGAAATCCTGGTGGTACGCCTCGGCCGGGTAGAACGTGCGGCCGGATTCGATCCCGGTGACGATCGGCGCTTTGAATACGCGCGCCTGATCGAGTTGTGCGATGTAGGCCTTCGCGACGCTCGCCTGTTCCTCAGTCGCCGGAAAGATTGCCGAACGATACTGCGTGCCGACATCCGGGCCTTGTCGATTGAGTTCGGTCGGATCGTGAGCCACTGAAAAGTACACCTGCAGGAGGCGTCCGTAGGTGATCTTGTGCGGATCGAACGTGACCTGCACCGATTCCGCGTGGCCGGTCCTGCCGGTACTGACGCGCTCGTACTCGGCCGTGTTCTTGTCACCGCCGGCATAGCCGGAGACGGCGCTGACAACTCCTTTGAGGTGCTGATAGACGCCTTGGACTCCCCAGAAACATCCACCGGCAAGAACCGCAACCTCTGACGTCGCTGCGCCTGCCTGCTCGTCAACCGCGGGCGCGGGGATTGCCCGCGCCTTCTCGGTCCCAGGAACGGCGCGCGTGAGCCCGACCACTGCGAGGACCGCGGCCGCCGTGAACGCCAGAACGGACTTCGACATGATCAACTCCAGATGAGCGATGCTACTCCAAACCGTGCCCGGAGGGTTTGATATGCAGACTTGCCGGCTGGCATCTATGATGTGCGAGTGCTCCTGCTTGGATCCCGGACACCAGCGCACCGAAACCGCCCCGCAGTTGGGCTTTCCCCCGAACGCCTGTCGATCATGATGGCACCGCGCGAAAAGGCCTGGCCATGGAGAAAATCGCGAGTGCGCATGATGTCACGACAACTCGTCTTCATCGGCGCCGGGATGTTCACGGTGAGCATGGCCTGGATGTCCGCTACCGAGTCGACGATCCTCTCGGCGATTCGCACGAGCCCAGAGGCGCGTGCGACATATCTGGCACACGCGATCATTTGGCGCGATCCAGGCGCGCTGTCGCCGAAGGACGTGCTCGAGGGACCGGTGGGTGCGTTTCCCTACACGTACGAGCAGGCCAACAGTGATGAGGGGATCGAGTGTACGTTCGCGCAGGCAGGAAAGGAGCTCGGCGGCAGTTCGGCCAAGTTCCTCTGTCGCACGGCCGACGGTCACGATCTGCGTCTGAAGTACTGGGATCCGCAGTCCCGGACGGGCAACCGCGAAGTGTTCGGGACCGTGGCGGCGTCGCGGTTGATGTGGGCGCTCGGATTCGACGCGGTGCCCGCCCTCCCAATCAAGGTGCGCTGTGACGGATGTCCCGAGAATCCCCACACGGGGGCGGGCAGCCGCCGCACCCGACGATATGTCGCAATGTTGCAGGCTCAATGGCCAACGCCTGTCATTCTCTCCAACGGCAGGGTCGATCAAGGTTGGTCCTGGCGGGATCTCGATACAGCGATTCGATTGCTTCCACGAGGGCTGGAACGCGCGCGCCAACGCACGTACTTTAATGCGCTGACGTTGCTCGGCGTGTTCATGCAGCATGGCGATCGAAAGCGCGAGCAGCAAAGGCTGTACTGCGCCGCACACGTAGACACCGAAGCCGGCGAGCTGCGGGCCGACAATGTCGTGACCCCGCCTCTGATATTGCTCGAGCGTCCGGGTGCGTCGGCGTGTCCGACCTCAGCGGTGACGATCGTGGATGTCGGCGCGACGTTCGGCGGTGCGGGCCGCGAGTCCAGTGAGGCCACGGCGAAGATGAATCTCGAAGCGTGGGAGCGAAAGCGCGTGTTCACGGCGACCAACGGCAACGAATGCCGCGGAGAGCTCACCGTATCGTTCAGGGCGCTCCTCGACGGCGAGTCGAATCCGGTGATTTCCGAGGAGGGACGCCGTTTCCTGGTTGAACAATTGCACCGCGTCACCCAGGAGGAGGTGCGAGCGATCTTCAGAGCCGCGCACGTTGACCAACTCGGACCGCGAGGCCCGGACGGATCCCCGGAGGCCGGCCGGGCGATCGACACCTGGGTCGCAGTATTTCAGGACAAGGTACGGCAGATCGAAGCGCGACGTTGCCAGCCCGCCGAGTGACCGTCCGCGTTTTCCCCTTAGCGAAGTGACGTGGAGAATTTGGCGAGGGCGTCGTCTTGAAGAACGACCGGCTGGCCGCGGTTTGCCCACATCGTCCGGTCCGGCACCGACCGGATCACCGATCGGTGAAAGCACTCCGGCGTCCGCTCAGGTCAGGGTTTGAAGGCTGCCTTGTTCGCTCGTCGGACCGTTTCTTCCCTGAGGCGGTCGTCGTCAGTCCGTCCTTGCCGCCGCGCCGATTCTCGCGCCGGAGCCTCTCGTTCGTCCAATAACATCGCTTCGGCGTGAGCGACCATGCTGAGACCATCCAGGCGCTTTGAAAGCAAGACCAGGCCAAACGTTGACAGATACTTGGATCGGAACAGGGTGATCGAGTACTGCGGATCTTCCCAACGCGCCAGGATCTTGTCGTCCGCATTCCGGCCCGGGATGAGCGGCGCCGTCCCGACGGAAGGAATCGGCGCCACGCCGTACGTTGTCGAGATCGCTTCGATCAGGTCTTCAGCCGTCAACCCTTCGGTCCTGCTTCGGTCGTACGACACCACGACGCGAGAGAGCTGGTCGTTGTAGAAGGTGAAGAGGATCTTCTGTGCCGAATCTCCTTCGTCCGCCATCGCTCCCGCGCGGGTCGGCAACCACATGAGTTCCTGAATCAGCTCCGGGCGTTGATCGACGATGCGCGGCTCCGGTGAAATGCCGCCGTGTCGTGCGACCGCGGCTACGCTCATGCCGAATTGGAAGCCTCGGTACGTGGAGAGCTCCGCCCCAGCGCTCAACGATGTCGCAGAAATCACAATCGACGCCGTCCACAGCGCGAGAACACGAGTGATGCTCATCTGGAGACTCCTCGGAACATGAAAAGCGTTCGATCCACGGCCTTCCCGCAGTGACGACCACACGTATCGCCTTCTTTGACCCACCCTACGACGTGCTCGTTCGAATGGCTGTTCTGTTCTGAACATACGTGGTCTACGCCCTCGATACTCTGTGCGACATCTCGCAACGCCGCAACATGACAACGAGAGAGTGAGTTCGGTTTGACAAATGCAACGGCGGACGCGTGGATGTCTGGCCTATGGACGGGGCGGTTCGCCTTGGACTGCTTTCTGAAAACCCGCGGCCCTGTGCAAAGGTGCACAGACAACCGCCGCGCCACATGCGACGATCCTCGAGGAAGACTCATGTGGAGCAAGCGATAATGGCCGCCGACAACAGACAGTACGCGATGGATGGAACGATTCAAGCGGGTGATGTCGTCGTCTCTCATGTCAACGGTACGTTCGACTTCTACATCATCGCCACAGTCCTATCGGCCATAGGGGATCTGACCCTCCATGGCGTGTCGACGATGACGGGCCAGGACGCCGCGATTATGTGCGGCTACGAACGGCAGAAGGATCATCACGCAGTGTGGCTGTTTGCCGGATCCGCTGCCGCTTACGTCAAAGCGCCGCCTGCTGAATGTTTGATGAGCCGGGTCGGCCAACGCCGTGACGCCAGCTGCGGTCGTGCAGCGGGCTGACGCGGCCCGGATACCGACCACCGGTCGCGCGAACGACGCAGCCGCGGCTGTGCGCCAGTTCCATACATGTGGCGAATGCGAGGGAGAGCAGCGATGAATCATGTGACGAACCGACAGCCTACCCATTCCGACGCGGCGTGCCGTCATCTCGCGGTCCGCGTCATTCAGCAGGCCGTTCGGGATCTCTCCGCTGCCGGCGCTTCACGCGCCGACCAGGAGAGCGCCCGTGCGTTTCTGTGTGGATCGCCGATGATGCACCAATGGTGTGAGGTCGCACATCTCAACTCCTCATGGATGGTGGCCCGCGCATCGAAGTTGATGAACCGCTCTGGCCGCCTTGCGATCCGGAGCGGGATTCAGGGCGACGCTGCGGCGAAGCAGCCGTGCATCCGTAAGCTGAAGAGACAGGGAAACCGTTTCGACGTCAAATCTCGGACGGAGGAGAGAACGTTGTAAGACGACAGAGCCCTTGAGGCGAAGGCCCGACCTGTCCTGACCGGGAGGATTACCGACGGTTGAAAAGGGTCGCCGTTGCTTGCCGGATACCTACGCATTCATCCTGGACGACGATCAAGCGTCCGCCCTCAGCATGCGCTCTCAGTACGACGGGAACGCCAGACGCGCGAGACGCATGGCCGGACCGAGGCACGCTCGGCGTGCGGACGCGCGGGGCCCGTGAGAGAATGTCGGGCATACGAGCATGCGGCAAAAGAGAACCGCGCGGCCGAAGCCCGTCGTTCAATCGAAGCAGGACGCCACATTCGACGTTCAGAGCTTTCTTGAATCGGCTGGCGCCGCGAGAAAGTTCGTAACCTACGGCCGTGCAGATGTCATTTTCTCGCAAGGGGATCCCTGCGGCGCGGTCATGTACCTCCAACAGGGCAGGGTCAAGCTCTCGGTGCTCTCCCATACGGGCAAGGAGGCGGTCGTTGCGGTGCTGGGCCCCGGCGATTTCTTTGGTGAGGGAGCCCTGGCGGATCAACCGGTCCGCATCGGCACCGCGACTGCGATGATGGAAAGCACGGTTCTGGTCATCGACAAGGACGAGATGATCCGCGTGCTTCACGAGCAGCACGCCTTTTCGGACCGCTTCATCGCGCACATGCTGGCGCGCAACATCCGGGTCGAAGCGGACTTGGTGGACCAACTGTTCAACTCGAGCGAAAAGCGGCTCGCGCGCACGCTGCTGCTGCTGGCACGCTATGGCAAAAAGGGCAGTCACGAACGCGTGCTTCCAAAAGTCTCTCAGGAGACGCTCGCGGAAATCGTCGGTACGACGCGCTCGCGCGTGAACTTTTTCATGAACAAGTTCAAGAAGCTCGGGTTCATCGATTACAACGGCGACATCACCATCCACAGCTCCCTCTTGAGCGTCGTCCTGCACGACTGACGCTCTGTCGCGGCGGGCGCGCGACGCTCAACCTGTCGCCGATGCGAATGCGGCACTGAGGCCGACCTCGAACGACCAGAAGTTTCGATACGAGCGTCCACGTCCGGTGACGGAGCGGGAAAACGGCCACGTAGCCTGGCAGCAATCGCCGCCATCGGCGAGCGTCCGAGATGCAAGACGCACCTGATGCGCGATTGTGCATGACATTCATCGTCGGAAAGCTTACGCTGGGAACGCTTTCCTGAGCGCCATCATCTCGGCCGTCCTTCCGACCTGCCTGCTCTCATTAAAGCCGTTCATAGGAGCAGTACATATGGCATGCCTCGTCACGCACGAGCAGCTGTCTCTCCTTCACGACGCATCGCGAGAAGCGAGGGACCGCAGCATCGCAATGCGGCAACGCAGCCGTGAGGCGTGCGAGCACGCCCGCAGGCTGCTGAACCTCAATAAGGCCCTTCGCGCTCGTTGGCGCGATTAGGGTCAGCCGGGCAAGTTCCGCGCGCATACACGCTGACGCTGCTAAACATTCCATTCACCTGGATGCCGTTCGATTGTCCGACGCCGCCGTCTATGGTGCGTGTAGCGCCGGAGGACGTGGTGGCTCGGACGACACGTGTCTTCGAGACCAACGACATGAACAGCACTCCGTTTCCGACGAGACCGATGGACGTTGTGGCGCTGACTGTTCAGGAGTTCACGTCCGATCTCGACATGAACAACGCTCCCTCGCTCGATGTGATCTGCAGGAGGTTCGTCGCCGACACGAATCTGGCGCTGGTCTGGTTGATTCGTTTTCGTGCGCTGAAAGCGTGGTGCACTCGAGCGGACATGGTCGACTGGCTGCACACTACCGGCGCAGGTGCATCGCAAGACGTCTGCGAAGTGGCCGCAAGTTTCCAACTGAACGACCGCTGGGAGTTTGACGCCGAGCGGTTCTGTTCCGCTGTTGACGTCATCGCCTCGCAGAGGTCCCGACATCAGCAAGGTTGATCCCGAATTTCGGCCGGCGCTCCTGCCGCATGGCCGCGCACTGCGCCGAGGTCAGAGCTGCTGCTACAATCCTCTCCTCGATCGCCCGCCCCCAGACAACCGCGATACTTCAGCGTTCCCGCGAAACTGACGTTATTAGATCGGCTCGTGGTCAGAGTTCACGAGTAGAGAGCCACGACAGGAATTGGCAGTCGAGTAAGGCGGGTCAGCCACATCGGACTCAGGTCCGAAGCCGAGAAGCTTGCAGCGAACGGACGAGAAGCCAACTACAAGGGCTCAAGACCCTGTGTTACGCACTCTTCTTCGGGCGGCGCCGGCCGCCGGTCCGGCGCATCGTGGCCTCTGCGCTGCCCCAATGCGCGAGGAACTGCGTGATAAACGTGTGCTCGGCGTGCGCCTCGACCGCCAATGGTGCCAGTGCGAGGGCCACCGCAAGCGCCGTGTGATAACCGAGCGACCGCGACCGAATCGCGCGTGTGAACGCGGGATGGGCATCATTGATCCAGACGGTGCTGTCCACCAGCCGGGCCAGTTCGGGGTCGTCTGACCGCGACTCGAATTGCACCAGCAGACCGTAGCGCGCTGGCTGCCGTCGCCCCACGATGGTGTCAAGGGCCCCGGCCGACGCTGCACGGTGCGGATGAAGGAGACCGCCGGTCCTGGCGGCCTCGGTTTCGGGTACCGGTTGATCTCCCGAGGGTGGCGCCTCCTCCGGTGAGCGCGGCGGCGACTCCGGCTTCGGCGAAGACGACCCTTGGGGCTGTTTGGCAGGCGCGCCCGCGCGCGGCAACGCGCTTGCCTCGCCTCCGGCCTCGTCGTCCGCCATCATGTTCGCGAACAGCGGCGCCGGTACCCGTTCATCGCCCCTGCCAGGCATCGGCAGCCGCTTCTGTCCTCCGACACGCCGATCAACCAGCGACTGCAGCAGCGGGAAATCACCGGCCAGGTCTTCGAGGACGCGCTCGAGATCCCGTTCCAGCCGCGCGGTACGCGGCCGCGTTTCTGCATCGCGCACATCGCCCCAGGCGGCGAGCTGGCGGGAAACCATTTCCTGTATTGCTTTGCGATAGGCCAGGTACGACGCACCGCGCGCGCCGGTTCGGATGAAGTCGTTCTTGCTCAGCGTGAGGCAGGCCGCCAGATCGGGGATCTCGATCAATCCGCTGATGTGCGCGCGCGGCGGCGGCGTAACCGCGAGCCAATCCCACCCGCGCTTGATGACCTTGCCGAAGGTGCTGATTGCGATGCCTTCGCGATCAGCTGGCACCACTGCGTATCTTTCGAGGAATCCGATTGCAGAGGGCGTGCGGCGACGCCCAAGCCTGATTGAGATCGGTACGCGCTCGAACCCAGGCACTTCTGTCCTTGTCAGCACTCGACCGTCAACCTCGAACGCGACACGATCACCGTACTGCCGCCGCATGAACCCGTCGAACGCGGCATCGAGCAGCGGCTCGAAGTGTCTCCGGACAATCTCCTCGAGATAGCCGGCGTCGAGCAACGGTGACAATTGATTCGTCAAGCTCAGTCGCACTGCCGTGCCACGCGAGGCCATCAGGCCAGGCGGCGGAATCCACTTCCACGGGGCGCGATGACGTGAAGCGAGATGCCACCGGGTCGCGACGTGCGTGGCGCCTCGTCTCGTTTCAGTGACCACCTCACGTGAAACGAGGAGACCCAGTTTGATGCCGACGCCGGCAAACCCGATTCCCTCTCCCCGAGCCTTGGAGCTCGCCGCGACATCGTGGTAGCGCGCCAACTCTCTGCGCTGCATCCCGCGCCCGTCATCCACGATGGTCAGCGTCGCGTCAGCAGGCTGAGGGAGCAGGCGGATGCGCGTCGCTCCCGAGTCGAGCGCGTTGGCCACGACTTCGGTGAGGATCGTTTCCTCGAGGGCTCCAGTGTATGCGTCCCGCAGGTCTTCGAGAAGGTGTTGGAGGTCAACGCGTGTTTCGCCCACGTCGGCATCTTAACGCCTGGAACGCGTCCGATGTCGGATGCGAGGGTTCGCGGACGCCTGGGAATACGCGGCTACCCGGCGCAGGGCGCGGATCTGAGTCTGATCCCCCACCGCCGCGAAAAGTAGATCTTGCTCGGTACGAAGTCAACCGGAACTCGGGCACGAGGCTGAGACTCAGGATCGCTATGGTCCGAGCTTGGGCGTTTTTCCGCGTCAGTCAATGAAGCCATAAAGGAGGCTCCAGCCATGATGAAGCTCCCACATCCCCTCTAGCAGCCGGTTTGCTCATTCTTTCGGTCTTTATTTTTATTGAGCGCTTCGCCGCCCCAGGTAGCGCAGGCGTCCGAGGTCGGCGTGAAAGAAGACGCGGTGGATGCGCTCGTCCGCAACGGCGATCAGAAGAGCGGCGAATGGCGCGTTCTCGTGGTAGAAGACGAGCGCTGGCTGGCCGTTGAGCTCATGTACCTCGGCTTCAAGATCGACGCTGCGGGCCGTCGCCGCGATGAACGCAGCGATCCTTGCGGCACCCTCGAGCGGCGCCTGAAGGTTACGAATACCTGCGACACGCCTGCCTTCGGCGCCGCCATCCGTGACCATCACGGCGTCGATGTTCCCCGCCGATGCCGCCTCAACGAACGCGGCGAGCAGGCGCCGGTGCGCGTCCGGTGACGCAGAGAACAGGCGCTTCTCCTCCGTCACGTGCTGTCGCGCGCGCTCCAGGAGCTTTCGGCACGCGGGCTCGCTTTTTCCGACCAGCGCCGCGATGTCTTGGTAGTCGAAGTCGAAGACGTCTCGAAGCAGCAGCACCGCGCGCTCTGCCGGTGTCAAGCGTTGGAGCACCACCAGAAACGCGATCGAGATTTGCTCGAGCGTTTCCACGCGGCCGATGCCTCCTTCGTCCAAATCAACCGACTCGGGCAGCCGATCGCCTCGACTCTCTTCGCGCCGCGTTTTCGCCGAGTCGAGCTCGTTGAAACACAGACGTGTCACGACGGTGACGAGATACGCGCGTGGAGACTCTACTTCCACGTGCCGACCGCTCCAGCGCAGCCACGCCTCTTGCACCATATCTTCCGCGCGCCCGAGATCGCCGAGCATGCGGTATGCGTGCGCCACCAGCAGTGGCCGATGCGCTTCAAAGACGTCGAGGTCGTAGGCCGCTGTGTTCGGCGAACGTCGATATAAGGCGACCCACCGCGTGATGCGCCCGATCGGGTTAGTGCGGTGCCGTCACCGAGATCACGCGGGCCCGCGTATTGTTGGATTCCTGACCTTCAGCGACTGTGCCGTCGGCATCAGCCTTGGCGAACAGGTAGTACACGCCAGGCGTTGTGTCGAGCGGAATCGTGAGCAGCACCGCCCCGGAACTCGACTCGGCCGCCGCCAGAGCAGCGACCGGCCGGCTTCCATCGAGCAGTCGATCGTTCTGATCCAGCGTCGCATTCGTCGAAAGATAGTACCGCGTCACGGATGAAGCGGCCCCGCCTCCGCCCTGGTTCGCGACGACATCGGTGACCATGATCGCTGAACCGGCCGCAGCGCTCGAGACGGTCGTCACGCTCGACACGGTCAAATCCGGCCCAATCGAGATCGAGCGCGAGATCGAATTGTTGTTTTCAAGCGTCTCGGCCACTACGCCGTCTGCATCGGCTTTCGCAATGACGGAGTACGGCCCCGGAGTGACGGCGTCGGGAATCGTCACGCTGGTCGAGCCCGAGCTCCTTGCGCCCGCGACGAGATCCGGCACGACACGACTGCCGCCGAGCAGCATGTCGCCGGAATCGAACAGCGTGTCCTTCGACAGATAGAAGCGCGTGATGGAACTTGTCAGGGCACCGCCTCCCTGATTCGTGGTGGTGTCGTTGACGACGATCGTGCCGCCACTGCCGCCTTTGGCGGGCACCGTCAGCGCGGACACGATGAGATCGCCACCAATCTGAATGGACCGGGCCCATGCGTTGTTCGTTTCCAGCGTTTCAACGATGGCATTGTCAGCGTCAGCGTTCGCGATGAGATAGTAAGTCATTGGAGCGAGGGTCGACGGAATAGTGACAGTCGTCGACGCTGTACTCGCCGCTCCCCCGGCAAGATCGGGGACCGAGTGGCTGCCCTGAAGCAGCGCAGCCGAACCATCGAAGCCGGCTTTCGTTGACAGGTAAAACCTTGTGATCGAAGGTGCGCCCATGGCGCCGGCACCCTGGTTCGTCGTTGTATCGGTGATCGAGACAGTGTCGCCAGCGCCGGCCTTTGCCGGAGTGGTCAGCGACGAGACGACGAGGTCGCCTCCGATTCGGATCGCACGAGCGGCGGTATTGTTTCCTTCCTGACTCTCGACGACTGCGGTGTCGCCGTCCGCCTTGGCGATGATGAAGTACGTGCCCGCCGAGACGTTGGGAAGGGTCAACATCGTCGATCCTGAATTCGAGGCGGCAGGCGGAAGATCGGAAACAGATCGGCTGCCTGCAAGCAGTAAGTCGTTCGAATTCAGAAGCACGTGCATCGAGAGGTAGAACCTCGTGGTTGACTTGCCTGCGGCGCCGCCGCCGCGATTGTTCACCGTGTCGGTGACGACCACCGTGTCTCCAGATGCTCCCAGCGCCGGCACGGTGAGCGACGAAATCACGAGATCCGGTCCGATAAAGAGCGTCCGTGAGGACGTGTTGTTCGATTCCGACGCCTCGTTGACCGCGTCATCGGCGTCCGCCTTGACGAACAGATAGTAGAGACCGGTGGCGGTGTCGGCCGGGATGTCGAGCGATAACGACGCTGAATAGGCCGCCCCCGCAGTGAGGGCCGGCACGGATTGCGTATTGACCAGCAATCTGTCATTCGCGTCGAGCGGCGCATTGCTGGAAAGATAAAACCGTGTCGTCGACGCCACCGCATTGCCCGGGCCTCGATTCATTATCGTGTCCGAAACCGTGATTTGCAGGCCGGCGCCAGCGGTCGAAGGCGCAGTGAGACTCGACACAACCAGATCCGACGGCGTGTTCGGCGTTGCGAAGGCTTCGTTCGAGTCGGCGCCTTCTCCAAGGCCATTCACGCCCGAAACGACGTAGTAATACGTGGTCCCGTTGACAACGTCGGTATCGAGGTACGTCTTCTTCTTGACGTTCGGTGCAATCAGCACGTACGGTCCGCGGGAAGTCACGCTTCGTTTGACTTTGTAACTGGTCGCGCCGACGGCAGCCGACCACTTGAGAGTCAACTGCGTATCGCCCGGAGAAACACCGAGGCCGATCGTGGGCCCGGGCGGTGCGACGCAAGATCGGATTGCGCCATTGACGTCGAGCCGGCCGCCCGTGATGGTGGTCGTTGCGAGGGCGGCGACGGGCTCGACCGTGCTCAGAAGCACATCCTTCACCCCTGCAGTATCCATTGGGCACAAGGACAGCAGGAGGGCGGCCGCTCCCGAAACATGCGGCGTCGCCATCGAGGTGCCACTGAAGAAGGCGTAGGTCGATCCGATCGTCGTCGAAAGGATGTCAACGCCAGGCGCGCCGAGATGGACGGAGGAGGCACCATAGTTCGAGAACCACGCACGTGTGTCGGTGTTCGTGGTCGCCGCCACTGCCACGACGTTCGGTGCGCTGAAGCTCGCTGGATACGTTGGCAGAATCTCGTTGCTGATGCCGTTGTTGCCGG
>Ga0209686_1000612_pt1 | contig 18159 bp, 13 predicted proteins | sample GraSoiAngelo_126_FD_185883 | JGI IMG/M metagenome (GOLD analysis project Ga0209686, IMG submission 185883) | Grasslands soil microbial communities from the Angelo Coastal Reserve, California, USA - 14_0927_09_20cm (SPAdes) (version 2) | ecosystem: Environmental > Terrestrial > Soil > Grasslands ...
GCACTTGCTGCGCCACCTGCACCTCTTCGGTCCGGTCCCCGCCCGGTCGGGGCGTCAGGGACACCCGGATCGTGTCGCCGATGCCCTCCTGCAAGAGAATCGACAGGCCCGCCGTGCTGGCGATGACTCCCTTTGCGCCCATCCCGGCCTCGGTGAGGCCCAGGTGCAGCGGGTAGTCGGAGCGCTGCGCCAGCCGCTGATACACGTCCACCAGATCCTGCACGCCCGAGACTTTCGCCGACAGGATGATCTGGTCGTGCGGCAGCCCGGCCTCCTCGGCCAGCTCGGCCGAGCGCATCGCGCTCGCCACCATCGCCTCGATCATCACCTCACGCGCGTCGAGCGGGTCCGACCGGCGGGCGTTCTCGTCCATCATCTCCGTGAGGAGCTGCTGGTCGAGGCTCCCCCAGTTGACCCCGATGCGGACCGGTTTACCGTGGCTGAGGGCGACCTCGATGATCGTACGGAAGTGCTCGTCGCGCCGCTTTGCGCCGACGTTGCCGGGATTGATGCGATACTTGGCGAGCGCGGCCGCGCACTTCGGGTACTTGGTGAGCAACAGGTGGCCGTTGTAGTGGAAGTCGCCGATCACCGGCACCGCCACCCCGGCCACGATGTCCGGCACCGCCTCGGCCGCCGCCTCATTGTTCACCGTCACCCGCACCAGCTCGCTGCCCGCCTCGTGCAGCGCGCGTACCTGCGCCGCGGTGGCGTCCACGTCGGCGGTATCGGTGTTGGTCATCGACTGGACGACGATCGGGTGGGTGCCGCCCACTTTGACGCCGCCCACGTCCACGACGACGCTTTGTCTCCGCTGGTACGTGCTCACGCGTGCAATATAAGACGAAAGACGTCACGCAAAAACGTACTTGCGCGACGCCTTCGTGCAACGCCTCTGCGTGACGTCTTTGCTCGACGTCTCTTTAGGGTGCTAGAAGATCTTGTCCTGTATCACGACCCTCGCCCGCAGCGCAGAGAGCTTGGCCGTCCCCGATATCGCGCCGGTGGCGGATACCCGGATGCCCACGTACACCGTCGAGGCGAGGAACAGCTTCCTCATGGCCGGATCGATGATGTCGACGTCGAAGGGACTCGTCGTCGTCGCCCCGGGCGTGACGGCGGCGCTCACGCTGAACCACGGCGTCCCGGTATACACTGTGTTCTTCAGGCTGTCGAAATACACCGCGAATGTCACGCTGCCGGTGCCGCTGGCGTTCACGAAATCGACCGAGCCGATGAACCGAACGGTGTCCACCACGGACGAGCTGCCGAGGCCGAGAGACCGAACGGTCTGCACCGGAATGGTGTCCGGCACGCCAGGAGGCAGCGGCCCGACGTACGGCAGCGTGTCCGCCTTGGCGCCGCTGAGGAAGCTGAAGACGTCGATATCGAAGATCGCCCGCCCTTCCCCGCAGCCGACCGCCGCCGCCGTCAGCGCCACCAGGCACAGCCACTTCGCGCGCATCCTGCCTCCTAATAGATCGAGAGCGACGTCGCCATCGTGATGCCGCGCTCGTTCGACAGCGAGTTGGTGTGCGTCCAGAATCCCACGTCGAGGCCGAGGCCGCCGAAACGCACCCCCCCACCAAACCCGAACTCGATCCGTTTCCGCTGGTCGCGGGCCACGCCGCCCCGCACCGCGAACAGGCCGAGGCGCTGCTCGCCCCCCACGTGCACGACGCTGCCGCGCCCGGTGTTCAACACGTCGGCTCCGAGCGTCGTGTTCCCGACCGAGTACGCCAGATTCGCGATGTAGGACACCGGCAATTTGGTCTTCGTCTCCACGTGGTTCGCCACGGGTTTCGAGTAGCCCGAGTCGTTGTAGAACGCACTGTCCAGCCGCGTGTCGGGCCATGTGATCGTCGCGCCGATGTCATTCACGCCGAAGCCGATCTCGATCGGTCCGGAGACCCACGCGACACCGATGTCGGCGCCGATCCCATGGCCGAGCGTGTTGCCCGGCTTCGAGTATTGCGTCAACGTCCGCCCGATCGGATTCACGGGATTCGACCCGGCGAACAGCGTGTCGCTGGTGGAGTCGCCGACCAGGCCGTCGGTCCGCCCGTAGCCGACGCCCACGTAGTAGTGGAGCGCGCCGCCCACGTAGAATCCGCGCGCTGAGTCTCCGGTGATACGGCCGGCGTAGCCGACGGTCGGGGCGAAGCCACTCGCCACGAGGGCATGTACATCGGCGCTATAGAGCGTATTGTGTCGGGCCGGCACCGAGTCGCGCAGGAAAGCGAGCAGTTTGTCCCCGAGCTGAAGCTGCGCGTCGTCGTGCAGCCAGCCCATCACGCCCACGCGGAACCCCTTGTATCCGAACCCCGGGTCGATGGGGCGACTCGAGCCGCTGATGCCGAACTGATCCTCCGGGACGAGCTGCGACGTCGCGCCGAGGTTGACCCGCAGCGAGTCCTGCCCGATGGTGAAGGCCACATCGTTCGTCGGCGTCGGCGCCTGCTTCACTTCGAGGTACAGCGGCAAATTGAGGATCGTGTTCGCCACGAGGATCGGATTGAATCCCCGCGACTTGTAGTCGAAGGCCGGGTCACTGGAGAGGTGCGGGTGGTCGTGGAGAAACTGAATGATCCCGAGCGGAATCGGGATCGTCAGCTTGGGCTGACCATGGCGCGCGGCCTCGGCCTGGACGGCCCGGTACGCCGGATTGTAACGGGCCACGCTGCCGGAGCGGCCGAGGCTCAGGCCGCCCATGCCGATGCGACGTGCGTCGGTCACGAGCCACTGCGCCGCAGCCGGCGCCGGCGCCCCGCCTAGCAGGACCGCCAGCCCGAAGCCCAGGACGAATGTGCGCACGATGCTCCCCATGAAGTGGGTGAATGATCGACGTTTCCGCCCAGGGCGGACGTGAGCCCCGTCACGTCCCGGAGCGCGCGGGCGACGCCTGGAACCGAATGGTAACCGTCGTCCCCTGTCCCGGGGCGCTCGTCAGGCCGATGGTCCCGCCCCAGCTCTCGACCAGCCGCCGGGCGATGGCGAGCCCCAGACCCGATCCGCTCGACGTGGTGGAAAACGCCGGATCGAAGACGCGCGGCAGCACATCGGCGGCGATCCCCCGGCCGTCGTCCTCCACCGCGAGCCCAGATCCGCCGTCCGAGATGCGCACCGTCACGCGCCGGGCGCCCGCGTTGCGGGCGTTCTCGAGCAGGTTGATGAGGACCTCCTTCACTTCGTCTCGCCGGGCGGACGCGAGGGCGCCGGACTCCCCGGCGAGCGCGACCGCGGCTTCGGCTTCTGCACCCCCCAGCGTGTACAGGTGCACGACCTCGCGCGCCACGGCATGGACGTCGACGGGCTCGAGCGGGAGCGCCTCCGCCGCCGGCGACGCGAAGCGCGAGAACGCGCGCGCGATCGCGTCCAACCGGTCGATTTCGGCCAGGATCCGCCCGGCCGTCTCGGCGAGCGTCGCGTCGAAGTCCCGGCCGTCCTGTTTCTCGCGCGCGCGTTGCAGGTGCTGGATGCCGAGGCGGATCGGCGTGAGGGGATTCTTGATCTCGTGCGCGACCTGACGCGCCATCTCGCCCCAGGCGAGCACGCGGGCGGCGCGGGTGAGGGCGGTCGCGTCGTCGAGCGCCACGACGCAGCCGTCGGGCGCCGGTCCCAGGGACGCGAGCTGCACGCGGATCTGGCGCCCCCCCACGGCGAACTCGCGCTCCACGATGCCCTCGGTCGTGCCGTCGAGAAACTCCCGCACCGCGTTCCAGACGACGAGCCACTCCGCCGGCGCCGCCCGTGGGAGCAAATCACCGGGCGTCAGGGGCGCGCCCAAGAGCTCCGCGGCGCGCGGGTTCGCCATCGTGACTCGGAGCCCGTCGTCCAGGGCGATGACCCCGGTGGCCACGTTGGCGAGCACCTGCGCCGTGCGCCGCCGCGCCTCCTCGAGCGCGCCCTGGCTCCGCGTCACGTCGGCCGCCATGCGCTCGAACGCCGAGATCACGGGCTCGAACTCGCGCGGCGCCCCGGGCGGGAACGAGGGCAGCGGCGCACCGCGCCCGACCGCGCCGGCGGCATCGCGCAGCGCGGCGACCGGACGCGCGAGTCCGCGCGCGGCGAGGCCCGCGAGATATACGGCCACGACGAGCCCGGCCAGCGTCGCGAAGATGAGCACGAGCGCGAGGTCTTCCTGCTGCTGCTGCACGCGCTCGTCGTCGAGCAGCTGGGGGGCAGCCAGAATCTCCTGGACCTCGGGTGACTCCGAGCGCACCACCAGGTAGCCGACGCGAATGGAGCGGCCGGCCGTACGGCCGTCATCGGTGAGCTCGAGCTCGTCCCGGAGCGCGAGCCGCACGAACGCGTCCGGGGCGAGAAACGGATCGACCAGACCGAGCTCGCCGAGCACCGGCGCGCTGGTGCCGGCCAGGACGCCGTCGCGGAACAACCATAAGTCCGCGTCGAGTCGATCGCCCAGCTCCTCGACGGATCGCGCCACCACGGCAGGGCGGTCGGAGACCACCGCGCCGGCGGTGGCCGCCGCATCGCGCAACGTCTGGCTGATGAGGAGGTCGCCCGCGCGGCGAGCCTCGTCGCCCAAGCGGGCGAAGCTCCACACCGCGAACAGCAGCACCGGGAGTACGACGAAGGCGCTGAGGGCAGCGGCGAGGCGTACGCGATAGCTGGTGCGCAGCGCAGTGATGATGGGCGGCAGCCGCGGTCGCCACGCGCCGGCCAGGAGCAGACTCACGATCCAGCAAGCGGCGAGGACGCCCGCATCCACGACGACCACCAGGACGCCGCGCACCAGCAAGGCCCACGGATCCCGCAGGTCGACCGTCAGATGGACGTGGTGCACGCCGTCCGGCAGCTCGAGGCGGCGTTCCCCCCGGGTCGACCAGCCCGTCCGCGTCCAGATCACTCGGGCGCTGGCGGCGGCCGGCGGCGGCGCGGGCGGCGAGAGGGTGATGTAGTAAGGGGGTTGGACGCGCGGCGCCCCCTGGAGGAAGCGCGCGACCCGCGCCGCGGGAATGAGCCTGGTGCGTGGTCCCACGCCCACGGTGAGCACGTCGGTGCCCGCCCCTCCGAGCGGCAGCACTAGGACGTAGTGAACGCCCGGGCTCCGATCCAGCCGCTCGACGCGCGGGCCGCGCGCCGTCTCAGGGGAGCGGACGAGGGCCGCCACCAACGACGACCGTAGGTCCACGCTCGCCAGGCGGATCTCTGCCTGGGGCTCGCCGGCGCGCGCCCACACCGCAAGACTCGCCGGGTAGTCGTCAATGGCAAGCGGCGAGGCGAGCCACCAGGCGTACAGCTCGCCGGGGGTACGAGGCGGCGGCGCGGGCGGCGCGGTTCCCAGGCGCTCGAGCAGCGACACGGCGCGGGGGTCGGGTGCGCGGCCCAGTCCCTGAGCGTCCCGCTCGGCGAGGCCGAGGCGACCTTCCACCGCCGCGCCCCAGGTGACGAGTGCAGCCGCGGTCCCGGCCACCGTCGCGATGCCGAGGACGGCCCAGCGGCGCGGCGCCGGCACGAGCACACCTACCAAGGCGGGGAGCCACACGAAGGTGTACCACTCGGGCCAGGCCCCGTAGGGACTCCACAGCCACAGCCCCGCCAGCGCGGCGCCGGCCGCCCAGACGCACGCCGCCGGGAGGGTCCAGGGCACGCGTTGCGGCTCGCTCGTGCCTCGCACCAGCGCCGCGGCGGCGAGGATCAGTGCCATCGCGGCGGTCGCGACCGCCGTCTCCCACGACATCCACAACGCGAACCCCACGCCGCCCGCCGGCGGCGCGATGCCGCGGCCGAGGTAGCGGACGAGGTACGGCGCCCCGAGCACCAGCACGGCCGCGCCGGCGACGGTCCACCAGCGCCGCGCGAGCCCTCGCCGCCACAGCGCGCTTGCGGCGCACAGCGCCACCACCCCAGCCGCGATGAGCGAGCCGGCCGACGCGCTGAACACGCCCAGCGCGGGGCGGTAGAAGGCGGCGGGCGAGAACAGCTCCGCCGTGCGCAACGACGAGCCCAGCGGCGCGCGCGCCGCGCACCAGGCCGCTGCGAGCACGACGAGCCAGCGCCAGCGCCCCGCCGGTGCGACCAGGGCGAGCAGGACGAGCGCCACCGCGAGCGCCGCGCCCCCGCGCTGCGTCGCGCCGCGCAGCGCGGCGAGCTTCGCGTCGCCCTGCGACGGCGGCACCGGCTGGACGCTGAACAGGGTGTCGCCGCGCTCGCAGGAGATCGGGCAGTAGTCGAACACGTCCGGTTCTCGCGGCGCCAGACCGGGCGTATAGAACCGCAGCGCCACCCCGTAGCCGGCCTCGAACTGCGCGCTCACCGCGCGACCTCGATCGGGCGCCGCCGGGACCGCATCGAGCAGCACGCTCCCCACCGCGCTCCCGCCGTCCAGCGTCTGGCGCCGGGCCTCGAGCGACACGTAGAATGGTGTGATGACGGCGCGCAGCTCCGCAGTGTCCCGCGCGGGAACGAATCGGTGGCGGCCCGCCCAGGCGACGGCCTCGCCGTTGGGGGCGAGGATCACGACGCCACGCTCCACGCCCGGCGTCCGCGAGCCGGACCGCACGGCGTCCCGCACGCGCTCGAACGCGGCCTGGCGGGGCAAGAGCGCGGCCGTCATGCCGCGCTCTGCCAGCCGCCGCACCTCGGCGACGGCGGCGGCCAGCGTCCCCTTCAGGGCGGAGGAATCCCGCGGCAGCCTGCCCGCGCGCACCTCGGGCCAGCAGCATTCGATCCGCTGCACCTGCAGCACGCCGCGCACCAGCGTGGCACCGACGATGAGGCAGGCGAGGGCCACCGCGGCGGGAGCCACGAGCCGGAGGGACGGGCGCCGGCGGGGGAAGGGCATCCGCACCAGGGCGAGCAGCGTGGCAACGACCCCCGCCGCGCCCGCCGCCCACGCCCAGGCCGCCGCGCTCCCGTGCAGCCACTCGGCGGCGGCGATGGCCGCGGCGCAGCCCGCGAGCGCCACGTGAGCGCGCCGCTGCACCTCAAGACCCTCGTCCCCGACGAGGTGCGCTTCATTCTTGAGCGCGATGCCCGCCTCCTCGTACCGGTGGGAACATGCGAGCAGCACGGCCCCCACCTCCCGCTTGGTTGTGACACCATCATCGTCGAGCGCCTGGCCGACGACCTGTCCGCGGCGCTCGAGATCCTCCGCGCCCCGACAATCGAATATGGGGTCAACACCGCCACCAAGCGGCCCTTCCCCGGCAACGCCTCCGTGCGCCGCAAGACGCTGCACCGCTGGATGAACGATCTGCTCGGATCCTGGGAGGAAGCCGGTGTCGAAAGCTTCATCATCCTCACCGCCCACGGCCACGACCCGCACCAGGAGGCGCTCTCCACCCTGCGCACGCGCCAGGCCCGCGTGTTCACCGTCGACGTGTTCGCCCTCGACTTCTCGGACGACCTCGAAGACGCCGACGGACCCATGCACGGCAGCGAGCTCGACACGTCCCTGCTCCTCTACCTCGCCCCGCCGCTCGTGCGCATGGAGCGCGCCCAGGACTTCGTGCTCCCGGAGAAGCAGCGCACCCGCTACCTGCGCGCGAGCGCCGGCTCCCTCCCCAAGCGCTCCCCGGGATCGCTCGGCCGGCCCTCGATCGCGACTCGGGAGAAGGGCGAGCGGCTATATAAGATGATTTACGACCGCGTCGCGACGCGAGTGCTCGGCGTACCCGTCCCGTGACCGCCGTCCTGCTGGCGCTGCTCGCGCTCCAGACCCCGGTGGACGAGGGCACGCTGGTCGTGCGGGAGGACACGGTCGAGGTCGCGCGTGAGGCGTTCCGCGTCACGGCGGTGCGCACCGGCGCCGGCGGGACCCGCTGGACGATCGCGACCACCATCCGCTACGACCGCACCCGCCCGGTGGTAGTGCTCGACCCCATCGTCGAACTCGGCGCCGATTCGAACCCGGTGAGCCTGGAATACACCGTCGCCGATCCCCGCGAGCCACTGCGGATCCTCGGCCAGCTCACGCGCGGGCGATTCGTGGTCCGGCTCCTGGGTCGCCGCACCGAGCGGGCCCGCGAGTTCCCCGCTCCACCTCCCGCGGCGGTGGTCGACGATTCGGTGTTCGCGCTCTACCTTCCGGTCGCCTGGCAGGGACGCCCCCGCCCGGTGACGGTGACGGCCGTGTTCCCTCGCGCCGGCCGGCGGGAGCTCCTCACGGTGCAGGACCTCGGCGTCCAGTCCACCACGCTGAACCGCGACCCTGCGGCGCTGCAGCACATCACGGTGACGGGGGGGGAGAACCGCCTGGTGCATCTCTGGCTCGGCGCCGACGGCCGCCTCGCGAAGATCGAAGTGCCCTCCCGACGGCTCATCGCCGAGCGGGCGCCTGCATCCTGAGGTTAGATTCGTCGCGTCTCGAAACTTGCCGCGGGCGCGTCGCGTATGAGGAAGCTCATGAAGCCTCTGCTCTTGTCCGTCGGGCTCTTCGTCTGCCCAGCCATCGCCATCTGCCAACAACCCGTCCCCGCGACCCTCTCTCTCTCCGACGCGATCGCGCTCGCCCGAGAGCACAACCCCGCCTACCGGCAGACGATCCACGACCGGTCGCCGGCGGCGTGGGGTGTCCGGAACGCCTGGTCGAGCCTGTGGCTCCCCAGCGTCACCGCCTCGGGCGGCGTGGGCTATGCGGGCCCCGGCGAGCAGAACTTCCTCACCTCGAGCTTCTCGCAGAGCGTCTCGACCTGGTCCTCGAGCTACAGCTTTCTGCTCGACTGGACCCTGAATGGGCAAACGATCAGCCAACCGGGGCTCAAGAAGGCGCAGCTCAACGCGGCTGACGCGGACGTGCGCGGCGCCGAATCGAACCTCGTGACCGCGGTGACCCAGCAGTACCTGACGGTGCTGCAGGCGCGGGACAACGCCGAAGTGGCCCGGCAACAACTGGACCACGACGAGCAGTTCCTGAAGCTGGCGCAGGCGCGCTACGAGGTCGGTCGCGCGTCCCTCATCGACGTGCGACAGGCGCAGGTGGCGCGCGGCGCGGCCGAGGTGTCGCTCTTGCGCGCGCGTACCGCCGTCCAGGTCGAGAAGCTGCGGCTGTTCCAACAGATCGGCGTGTCGGCGCCGGTAGACCTCGGAACGGTACAGCTCACCGACACGTTCACCGTCCAGACCCCGACCTGGCGGCTGAGCGACCTGCTCGGCATGGCGGAGCAGCAGAACCCCTCGCTCAAGGCGCTGCGGGAGCGCGAGCGCGCCGCCGGGTGGGGCGTGAAGGCAGCCACCTCCAGCTGGGGTCCGTCGGTATCGCTGTCGGCCGGCTGGTCCGGGTTCACGCAGAAGCTGTCGGACATCAATCCCACGATCGCGGCCGCGCACGCCAGCGCGTCGGCCGACTCGACCAAGTGTGAATACGCGAACAGTGCGTGGTACAATAGCTCGTCCAGTCAGCCGCAAATGAATTGTACGCAGTATTACTTTAATCCCGCGACGGAGCAGGCGTTCCGCGACCAGAACAACCGCTATCCGTTCCACTTCACGCCGCAGCCGTTCCAGGCGCGGCTCACCTTATCGATCCCGTTGTGGGGTAACTTCCAACAACCGCTGCAGGTGTCGCAGGCCAAGGCCCAGCAGCAGGATCTGCAGGAATCGGTGCGGGCACGTGGACTGCAAGTGCAAACCGACGTCAGTCAGGCGTACCTGACGCTCCAGACGGCGTTTCAGACGATCGCCATTCAGGACACGAACCGCACCGCGGCGCGCGAGCAGCTGCAGCTGGCCACGGAGCGCTACCGCGTCGGCTCGGGGACGTTCTTCGAGCTGCTGGACGCCCAGGTGGCGGCGCTGCGCGCCGAGACCGACTATATCAACGCCGGGTACGACTACCACAAGGCGCTGGCCGCGCTCGAAGCGGCGGTCGGCCGACCGCTGCGGTAACCGGAGGATCCGACTGTCATGTCCAAGCGCAGCAAACTGCTGGTGGGTGCGGGCGCCGCGGTGGTCATCCTCGGCATCGTGGTGATCAGCGCCGCCGCGCGGCGGGACCGCGGCCAGGAGGTGCGGTTCGAGACCACGGGCCGACGCGATCTCGTCGCCGCCGTGACCGCGAGCGGCAAGATCCAGCCCAAAAAGAAGGTCGACGTGTCGGCGGACATCACGGGACGCATCACGAAGATCGCAGTGCGCGAAGGCGACTTCGTGAAGCAGGGCCAGTTCCTGATCCAGATCGACCCGACGATCTACGAGGCGAACCTGCAGCAGGCCGCGGCCACGATGGCCTCGGCGCAGGCGGCGGCGGTGCAGGCCAAGGCCAACCAGGACCAGTCCGAGCGCGCCCTGCGGCGCACCAAAGAGCTCCACACGCAGAGTCCCAACTTGATCTCCACGGAGCAGCTCGAGCAGGCGCAGACGGCATTCGACATCGCCGAAGCCAACCTGAATGCGGCGCAGCACCAGGTGGATCAGGCGCGCGCCGCGGTACAGTCGGCGCGCGACAATCTCCGCAAAACCACGCTCGTCGCCCCGATGACGGGCCGGGTGACGCGGCTGGCGGTGGAGGAGGGTGAGGTAGCGGTGCCAAGCACCTTCTCGAAGGACATCGGCCTGCTGCTGACCGTCTCCGACCTGTCCGTCATCCAGGCGAAGGTGAAGGTGGACGAGACGGACGTGGTACGCGTCCACCTCGGCGACTCCGTCGAGGTCTCGATCGACGCGTTCCCCGACACCGCCTTCATCGGCCGCGTGACCAAGGTGTCCGATTCGAGTGTGCGCGACGCCACCTCGGCCGCGACCGGGCAGAACGACCGGGCCGTGGACTACGAAGTCGAAATCACGCTCGACAAGCCGCCCACCGACATCCGCCCCGATCTGTCCGCCACGGCGCGGATCGTCACCGATACGCGCAAGCACGCACTGTCGATCCCGATCATCGCGCTGACGGTGCGCGAGAACAAGACGGGGGCGACCGAGAGCCGTCCGGCGGACACGGCCGCCGCCCGAAAGAAGAAGGAGACGGAGGGCGTGTTCGTGGTGAAGGACGGCGTGGCGAACTTCCGACCGGTCAAGGTCGGCGTCGCCGGGGACGAGTACTTCGAAGTGACGGAAGGCCTGAAGCCCGGCGAGACCATCGTCGCCGGACCGTATCAGGCGATCCGCGATCTCAAGGAAGGCGCGCGAGTGCGCGCGATGAAGGCGTCGGCCGACTCCGCGAAACAGAAGACCCCGCCATGACCGCGCCCCCACTCCAGGCGTTCCGCACCGGCGATACGCCGCTGCCCGACATCGTCATCCTGACGCACAAGCTCACGCGCGCGTACGACATGGGGGGCGAAGTGGTACGCGCGCTGCAGGGCGTGAGCCTGCAGATCAAGAAGAACGAGTACGTGGCCGTGATGGGGCCGTCGGGGTCCGGCAAGTCGACGCTCATGAACCTGATCGGCTGCCTCGACACGCCCACGTCGGGTGAGTACTGGCTCAACGCCCAGAAGGTCTCCGACCTGGACGACGACGCGCTGGCCCGCATCCGCAACAAAGAGATCGGGTTCGTGTTCCAGACCTTCAACCTGCTGCCCCGCGCGACGGCGCTGCACAACGTGGAGCTGCCCCTCATTTACGCCGGGCACGGCGCGCGCGAGCGGCGCGCCCAGGCGGTGCATGCGCTCGAGCGCGTGGGGCTCGCCGACCGGATGCAGCACCGGCCCAACGAGCTGTCGGGCGGGCAGCGCCAGCGCGTGGCCATCGCGCGGGCGCTCGTCAACGAGCCCTCGATCCTGCTCGCGGACGAGCCCACCGGAAACCTCGATTCCACGACGAGCGGCGAGATCATGCAGGTGTTCGCGGCGCTGCACGGGCAGGGCCAGACGATCGTGATGGTGACGCACGAGCACGACATCGCCGCGCACGCAGCCCGCGTCGTGACCTTACGGGACGGATTGATCGCCACGGATCAGCGCCAGGCCGCCTAGATGCCGGTCTTCGAAGCGTTCCGGCTCGCCCTCCAAACCATCCGCGCACAAAAACTGAAGAGCGGCTTCTCGCTGCTCGGGGTGTTCATCGGCGTCGCCTCGCTCATCGCCGCCTGGTCGATCGTGAACGGCGTGAACCGCTACATGACCGAGAAGTTCGCCCAGACGCTGTACGGCGTGAACACATTTCAGCTGCGGCGCCGGCCGATGTTCGCGGCGAACGTGCCGGACTCGGTGTGGCGCGCGTGGCGGCGCCGCCCACGCATCAAGTTCAGCGACGCGGAGGCGGTGACGGCGGCGCTGACGATGCCCGTCGTCACGGCCTGGCAGTCGGACGATAACGGGTCCGTCTTCTACGGCGGCAAAGAAGCGCGGGACATCCAGCTCGTCGCCGCGAGCGAGCGATACTTCGAAATCAAGAACCTACGGATCGCCATCGGACGGCCCTTCACGGCCCAGGAGAATCGCTCGGGCGTCCCGGTGGCTGTCTTGGGCGACGCGGTGGCCAAGCGGCTGTTCGTCGATCGGACACCGCTGGAGCGCAGCGTGCGGATCGGCGGCATCGGGTATCGGGTGATCGGCGTGGTCGAGAAGCAGGGCAGCGTCCTGGGATTCCCGCTCGACCGCTTCGTGGTCGTGCCCGCCTTCGCACCTGCCCAGAGCCTCGTGAACCCGCCCGGCGTGGTGGACGCCCTTCTGGTGAAGGCGCGGTCCGAGGTCGAGATGCGCGAGGCCATGGAGGTGGCGGAGGGAGTCATGCGCAGCCGCCGCCACCTGCGCCCCAACCAGGACAATAATTTCGTGCTCGACACGTCCGAAGGAGTGCAGCGATTTTGGGCCGGGATCAGCCGCATTCTCGTCGTGGTCCTCCCGGGCGTGGTGATCGTGTCGCTCGTGATCGGCGGCATCGTGATCATGAACATCATGCTGATGTCCGTGGCGGAGCGCACCCGCGAGATCGGCCTGCGGAAGTCGCTCGGCGCGCGGCGCCGGGACGTGCTGCGCCAGTTCCTCGCGGAGTCGGCTGCCCTCGCCACCGTCGGCGCGGCGTTCGGCATCGTCGCCGGGATCGGACTCACCCTGCTGATCAACGCCGTAAGCCCGCTCCCCGCCTCGGTGTCACCGGCGTCGGTGGTGCTGGGCGTCATCATGGGCGCGGGCGTCGGCGTGATCGCCGGCGTTTACCCCGCCAGCCGGGCCGCGCGCCTCGACCCCATTGCGGCCCTGCGCCAGGAGTAACGCGTGACCGCCCTGTTCGAAGGCGTCGGCATCGCCCTGGCTTCGCTGCGGGCCCATAAGATGCGGGCGGCCCTCACGATCCTGGGCGTTGCCATCGGCGTCACCGTCGTGATGGTCATCGGGGCGTTGATCAGCGGATTCAACAAGGGCATCTCAGACATGCTCGGGTCGCTCGGGCCCAAGACGTTCTGGGTCGGGCGCTATTGGGGCGGCCAGGACGAGGACCCAGAAGATCCCGATCCATGGCGGCGCCGACCGCCGGTGACCATAGAGGAAGCGAGGCGCTTGGAGGAGCTGCCGACCATCGCGTTCGTGGTCGTGGACGAGAACACCCTGGCAGACATCAACTTCGAAGGCCACACCCTGTCGGCGATCAACGTTCGGGGCCGGGATGCCGACTGGCCGATGATCGAAGGCGGACACATTCACCCCGGTCGCTCGTTCTCCCACCTCGAGGACGCCGCCAACAGCCACGTCGCGGTCGTCAACACCAAGCTCGCCGAGAACTTGTTCGGCCAACGGGACGCCATCGCGCGGCGCATCAAGATCGGCGGCGTGCCGTATGACGTGGTCGGGGTCTACGACCCCCCGCCGCGCTTGTTCGGCGACGGCGACCACCCGAAGTGATGATTCCGCACGGCACCTTCACCAAGGATCTGCCGTACTTCCCCGGCTGGATGGGACATGTTCGTGGTGCCTCAGGACTCCGTGTCCGTGGGGCGCGCCATCGACGACGTGACGATGGCGATGCGCGAGAAGCGGGGGCTTCGGCCCGGCCAGAAAAACAACTTCGACGCGATTACGCAGGACGTGTACGTCCAGGCGATCAACAGCTTCACGCTGGTAGCCCGCGTCCTGATGATCGTCCTCTCCATGGTCGGCCTGCTCGTGGGGGGCATCGGCGTGGTCGCGATCATGATGATCTCCGTCACGGAGCGCACCCGCGAGATCGGGGTGCGCAAGGCGCTGGGCGCCACGCGACGCGAGATCCTGTGGCAGTTCCTGGTCGAAGCGGCGACGCTGACGCTGGTGGGTGGCATTATCGGCATGGCGGTCGGCTGGCTCGTGTCGCTGGTCCTCGCCAAGGCTACGCCTGTGCCGTCGTATGTACCCATCGGCTCCGTGGTCCTCGCCCTCGGCTTGGCAGCCTTCACCGGCCTCTTGTTCGGGATCCTTCCCGCGAGAAAGGCCGCGCGGCTCGATCCGGTCGAGGCGCTCCGGTACGAATAGATGCCCTTCTTCGAGGCCATCCGCCTCGCCCTGCAGACCATCCGGGCGCAGAAGCTCAAGAGCGCCTTCTCGATCATCGGCGTGTTCATCGGCGTGATGTTCCTCATCGCCGTCGTGTCGGTCGTGCAGGGGATGAACCGCTACATGACCGACAAGTTCGCCGGCACGATCCTCGGCGTGAACACGTTCCGTTTGCGGCAGTTCCCCGACGTGCAGCTCGGCAACGTCACCGATTCGACGTGGCGGGTGTGGCGCCGCCGGCCCCGCGTGAGCTACGAGGACGCCCAGGCCGTGATGCGCGGCGTGACGGTCCCGGTGCTCGCCGCGTGGGAGTCGAGCACCCGCACCACGCTCGTGGCTGGGCGCAAGCAGGCAAAGGATGTAGCGGTCACCGCGGCGACCGAGCTCTACTTCGACATCCGCGCTCTCCCCGTCGAGCAAGGCCGCCCCTTCACGGGACAGGAAGTTCAAGCCGGAGTGCCCGTGCTCGTGCTGGGGCACGAGTTAGCCGACAAGCTGTTCGAGGGTCAGGATCCGATCGGCCGCGAGGTGCGGATTTTCGGCCTTCCTTACCGGGTGATCGGCGTGGTCGAGAAACAGGGCAACCTGTTCGGCTTGTCGCTCGACAAGTTCGCGGTGGCGCCGGCGAGCGCCCCGCTCAAGAGCTACGTCAGCGAACCGCGAGTGGTGGACGCCGTGGCGATGAAGGCACGCTCGCAGCCGGAGATGCGCGCGGCGCTGGCGCAAGCCGAGGCGATCATGCGCAGCCGGCGCCACCTGCGACCGCGCGAGCCGAACGATTTCGCGCTGGAAACCGCGGACGAGGTGCTCGATTTCTGGGGCAAGATCAGCCGCGTGTTGTTCGTCGCCCTCCCGGGCCTCGTGGCCATCTCGCTCGTCGTGGGCGGGATCGTCATCATGAACATCATGCTGATGGCGGTGGCCGAGCGGACCCGCGAGATCGGGATTCGCAAGTCGCTGGGCGCCCGGCGGCGCGACATTCTGCGACAGTTCCTGGTGGAGGCCACGACGCTCGCCACGGCGGGGGCCGCAGCGGGCGTCGTCCTGGGCATCGGACTGGCGAGCGCGGTGGCTGCGCTGACCCCGGTCCCCGCCGCGGTCGCGCCCTGGTCGATCTTGGTCGGCGTCGTGCTCGGCGCCGGCGTGGGGGTCGTCGCCGGCGTGTACCCCGCGAGCCGCGCCGCGCGACTCGACCCCATCGCCGCCCTGCGACACGAGACATGACCGGGGGGGGCCTGTTCGAAGGCGTCGGCATCGCGCTCGATTCGTTGCGCGGCAACAAGCGGCGGGCGGCCTTGACGATTCTGGGCGTCGCCATTGGGGTGATGGTCGTCATGCTGATCGCCGCGATGATCAGCGGGATCAACCAGAGCGTCTCGAACGTGATCGAGTCCATTGCCCCGCGGACGTTTCTGGTGTGGCGCTTCTTCCAGGCGGGGGTGAACGTCTCGGACGGTTCCGACGAATCCAGCCCGTGGCGGCGGAACCCTGAGATCGTGGAGGTCGAGGCGGACCGGATCGCCCTGCTGCCTTCCGTGCGCTACGTCACCCGGCGCGACGAAAGCTCCGTGACCGTGGAGTACGGCGACCGACGCCTCGAATCAGTCGAGGTGTCGGGGTTGTCCGCACAATGGGTGGAGGTGAACGGCGGCGACGTCCATCCCGGGCGCACGTTCACGCGACTGGAAGATCTGGCCAACGATGCCGTGGCGGTCATCAACACGAAACTCGAGGAGCAGCTGTTCCGCGGGCGCGACCCGATCGGCCAGACGATCCATGTCGCGGGCGCCTCGTTCAAGGTGATCGGCGTCTATGTGCCGCCGCCGAACCTGTTCAGCGGTGCGACGCCCCCGTTCGTCGGCATCCCGCACGGCGCGTTCGTCAAACACGTGCCGTACGTGAGGGGATTGATGCGGCTCGCAGTCGCGCCGGCACCCGCCTACACCCAACAGGAGGCGATGGACGAGGTGGTGGCCACACTGCGCTCCCTTCGCGGGCTCAAGCCAGGGCAAGAGAACAACTTCTCGATCGTCACGCAGGACAAGCTGCTGGACTCCTGGAACAAGATCAGCGGCATGTTCTTCCTCGTGATGCTCGTGCTCTCGTCCATCGGCCTGATCGTGGGGGGCGTCGGCGTGGTCGCGATCATGATGATCTCCGTGACCGAGCGCACCCGGGAGATCGGCGTCCGCAAGGCGCTCGGCGCGACGCGGCGCGCGATCCTGTGGCAGTTCCTCGTCGAGGCCTCGACCCTGACCCTCGTCGGCGGCGCGGTTGGGATGCTCGTGGGTGGCCTGCTCGCCTTCGGCGTTTCCCGGCTGACACCGATCCCGGCCCACGTGCCGCTGTGGTCCATTGTCGCCGCGCTGGCCGCGTCGGCCCTCACGGGCGTCGGGTTCGGACTGTATCCGGCCAGCCGCGCGGCGCGACTCGATCCGGTCGAGGCGCTGAGGTACGAATAACCGGTGAACGGCCCGGGGAGCGGCCGGGGAAGGGTGGTGTCGGGCCCCTTCCCCGGCCTCATCACCGGCCTCTTCCCGTTAGTTTCCCCGCCGTGCCCCTCTCCGAAGCCATCCTCCAGGCCCTCCAAACCGCGTGGAGCCACAAGCTCCGTTCGTTCTTCACGCTGCTCGGGATCATCGTGTCGGTCGGGTTCCTCGTCGCGGTAGTGGCCGTGATCCAGGGCATGAACGCCTACGTGCGTGAGCGCATCGCGGGCGCGATCGTCGGGGTCAACGCCTTTCAGATCCGTCGGGACCCGATCCAGGTCGGGTTCATCGACGACGAAGCATGGAAGAAGATCCAGCGCCGGCCGATCATCGCGCCCGAGGACGTGGCCTACGTGGAGCGCGCCGTGCCCGACGCGCAGGCGATCTCGCTCCAGTCCGGCTGGCCCACTCCGATGGCGGACGTGCAGTGGCGGAACCGTACCGTGGGCGACGTCCTCGTCTTCGGTGTCACCCCGCCGTTCGTGGTGGTGCAGGACTACGCCTTCGCGGCCGGGGCACCGTTCACCGACGTTGACCAGCGGCAGCGGAGGTTGGTCGCGGTGCTCGGCTTCGATGTAGCGGACAAGCTGTTCGGCGCCCCGGAGCTCGCCATCGGCAGCGCTATTCGGGTCCGCGGCGCGCAGCTCATCATCAAGGGCGTCATCGCGAAGAAGGGCACGGTGCTGGGGCAGTCCTGGGATGGATTCGTCATGCTGCCGCTCACCACCTTCGAGGCCCTGTATGGACGGCGCCAGACCACCGTGATCTCGGTCAAGATGCCGGCAGCGGCAGGCGTGGCGGACGGCATGATGCGCGCCGAGGAAGCGATGCGCATCGCGCACCGGCTCCGGCCAGGGGAGGAAGACGACTTTACCGTCGATACCGGCGAGGGGCTGATCGCGTTTTGGGCCAAGCTCACCCGCGTCATCTTCACGGTCGTGCCTGCCGTGGTGGCGATCGGGATCGTCGTGGGCGGCATCGTGATCATGAACATCATGCTGATGAGCGTCACCGAGCGCACCCGCGAGATCGGGATCCTCAAGTCGCTCGGCGCGTCGCGGCGCGACATCCGACGCCAGTTCCTCGCGGAGTCGGCTATCCTCTCGCTGCTCGGCGGCGTCGCGGGTCTCCTTGCCGGCAGCGCCCTGGCCGCGCTCGTCCAAGTCGCGTCCCCTCTGCCCGCCCGCGTGACAGGATGGTCGGTCGCCGTGGCGCTCGGCCTCGGCATCAGCGTGGGCATCGTGTTCGGCGTCTACCCCGCGCACCGGGCGGCACGCCTCAATCCGATCGAAGCGTTGCGC